>Ga0209349_1000680_pt1 | contig 17018 bp, 12 predicted proteins | sample ETNvirnome_2_130_FD_184067 | JGI IMG/M metagenome (GOLD analysis project Ga0209349, IMG submission 184067) | Marine viral communities from the Pacific Ocean - ETNP_2_130 (SPAdes) (version 2) | ecosystem: Environmental > Aquatic > Marine > Oceanic | place: Pacific Ocean | collected 2013-06-22
AGGAGAAGTAAGGATTAAGGTAAAATCCGCAGCATATGAAAAAATTAAAATTTGCTCTAAGCTAGAAGTTGATGGTCAATTATATGTTGTTGATGGAGATGCTAAGGTTATTGGTCCCTTTGGGGCTCAGTTTTATTCTATGTCTTTAAAGCGTGAGAACTAATGGCGAAAAATGCATTTATATCAGCGAGCGAAGTCAAGGTAACTGTTAATGCAAAAGAATTATTAAGAGAATTAACTGTAGACCGCCCCAACGATAAGCGGATGGGGATGGCCCTAAGGAAAGTTATTGAACCCAAAATAGAAGAACGGCGAAAAGAGCTTAGTAGAAATTTTAAAGTCCACCCAATAACTGTGGAATTAAGCGCAGGCCCGCGAGCTTTTAATACCAGTGGAACTTTAGGGGGATATGGCAACCTTTTTTCTTTTATAGGGTTTTCTTCTGGAAGCCGCCCAACTGAAGTAATATCGCAAATTTTTAATGAAAAAATAAGGTTTAAAGTTAAAAGAGTTGACGCCAAGGGGAGGTATAAGGTGACTTTCTTTATTCCCAGTATAGATGAAATTTATAATTTAACTCCAATACCTTGGTTGGCGGGAAAAAGTTGGGTGAAGGGGATAGAAGCGGGGCTTACAAATTTAGGCCAATATGTATATAGTGCCGCTGGATTCGGAAGTTCTACCTCGGGGACAGGGATACAGGCCAAAAACAAGGCTTCTGGTGTAAGTTTTAGAAACACTCCTTATGTCACTAAGCTAATAGAGGGTTTTAAGAAGAGGTTACTAAATTTAGATAAATGAAAGCTCAATTTGACCAGAACGTTTTATCAAGTTTTTACTTATGGTTTGAGAACCAGTTATTAAAAACTGGTGGTCAGGCTTATGAGACGGGTCTGAGCAATGCTTTTACATCAGGGAGCTTCCCTGATATTCCTCCGTCTCACATAGCATTTCAGGGCGAGTTCAGACAATTGGTTGCTGAACATAATGTGGCTGAGCCTAATTCTGGTTTTTTTCTAGGGAGCACATTTATTACAGGTAATTATGATGAAAACGGAGGAGTCTTTACCGATTATGATAATGGAAGATTAATTTTTCCTCAAGCGTCTGGGGCAGAAATAGGAAGCACGGCTCTTACCGCTAATTCTACTGTGAAAGAGGTGAATACCTATATATCAAATGATACTGACGCTCAAACAATTTTGCATTCTGATTTCAAAGATAGCTCAACCGATGCCCCTTACCAATATGGAAAAACAGGAGAGTATGACGAAACCACATACTTTCTGCCTGCTTGTTTTATGTCTGTGGCCGCTTCAGATAATGCGGAGTTTGCTCTGGGGGGAGAAGAAAACACTAAATCGACTATGAAGGTGATGGTGCTTTCTTTTGACAATTATACTTTGGATTCTGTGTTGTCCCTTTTCAGGGACACCGTAAGAGAGGATATGACTCATATTCCGTATGAGAACTTTCCATATGGGTTTTCTTTTTCCATTAAGGATTTCCCATATAGCTATAACTCTTTGGTAGACGCTCAATCTAGCCCTGTAAAGTCTCATATTTCAAGCGTTTCTGTCTCAAAAGTAGTTTCAGAACAAATGCGAGAAAACCTCAATAAAAACATTTGTATAGGGTTTATAGATTTTGAAATATCTACTTATCGTTTCCCTCGATTGTAATTTTGTGTAAGAAAGTGTAAACAATCACACTTTTAATTAAAAAATGGCTTCTTCACAAACTAGAACGAGAATAATCTCACAAAGTAAAGCGCTATATGTATCAAACACAGGCTTAATTGGGGACTTGAGCGCACCAATAGCATCTACGTCTGGCGTAAAGCCACCTCAACTTCATCGTGTTGACACCTTCTCTTTTGATATTGATATTGCTGGTGGACGGCAAGATATCAGGGAATTTGGTCAATTGGCGCGAATCGGAACAATCACCCTCGGTGAATTAAACCCCTCTTTTTCACTTGGATATTACCTTGGGGACGGGGAGAATGAATTCAATTTAGGGTTCCAAACAAATGGCATTACGGGAGCCTCTGTGCTGAACGGCCAGTTTATTTCTGGTATTCTTGCGGAAGATGCGACCAAAAGAGAAAAGAACCTGTATGTTCTAACTTGTGCCGAAGGCAAGGACGCTTTTGCTACAGTTGGAAATAATGCTTCAGATGTTCCTGCCCAACGCCTTCAATCAGGAGACGAAGGCATTATGTGGGGATCTTTTATTGATAATCCGACAGGGACATACACTGAGGCAGAATTGGCTGCTCAAGATGTTGTATCTTTTGGAAACTGTAACTTTGAGAGTTATACGGTGAATTTCGCCGTTGGTGAAATCCCAAGAGTTGATGTTGAAGGAACTGCTGAGAACATTACCTTTGATACAAATAATTCTGGCATCTATAATCCAGCTTTGAATCAAGCGGGCGGCAGGGCTGATACTGGTCAGCTTATGCTAGGTGTTCCTAGCACTGGTAATATGAATGTTTTGGTTCTTCGTCCAGAAGATGTAACGCTTTCCTTTAGCGATGGAGACTTTACGTTTGGTGGAACAGATTTAACAGACATGTATGTCCAAAGTGCTTCTATCGAGGTTCCTCTTTCAAGGACTCCTATCGAAGCTCTTGGTTCTGCTAAAGCGGTCGCCAGACCACTTGACTTCCCAATTAATGTTACGATGTCGGTGAGTGCGCTTCTTAAGAATATTAGCGCAGGACAAATCGACAAGATTTTAACTGGTAGTGCTGGTAATGAAACAACGAATATCACCTTAAAGGTTAAAAATGAAGATGGGACAGAGAAGCATAGATATATTATGCAGAAAGCTGTATTGGACTCCCAAGGGTTCTCTACTAGCTTGGATGACAATGAAACCATTGAGTTGGTTTTCTCTACTCAAATTGGAGGAGACAACCAAACCTCTCAAGGCTTCTTCTACTCAGGCGCTTGCACCGCAGGAGGAGTGGTAAATGTTCCTGAGAACTATGGAACATCCTTCGGCGGCAAAAACTTCCCGCGAGGATTCTTCTATTTGAAGTCCAATAACAAGGGAGTATACTCCTCCAGTGATGGAGCAGGTTAATCATAAGGTTTAACCCCAAAACCCCCATATAGAAAAGCCCCGCAGGAATGCGGGGCTTTTCTGTGTAAACTAGTATATGGCGATAGAAAGAATTCATTCTAGCGATGTCCAGCTTTTCGTTAACGATCAATATGTGCCAGCGGTTGAATCGCTAAATCTTTCGTCATCAAAAAAAGTAACCAACATACCAAGATTAGGGTTTACCCATATTGCTGAGAGGATGCTTAATGCGGATCAGTCAACAGAAATAGAGGTTGGTATATATCTAACCACGGGGAATACTGGAATATCCCCATTTTATGGCCCCCAACAAATGCAGTCTGGTTTTTTATCAACTGGAAAATTTGATTTTAAAGTAAAGGACAAATTGGGGGTGAACACAATATCGGGAGGATCACTAACCTCTTATGATCTTAATGGCTCTGTAGGAGAACTAGTGAAGGGGAGAACCTCCTATGTAGGAGACGGTGCTATTTTCACAAGCGTTGGTGCTCTTACTGACGAGGACGCTTCTACAGATACATTTGGAGGCTTTTTCAGGCCAAAGGACATAGAAATAACCAGCACAAATGGAGACGAAGGCATAGATAGCGCGAATTTAAATATACAGGACTTTTCTCTTTCTGTCAATATTGGTAGAAACCCAGTGACAAGGCTCGGGACTAGGGTTCCTAAATTTAGGTATCCAGAATTGCCCAGTAATGGAACTTTAAGGTTTAATGTAATTAAAAACAAAGTAACAGGATTAAATATCTCTAGCCTTATATGCGAGAGTGGTGCGATTAAAATTGACTTGCAAGATGATGGTGGAAACTCGGTGATGGATTTTACGGCCTCGGGCTGTTGTTTAGAATCTGTGGACGAATCCCCCAGTTTAGACGATAATACTACAATTAGTTTTTCTTACTATTTCCCCATAATAAAATGATAACAAGTGGTAGTTTTAAAGGTTACGAAGACTCTACATATAATATAGAGCTTACTGTAAACTCCCCCCTTAGCGGATTTGAGTTTTCTTTGATGGAGACTGGCATTGATGGGGGATGGAAGTCTGCCAACATGGTCACTATATCAGGTAAAGAGGGCTATTTATTTGATCAAAGTGGTAATTTTTTTGGCGGCTATGAAAGCGGGGTTCCATTTAATTTAAAAGTATATTACGATTATAATCTCGCCACCTTTTCGTATTATCATGAAGATGTTTTAATGGCCAATAGCCTAGATGTAACTGGGCTCGATGTTTTCGAGGAGGGAGTCATAAATTTAATAATGTTCGATAAACATGCCGATTCTTCATTGTCTATGCATGTGACTGGTTCTATAAGAAGTTGAAATTTTGTATTTTTCTTATATAATATTTAAATGAAAGAGTTATATTCATTTGAAGTTAAAAGAAAAGTGGAGGAACGTGTTCCTCATGTTAGGAAAACCAAAAATGGTCCTGTGGAAACCACTAAAAAGGTAACGAAAACACTTAAAAATAGAATTGTTTTTGCAAGACCGTCCATATCACAGGTAGAGGATGCTGATTTTTTCTACGGGCAGAAATACAACGAATATATCAACGCGGGTTTCTTAACAAAGGCGATGCTGGCCAAAAAGATGGGTGATTTGGGAGGTCTCACTTCCAAAGTTACCGAAGAGAGAATGAATCAGGTTATCGTGGAGAACATGGAAGCCTCAAGATCTATAGAGTTTTTTGAGGGGGCCGAAAACCCAACCAATGAACAAGAAGAGCAATTAAAAGAAGCCAAGGAAAGTTTCGCTGCGAGTAGGGCTGAGCTGCATGAATATGAATCAGCGATAAGAAGTCAATTTAGCCAAACGGCGGATTCTAAGGCAGAGATTAAGGTAATAGAATGGCTTGTGTTATATTTTTCTTATTTCGAAGATGAGTTGGGAACTGCGAACGAAACAACGAAACGGGATCTTTTCCCAATTTTTACAGGAGAAGATTACGCACTCAAGAGAGAGTCTATGCTTGAAATGCAGGAACACGACAGTGAAATCACAGATATTACTTTCCTTAGGAATAAGGAACTTTTTGAAAAGGCCTTTGATACTTTAATAAAAGTCGCGAGTATTTGGTATAATAAACTAGGAGAGGACCAAAAATCGATTGACGAGGCGATAAAGGATCTCTTTGGCGAAGATGAATGATGAAGACAATCAGCATTCAATTAATTTGTTGGATATGGTTCGGGGCTATAGTGTTCTGATTCATTTAAACAAGACTTATTATTTCAAACATTTTTCTGTAGTTGATTTACTTGAATTCGACTATCTTCAAGCAAGGGATATTGCTGAGTCTGTAAGAGCGGGGATTGAAAAAGAAAAAGATCTCATTGACTTAAATATAAAAAGAGGATGTTGGTCTGTTTCTAAAGAAGAAAAAATAAAAGCTCTAGACTGGACGATCAAGAGATCCATGAGCGCACTGAACAAGATAAAAGATCTCACTCAGAGAAGGTTTTTCCATGAACAGATACAAAGGCAGGAAGAAGATTTAAACAAATTAAAAACAGAAAGGGCAAAAATGTGTGCTTATAGTGCAGAGAGCCTTTCTGAAGTTAAAAGGATAAAAAGAATGACTGAGGGGTCTATTTTTTTAGATAAAGATTTCACCCAAAAGCCTCCTGCGGAACATGAGGCGTCTTTAATGGCGGTTTTGTTTTCAAGATATCAAGAACTCAATAACAGAGAAGCAGTCCTGAAGGCATCTTACTTTGGTGGCTTTTTCGAAGTGTTTGCAGCACAAGGCGGAAATTCAGCTCAATTAATCGGCAGGACGTTTTGCGAGATGACGAACTTGCAAAAAAACTTAATTGTTTTAACTAACGCTCTTTTAAACAAACTTAAAAATACCCAAATCCCAGATGAAATAGCTGGAGATCCTATAAAAATAATGGATTATGAAGAAAGGGAGGGGGGAGAGGAAAAAACTTCTCATGGGGTAGAAGACTTAAAGATCAAAATGAAGGCGCGAGGGGGAAAACTTAAAGCAGAGGACTTTTTAAGCTGATGGGTGTAATTTACACTATATGCCTACAAGCCTAAATGCCTCCCTAAATGTTCAGCTAAACTCCGCTAGTTTAAACGCTTCTTCGAAGCAGATACAGCAGGCGTTGGGAAGAATCACGGGTCAGTCTTCAGAGTTCCAAAAATCTCTAGATGCCTCGACTGCCCGTGTTTTTGCATTTGGAGCAACGACAGCAGTTCTAAATGGAGTTACTCAATCATTTAAAAAGCTTGTCGCCACTACGGTGGAGGTGCAGAAACAATTAATAGAAATCAACTCTATCTTTCAGGCCACCGAGAGTTCATTTAATAAGTTTAGAAATGCTATATTTCAAGTTGCAAAAGAAACGGGGCAGTCTTTTTCAACTGTGGCAGAAGGTGCGGCAGAGTTAGCTCGTCAGGGTTTAAGCGCAGCCGAAACAGCCGAAAGGCTGAAAGCCTCCTTAGTGTTAACTAGGATTTCTGGGATGGATGCAGAGAAATCTGTAAAAGCTTTAACTGCCGCTATAAATGGATTCACTTCGGCTAGCCTTACTGCAAATCAAATTGTTAATAAAATGGTTGCTGTGGATACGGCGTTCGCTGTATCGACCCAAGACTTGGCAGAGGCCTTTAGTCGTGCTGGGTCTACCGCAGAAGACGCTGGCGTAAGTTTTGATCAACTCCTTGGTTTGGTAACTGCTGTGGAACAAAAAACAGCTAGAGGGGGAGCTGTTATTGGTAATGCCTTTAAATCTATTTTTACAAGACTTTCAAGAGGGAGCACAATAGAAAGTTTAAAAGAGCTGGGCGTATCAATCGATGCCACACAAAGCGGCATACAAAAGCTTCAGGCGCTGTCAAATGCCTTGGAGAATATATCAGATCCCACTATAGCCTCGGAGATTAAAGAGCTTGCTGGTGGCGTTTTCCAGATAAACGTAGTGAGTGCCGCTTTAAAGGATTTGGGAAGTGATACCTCTACATTTAAGAACGCTGCTGTAACTGCGGCAACCGCCACAAATGAGGCTTTTGAGAAAAACAAAGCTTTAGGCGAATCTATAGCGCACCAGATGAATGCGCTTGTTATTGGTTTAACTAGTTTAGCAGAAAAAATAGGGACGATTACGTTCGGCCCTCTATTGGAAAACTTGCTGGGGGTAGCGACCAAGTTTACTGATTTTCTAGACAAGGCCCTAGATCCCGAAAAGGGCAATATTTTCATAAAGGGTTTCTTTAAGGCTATCGGCAGCTTTCTTGGTGGTCCTGCTATCATCTTGGTTACAGCGGCCTTCGCTAAAATTGTAAAGTTGGTGGCGAAGTTTGCTATAGGGGGGTTAAAGTCTCTGTTTGCTATGGGGACTCAAGCCGAAAAAATTAAACAGATCGAGGGTGGTATAGTGGGGCTGTTGGGGAGAGACGCAGCCTTAAGACAAACTATAACAAGCACTACTGCTTCACAGGCCCAAAAAGAGCAAGCCATTATAAAAGCGATACAAACTGAAAACGCTCTTTTGCAGCAACAGGCTGTTTTGATGAGGAGCTTGGCTTCTGCGGCTGCTGCGAGGGGGGTCACGGGGTTTGGGTCAAGCGGTTTTACAGGGAGAAGAGGACGGGCTTTTGCTGGAGGTTACCAACAAGAAGAAGCTATGGCCACAATGCTGGGTGCTAAAAATCCCAAGGCTCACAAAGGTAAAGGCACAATTGGGGGAAGGAGTTTCACGATGAATAACAGAGAAACCGAAATACCTCGTTTTGGTAGAAATGGCGACTCTGCGGTTATCCCTCATTATGCTGGAGGATTTGTTCCTAATTATGCACTACCGTCCGTTGCGGCTATTAATAAGGGTCAGAGGAGCAAGTTCCTCAGAAAAGATGGCACGTTTAGATCGGACTGGATGAATACAGAGGTGGCTAATAAGACTGGAAGGGGAACAGCTTTGCTGGCCCAAAAAAACAAAAAGGGTGCCCGCAGACTTCCCCTTAGTGGAGCGGGAAAGGCCATGCTTGTCCCGAGGCTCAATTATGAAAGAATGCTACCGTCTGGTTTTACGGGGAGCTTTACAAAAGGGAAAAAAACTTATAAATATTCCCTGTCAAGCGGATTGAATATTCGTGGCCCCAAAATCCCTCGCTCAATAGACGATATCAGTGACCCACAAGACGAGCAGCTTAGGCCCAACATTGCTAAAGCCGTTACCCGAGAGGCAGCGAAGTTCGCAAAGACCCTTTATCCTGTAACTGGCAGGGGGGTTTCTCAAAGTAAGATCACAAGACAGTTGCTTAAGCAGGGAGGAGGTAAGGGAGCCTTACACGCTATCATTGGCGCGGCTTTCGAGGCGGCGGTCATGGCTGGATTAAACTTGAGTCCAGCGAAAAGAACAGAGGGAGGAGATTTTGATGTTAGGGAAAGCACAACAAACAATTTAGCAGACATTCAAGCCTTATTCTTTGGTAAGGGAAAGAATAAAACCACCAAGTTAATGGACTTTAAGGCTTCGGCAAGTGCTAATAGCGGCATCCCAAGTTTTGCTAAAAAGATATTTAATGAACAATATAAAGGAGGTAAAACCGTGCCAGCGGGGTATGCTGGAGGCTTTATTCCTAATTTTGCGGGAGGGTTGGGAGCAGCAATAGAAAGAGAAGAGGCAGCGGGTATTCCTGTCAGCAAGATTAGGGCGCATTTTGATAAAAGGGGAATGCCCAAAGCCGTTACAAATACAGGTGATGAACCCAAGGGTTTAGCTTCCTTGGGCTTTGTCCCCAATTATGCCAAATTTGATACAGGAAATATAATGATGGGTTTGTTTGCTCTTCAAGGTGTATTCGCGACATTCGCCGAGAAACAGCAAGAAACCATAAATCAGGCAGCAAAAGAAGTAGAGGCAAGAGAGAGGAATGTAGATATATTAGAGGTAGGTCTTGCTCAGTGGGCAAGTCAAAAAAAGGCTAATGAGGAGCGGTTAACACAAACGAAACAAGAGACGGACGTTATGAGTAAGTTGATGGCTGCTGCAAGTGCCGCCTCAACCGCCCTCTTGACCTTAACCACCTTAAACGCCCTTACTGGTGGGGCAGCGGGGAGACAGTTGGGGGCAGGAATGGGGGCAGGAATGTCAGCGGTGTCGTCGGGACATGCAAGTGGAAGGTGGTTTGGAGCTGAAAAACGGCAAGCTAAGGCAGATGCGGCTAAAAAGCTAGCTACTGAGAGGAGGGTGAGATATAAAGCAGAGCTTAAAAAGGGGCCAGCACTGGATCATCGCGGCAAACCCATGTCGCTGGCGGATCAGAAAACACGCGCTAGGATTCATGCAGGCTATCGTGGTAAAGATTTAGAACTCGACTCTGCGAAAAGAAGAGCCTCAAAGGCTCCATCAAAGATAGGTAAAGTGGGGAAATTTGCTGGGAAAGCTGGAATTGTAGCTGCGCTGGCTTTTGGCGCTTATGATATAGGAAGCACTGTCTTGAATAAGGATATAAACGAAGAGCAAAAGACTGAACGAGTTGGTCGAAAGGGTAGCGCTCTCGCAGGAGGATTGGCGGGAGCAGCGATAGGTCAAGCTTTGATTCCTGTTCCTCTTGTGGGAGCTTTAATAGGTGGGGCTGTCGGCGCTATCGCAGGAGGCGAGGGAGGAAAGGCCTTGTTCGGAGGTGATGCAGATGAAAATGCAGAGAAAAAGAGGAAGGAGTCAGAAAAGCAAGGGTTAAAAGTTGCCCAAAAGGAAGGCCTTATTGGTTTTGATCAAGCTACTTTTGAGTCCCGAGCAAATGAAAATTTACAAAAAATAGCCGCAGGAGGAGGGGATGCAAATGCCGTGGCTCAAAGATATACGGACGCTCTAAAAAATAGAGCGGACTTATGGACTAAGGAAGATCAAGGGATAGAGCAATCCTTAGAAGACCATAAAGCAGCTCAAGAGGAGGTGGTGCAGGCAGCGATGATGTTGGCTGACACGAACTTTCGGGACGCAGATAATAGAAAAGAAAACGATAAGAAATTACTAAAAGCTGAGAATAAGCTTTGGTGGTCAAAAATAAAGCTAGCAGATGCTTATACAATCCTAAAGAATAAAACAATAGATACGGTAAAAAGAGCGAAGGATGAAGAGCGCGAGTCGAGTCTTAAGGTGGGTTTAAAAGATTCAATAAGAGGCCCGATGGCCAAGGCTGTAGGGGTGGCTTCAGAGCAAGACTTAATGATGAAGCAAATTAATACCGCTCGGGCCGAAAAAAGTAAGGCAGACGCAGATCTTGCGGCGGCTGTGGCTGGGGGTAAGATGGATGAGGCGGGGATAGACGAACTCCGAAAGGCAGCGAAAAAGGCTGGAGACGATTTTAGGGGCGCGACCAATAAGGCTGGAACAAATTTCCTCAACACAATAAAGAAGACAGAGGATCTTATAGAGGCGAATAAAAAGAAGAGGATAGAGCTTGATCGCTCTTTCTTTAAAAGCTCGATGGACATAGTTGGTGGTCTCCTATCAGGGAAGCGGGGCGGGGACGTTAAGAGCATAGGGGTGCTATTAACCAGCTTCTCGAAGAGGCTTGAGACGATGAAAAGAGATAGAAGGATGAGAACAAAGCAAGGTTATGAGGACAAATTCACCAAGGGAGAGCTTGTTGAACAGGGGCAGTTTTGGGAAGAGTTTAAAACAGCCATTAAGTCGAACCTCGGAGAAGGCGCTGACCCTCTACTGTTTCTTGAAAAGTCGGAAGAATTCAAGGGGATACTGGCAACCTTTAAAGACCCCAAGAACCAGAGGGCTCAACGGGACGCTTATATAGACTATGGGACCGAACATGATTTCGACAAGAAAACGAGGGCGGGGCTGCAAAAGGGGACTCAAGCGATCTTTGCGGAGGAGGGAGCCACAAACGAGGAGGCGGTGAAAGAACTTACAAGAGAGCAGAGGGAGTTGGCGGCGATTATCGCAACAACAAAGAAAAATTATAATGATTTATTAACCAAAGAGGATACGAAAGAACACGCGACGAATCTTCGGCGGCTTCAGGCTGGCATGGCAGGTGCCGCCGAGAGTTATGAGAACGTTAAAAAATACGTCCTAGCGATGAGCAAAGAAACCGACGCAACCCAAACCGTAATTGCAGAAAACGCAAACTTCGTTCTTTCACAAAAACAGTTGATATCTAGTTTAACAGCGGAGGTAGAAGAGCTTCAGGAAGCAGTGTATCGGTTGGGAAATATGGGGGATTAATTATGGCATCTCTTATAGTAAATAATGTTTTATCTTCAGCCGTTAAGATAAGTTATGAGTATTTTGGCACGGACGAGTTGTTTGGTTATCAAATAGCGGGGACATATGAAATTAATATTTCTGATATTAACCTGCAACAAAACGACACAATTTTATTAAAGGGCAGAGATGCCATAAAGGATGTTTATGGCAGGCCCAATATAACAGCAAGGATTGGTGCAGATGATTATATAAATGGCAAGGTAACCAGTTTTAATTTTGAGGGTGGTTCTCTAGTAGGAGCTGAGACTGTAAGTATAACAATTGAAGAATCTAGAAAGCTTGATGATTACTCTTCTTCTCAATTCGCTAAATATATACCGAGCCCTAATACTATAAGTGACTTTTCAGAGAGTTATAATTTCTCTCGATCAGATAACACCTATTCCTCAACCAGAAGCATTTCTCTTACTTACAAGCAAATGGCGGGGGGACAGTTTTTAAATGACGCTAAAACATTTTTAACGAATTATTATTTCGCAAATAGGCCCCCCTTGGGCTATCAAGAAGATGGTATATCTGAAAATGCCAAGATAGATAAAAACTTCAGGGGGTTAATAAGTGAAACTTATGATTTAATTGGGCTAACTGTTTCGTTGCAAGAAAAGGTAAACACCTCTTTTGTTGATGATTCCAAAATGGTGGGTCGGGAAGAAACCCAAAGTCTTCAAGTAGACGAGAGCGGGTTCTTAACAAAAATTTTAAATATTAAACTAACGTCATTAGGAGTTGATTCTGAAAAAACCTTAACTTCAGCTATATCAAGTATCATAGATGAAAAAAAATCTGAAGAGGAGTCTAAATTTGGAACACCATTTTCTATTTCAAAGGCTATAAGAAAAGATGGAAATGAAGCTTCCTTGACAATTAGTTTTTCAACTGATCCCAACAAATCACAAGACAACTTAATATCTTATTCTGGGGGAGAGGCCAAGGAGGGGAGGTTTGTTACTTACACTCTCACCATAAATTTTACTTCTAAGGGAAAAAATAATAGAGAAAAATTTGCTAATACAAAGACGGCGTGGGTGGGGGAGCAGCCGCTTTATAAAGACAAAATACAAAGACTGTTCCACCCTCTTGTTGATTTTTTCGAAAAAAGCCGCGCAACAACTTTCGAAAAATCAAAGGGGTCCGTAAACGAGAATGTAACATTCACAACTGATCCCGCATATGACACATCTGAAGACGGACTTCTTAAATTAAAGAAAACATTATCTAAAAACCTCCAAATAAATAGAATAGAAAAATATTTAAATATAGGTAGTCTTGAAGATGAGGTTTCTGTAAACGCTCTAAAAACAGTTGGTCAGGCCTCTGTTAAGGCTGAAGCGACTGTTAGTCAAAGCATGGGGCTATATAAAGCGCAGGAAATTTTAGAATCGAAAACCGACGAATTAAATGATTTGGTTGATGAGGACGTAATACATATTACTCAGGATGTGGTGAATTTAAATCTTGGACAAGGCACCGCTACTAGAACATTGAATTATTTATTCCTAAGTGATTAGTTATGGACGCATCTGCAATAACATATGGTAGCTACACCTTTCCTGTCCCCACTCCGTTTGTGGGGCAAGGAGTAGAGCCTATTTATATCGGAGGCAAGACAGATCACTTTAAAGACACTATCGAGTTGATAGGTCATTTAACTGGAGAAAATCTTAGCGGGCTTCATTTGCAAAAAATGCAGATGGTTAGTGGATTAATGTCAGAGTTCCAAACTCTCATAATCTTAAATAACGAGACTGCCGACAAGCAGTTTACGTCTGCGATGCCCGAATCGATCTCTTTTGCTCGCTCTGACCTCACTACGGTTTTGCCATATACCGTGTCTTTTTCCGCTTATTCTTCTGGAACTTTCTCTGAATTTTTTGGGATTAAAAATCCAAAAGACAGTTGGGATTTTGCCGAAGCTGACGGGAAAATAACAGATGTTAGTCATGCTGTTTCGGCAGAGGGGGTTAAGGTTGACTCTACGTCTCCTTTGGTAAATGCTAGACATTTTGTTACGGGAAGAACGACTGGTTGTCTGGATTTGAGCTTATTCCAAACTGGGGGGAATGCGTTTCTTATATCTAGAACCGAAGACATCGATAAAAGTAAAAATTCTTATTCTATAAACGAGAAATATCAATATAGCACTACGGAGCGACAAGTTACTGATTCGGGTATATTTACAGCCAATACTCAGATATCATTTGAAAAAGAAGATGGGTTAAATGTTAGTGTGGATGCCTCGGTGCAGGGGTCTATGGATGGAGGAAAAACTGGACATTTGGTGCATACAGGTTTGTTTACAACTGGACAAGCAACAGAAATAGCGCTCAACGCGGTAGTTTCTTCTTTATCAAATTATGAGAGTGGTTCTTATACTTTCTTGGGGAGGGGGCCAACGACAGTATCTTATGATATAGACACAGGAGCAAATAAAATTAATTTTTCTTATCAGTTTTCTGATCCAGAAAATTTAGATCAAGTTGGGAATGTTCTCCACACGAAAACGGCGTCAATTACTGCGAATAAAGATAAGTCTACGATAGGGGTTAGTGTCGGAGGCGAGTTTAAATATAATTCTCCTTTTGAGATAATGCCAACTGGAGACCCAGCTACTGGGGAGAGGTTTAAAGAAATAGACTCTCAATTTAGTGGTGTTTCGGAAAATTCTGGGTTTTTCTATTTAGCGGTAGAGGCTCTACAGGATTTTAGAGAAGACGCAACAGGCTATCACATAAGTGGGGATTATTTAAATCCCTCTCCTTTATCCAAAAATATTAACAAAAATCCCGCACAAAGCTCAATAACATATGAAGTGGCATTCGATAATAGTATAGATATTTCTTTTGGGTCACTATCGGGTTTAAGGGTCAATATAACAGATAAGAAGCCGATAGAATTAAGCGGGATAGTCCCAAGTCTGGGTGGTTTTGCTAAACAGAAGATACAAGAAAGAGGCGCGGGGGAATATCAAGTTTCAGCGAATTGCGAGAATGAAACTGGCGACATGCAAACGCTAATTAATCTTGTGAGCGATTACATGACTGGAATTTACACTTTTTCGGCAAGTAGTAGTGTAAACGAGGGGACTATTTCATATAATACTAGTAGATATTATTAAAGATGAGCCAGAAAGCCATAGATTATGCATTAACTCTTGCTTTAAGCAACGAGAGGCTTTTGGTTTTTTATGATTTTTCTGGTATGAGCGGAAGGCATATAGGGACTGATGAGGAGCCAGATGGGGGAGGTTATAAATATGGAGTAATTGAAAATTGTGATCCCTCAGTGAATACGGGTATTTATAGTGGAATTGTGTGTGGTTTCGGGAGCAGTGTGGCAGCAGCAAAGAAATTTACAACAGGAACATTTCTTTCTGGAGATCAGGCTCATTTAAATGAATCAAATATCAAGGTAACAGGCACCAGTTCGCTACCGTATTCGGATTGTTCTGTTTTGTTTGACGCTGAATTTAATGGGGAAGTGTCAGATTGTGTTTTATTTGGGTCTTTGGAAAAGACCTCCTCAACTATAAATAACGAAGTTATAACTGGTGCCAAGGGTTACAATGTTGGAATAAATAGTAGGGGAAATCTATTTTACCAAGGTTTTGGTGAAAACGGCGACTTTATTCATGCAGCCAAATCAATAGATCTTGCGAAAAGAAATGTTGTAGGATTTTCATTGGGAGACAAATCTCTATCTTTATTAAGGTTTGATTATTTAAATCACAAAATACAGAAAGAAGATTTTTATGTGGACGCTTCTTTTATAGCCAACAATGAAGAATTTTACTTGGGGGGCTCCAATCAATATTTCAGGGGTGGCCCCGATGGACCCTCGGGAGAGTTTAAGACCGCTGATTTAAGTTTAAATTCATTTTGTTTTTTATCTGGGAGGATGCCTTCGTCGGCAGTATTTGCTGTGGGCAGTGGCCTTATAGGCGATTACTTTTCTGACGAAGCTTCGACGACTTTCCAACAAAGGATAACTGGATATGATCAAACAGCCTTTTACAAAACGGGAATTACTGGTTATGATTATGAAGATACTGGAAGTATTAATATTTCTACAGGTAGGTATATGATGACTGGTAATTTTATTGGGATCGGCACATCTAGTTATCAAGAAGGAGATAGATATTTTCTGTTTCGCTCTTTTGATAACGCTTTATCAGATAAAGGAGTTAAAACCTTTGAGAAAGAAGAGGTTGGCTACCTTCACCCTGATTCGGGCTACCAATATTTGCCTACAGGAGATAGATTTGCGTTTGATACTTTGGGACTGCAAAATGTTGAGGGGGCAGTAACAGAATATGTAGAGCAAAGAGGAATATCGGGCGCTGCCACAGTAGAAGTTCAGCTTTTTGGCTCTCGTTTTCAAACGGGTATTCTTTCGGGGATTAGCGGGGTTAATCAAACACCATTATATGAAACCGTGACGAATGTGCCAGCTGTTAATACCTCTGGGATAAGGCTTGGGGGATTGTCTGAGAAACTTAAGAAAAATTATGTTTATTACTTAGGAGATAGGCCATGATTTATGATACTGTAATATCCACGGGAGGGGCGTCTATATCTGGCTGCTCTTCTTCTGAGCTTGGAACAAATATTTTCCCTTTATCGAACAACGAAGCGGTCGGCTCGCAAGATAGGTTTTTTTATCAGAGGTCTATAACTACTGGTCAAAGGGATCTACAGTTGTTTTTAAACGGGCAAACATTATTGCAAGAAATTCCAATAACGGGAAGAGCTACAAATAAGATTGTTTATCAAATTGAGACAGGAGACTTTTTTACCAAACCGACGGGGGTAGATGTTCTTGAGCAGAGTCGGCTTAATTTTGTCAGTTCTACCCCCGCCGCTTCTACCTCTAATGTTTTTTATAATGTGGTGACGGGTGGAATTTTTGCTGCCACGGGAGATTTAGGGGCATCTTTAAAGTCAAGTATACAGGGTAGGTATGCGTCTTCTTATTTTACTGATTATGATTATTTTTTAAATGGGCAAAAGGTCTATGATGGCGTGGGGGTGGGTGTCTCTGTGGGTATCGGCCTTACAACATTTATTCCCCACTTTGGAATAGGGACAACTTACGGAGGGGTAGTTACCGCCGACAATAAAAATGAATTTAAATACACGGCTTATAGGAAAACAGTTAGGACTCATTCCATAACTGGGAGTGGCCCCGACATCTTTAGCGATACTGGATTTATAGAAGGTAGAAATAATTTTTATATAAATGGGATACAGGAGGCACAAAAAGGTTATCTTGAGCTTTATACAGGTGTAACTCTTATAAAGAAAGGCTTTAGAGCAGTCATAAGCGGGTCCAATATGATGGGAAATCTATCCCAAGATAATATTCTTTTATGAAAAGAGAGTCCATAACACAATTAGATTTAAACTTTTCGAATGCTGGAGGAGGCCATACCGCCTCTGTCTCCACTATTATAGATGGCAAAACCCTTGACGGCAAAGATGGGTTGGGAACTGTAATAGGAGAGGCGGGTGAAATAAATCAATTTTCTAATGTAGAAGTAGCCTCGGCAATGCGTGGTTTTATATGCACTCAGGTAACAACATCTGCTGGTCCTACTAAAAAAACAAAGACAAGAAGATATGCAGACAAAACTTCTTTACTACTGGAATCAACAATTGTTTTAGTTAGGGGGAT
>Ga0209349_1000682_pt1 | contig 17006 bp, 19 predicted proteins | sample ETNvirnome_2_130_FD_184067 | JGI IMG/M metagenome (GOLD analysis project Ga0209349, IMG submission 184067) | Marine viral communities from the Pacific Ocean - ETNP_2_130 (SPAdes) (version 2) | ecosystem: Environmental > Aquatic > Marine > Oceanic | place: Pacific Ocean | collected 2013-06-22
TACTATAGTGTTCACAGCGGCACAGGTGGCACAGCGGCACGCTACCCTCTGGTGTAGGGAATCTGTAAACACCCCCCCCTAAACGCTACCCTATCGTTTAGGGAACATCCCCGTCGTCTAGCGTCCCCGCCGATAAATCTTCACGACCCCCTAAACGCTACCCTATCGTTTAGGGAATCTGTAAACACTCCCCCCTAAACGCTACCCTATCGTTTAGGGGACATCCCCGTCGTCTAGCGTCCCCGCCGATAAATCTTCACGACCCCCCACCCGTGAAGCCGCCCCGTCGTCTAGCGTCCCCGTGCGCAGCACCACGCGCCGCGAGATCAGTGCGGTTGGAATAGTCATTTCTCCGGAGACGTTGCTGCCGTCATATGAGCAGGCAACTACTATGCAGTCGGGTGTCTCGCTGACCAAGAACCCCGCGCTCTGGATAAGCGCTGGCGTGGCCGTGCGGCAGTCCTCCACCGACACCCAATCCCCGGCAGGGTGAGCGGCGTCGGCCCACGAGACGAGGACCACCGGCAGCATCAGCGGGCCAGGCTGAGCAGGATGTGGTCTGTAAGCTGGTCTCGTTCTTTCTCATAGGGGCAGCCGGGTACGTTGCAGGGCATCGCCTTGGGGTGCGGCACCCTGCCGTCGTAGAGGTTGATGTCGCAGTGACTGCACGCGCCGGTAGCCCGGGGGTGATCGGCCCGGCGCGAAGCGCCATGGATATCACCCGCGAAAAATGCGGCGATTGTGCTCCGCACCCAGCGCTGATGCCGCAGTGGACTCACCCGCTGCTGCGGCATCGCCAGCTTTCGCAGGATTTTCTCGGCAAGTTGCCGCCGCACGCGGTGCTCTGTCGCCTCTCGCGCCAGACGGCCCTTGGCCGAGGCCAGCTCTTCGGCTTGTTTGCGGACGCGGGCCAGCTCCTGCTGGACAGCGCCGTAGGTGAGGACAGCCGTCTTGGCCTCCGACGCCCCAGGGCTGGGCTCGGTGGCGTCAGCGTTGTCCATGTCCCAAGACACTAACCAAGCAAACTCGCAACTGGACTCGCAGTTTGGGCAGTGGAAATTGGAGATGATGATCTCGACGCCGTCGGCGTCAACGTCGTCGTGGTCGCCGCCCTGGATCATCTGCGCTCCGCAGCGGTAGCACTGGCCCCACCACCCGGGAACTGCTATATCGATGCCGGTAATCGAAAGGCTGCTCATATCTGCGCCTTGACCTTGACGCCAATGACCTTGGCTTTGCGCTTGCCCTTCAGGGCCGCCCGCACGATCTGCGCTTGGCTCTCGTCGGCGACCACAATATCAACTGGCATCGTACCTTTGGACACTTTTATACACTCGCGCACCGCGCGCTCGGCTTCGTCGGCGGTCATCCTGTCCTATCCTCTCTTTGCTTCGCTTCGTCATCCCAATTGACGCCTTAATGTGTCTTGCAACGGGCTTGGTAAATTAAGGCCTATCGCCACTTTTTTGCTTATTTTTCAGGGGCATAGTCCGTTCCCTCGGCGGCTGCCAGCTCTTGGAGTTCGCGGACGGCATCAAGCATCGCGTCGATGGTGTCGTCGGACACGGTCCAGATGTCGCCCTCCAGCAGAGCCTCCAGGTCTCGGCAGAGAGAATCGGCCAATTCCTTGGCCCGTGGTGCGTGCTTCATGGTCACTGCCTCCTTCATATGTGCTGCATCGCATACTGCCCGAGCGCCACTCGGCCTGTCAACCCCGCTTGGGGGCTAGCTCCCGGCGGCGGCTGCCGCCAGTGCCTTTGAAGAAGAGGGGGGGTTTGCCGGTTTTGATGGCCCGGCGGCACCGTTCAGCCGCCGTCGCTCGTCGGCCATCAGGCCTACCGCAGCCGCCAAGACCGAGCGCCGCCCATCGGGCGGTTCCGTGTGGTCGGTGGCGCTGAGACTGTGGATGAGTGTGTCCAGGGTGACGCCGTGCTGGAGAGCGAGGGAAAGAACGACAGTTGCATCGTCGAGCAGGACAGCGAGATCGGAGCCGATTTTGGCACCGGAGATAAAGACCTCTCTGGCGGCGCAGTGTTCGTCGATGTCTACACCAAACGAGATGTAATAGCGGTCCTGGAGACCTTCCCAAACTCTCGTAACGTTTGGACGGCGATTCGCCAGCTTCTTGCGCATGGCCTCAGTCCAGCGGGAAGTCGGGTCGAAAAACAATCTCTCCTTGGCTGTCGCAGATCGTGCAGTCGTGCACGCCGCCTCTAGCCGATTCTAAAATGTAGCCGTTGCCGTGGCAGTGCGGGCAAATGCGCGGCTTGCCTGGAATCTCTGGGCGTCGGTGCATGGCCCGTGGTCCACGAGCCGCGCCTCCCACTTGCTGCTCTGTTTCGTCGATCCGGGCTTCGGCAGACTTGCGGAAGAGGCGTCGTAAAAAGTGCATGGCGTGCTCCTGGTCGGATAAATCTCACATACCTTCTGCCGAAGGCCCGGGGGAAGTCAATGGCGGATCAGTTCAGGGTAGGCTCTGCGGTGTCGTCGCCGATTCCGCACTGCGGGCAACCCTGGCTTACGAGTTCGACCATTGCGGCGTGGCACCAGGCGCAGAATGTGACGGGGGCGAAGCCAAAGAAGCCGCTGATTCCACCCTCTTCGGGGTCAACTGGTGCCTCGCAAATCGTGCAGGTCAGCCCTGACCTCTCCGCGCTTTTTTCAAAAATCTCCATGGTGATTTTGGTCCCAGCTTTTTGCGTCCGTTCAGGGGATATGGTCGCCCCCGCCGCTTGGTCGGCGAGGGTCTATCATAGACGGTTGTATCGGATTTGGCCATGGCTTTCGGCTCATACAAAGGCGGTCAGGCTGCGTGGCAGCCTGACCGCGAGGGAGCAGCGAACTGCGCAGGAACCCGGCGGCACTGCGCAGCAGGGAGGGCTGCCCTAGCCTAGCCCATTGGTGACATGACCACCAGCGGCAGATCAAGTGTCGCTATAGGGCCCCTATTAGCATCTTAGGATAGCGGCTTGCGGGTGTCAAATTTCACGGCTTGGTCCCCCCAGGATTCCCAGCCAGCGCGGCTCTCTCGGGCGAACAGCTCAATTCTGGAAACGTCGCCCATAAGCTCGACGATACCATCAGCGACGGCGTCGGGTTTACGCGAATGCTCCCGCCGGTTGGCGATCACCAGGCGGCGCACGGCGCGGGAGACCCGCTGCGGCTTTCCTCGCGTGCCGAGCAGGCACATTTCAGGATTTGCGCGGGTCCAGTAGCCGGTGCCAATGGCAAAATCGTCAGCGCTGAAGCCAGAGGCCGGTGCGCGAGAATTTAGCTTCGCCCATACGAAGGCCACGGTGCGGTACCGGAAGCCCCAGCTCTCCATCGTGCGCAAGGCATCGGGCAGCATCGGATCGGTAGCCCACAAAAACAGCGCGCAGTCGGCCTCTGCAATGTCCGCTATGGGCAGCGCGCAGATATCGGCTGGCGTCATGCAGTCATAATGTCGCGTAGGCGAGCGGCCATAGCCTCCCGGCCCCCAGGCGCGGAAGGACCACGGTGGATCGGCGTAGATTACGTGGAACCGCCGGTCAGGCAGCAAGGGCAAACAGCGCCACGATCAGGTAGAACGCAGCAATGGTTACGACAGGGGTCGTCATGCAGCTTCCTCCGTCTCGGTCTGCATCTTTTCCACCCAATGGGTCAGTTCGCCGCCGATCGTTCGATGATTCACCTGCGCTCTCTCGCGCAGGTAGCGGTACACGCTGATTGGTACCACCACCGATTTCCATTTTCTCGGGTTCATTCTTCATTCTCCTCTTCCTCATTCTCGCGCTCTGGGAGGGTATCGGATTCCTCCACCTTGGTCAAGGCACCCCAGCTCGGCCCGGCGGCGATGGTGCTTGGTGTAGGCACCTCCAGCTCGACCGCGTCCTCCATGATTTTCCGGAGGTCACGGGCCACGGTCACTTCCGGGACAGAGTAAGCCAGCTCATCGTGAATCTGCACCAGCGGGATGGCCCCCCGCTCGCGGTAGATTGCGGCCATGGCGGCTTTCGTCTGGTCGGCAGCGGAGGCCTGGATCAACCGGTTTAGCGCCTTGTAAACGTATGCGCGTTTGATATTGTCGCCGTAGTCCACCAGGGCTTCGGCGCGAGCCAGCGGCTTGGCACTGACGAAAAGATTCGGTTCCCAGAGATCGAAGCGGCATTTACGCCCCAGGAGCGAGCGTACAAATCCACCTTTGAGGGGGTTTGATACGCGCCTCTGCACGGTGTCCATCAGGGCTTTCACGAAGGGAACGTCGAGATGGTATTGCTGCATCAGCTTTTTCGCCGTGGCCGGAGACACGTCGAGCGTCTCCGCCAGTCGCGTCTGACCCATGCCGTACATTATACCGAGGTTGATGGTCTTGGCCTGTTTGCGTGGAATGTCCGCGATGTCGGCCACCATCTGGTGGAAATCGGTTGTAGGGTCTGAGCGGTAGGCCTGGACGAAGGCGTCGGACCCCGTTAGGCCACGGTTCGTGAGGCTGGCAAAATGCACGAGGATGCGCGGTTCTTGTTGGTCGAAGTCCATCGATGCCCACTGCTCACCGGCTTCTGGCACGAAGAGTCCTCGGATTTTCCTGGCCATCTCCGGATTGCGCGCCGGGATCTGCTGGAGATTCGGGTTGGCCATGGAGATGCGCCCGGAGACGGTGCCACCTCGGGTGCCGCGCAACTGGTTAATGTGGCCGTGGATACGGCCCGCGTGGGCGTGCCGGAAAATGCTTGCCAGGAAGGTGTTTCCAATTTTGTCCAGCTCCCTGGCGTGAGCGATTTTTTGCGCGATTGGGTGCTCGTGCTGCGACAGGAAATTCTTTGTGAAAGAAGGCTTCCCGGTCGGGGTCTGCCCGTAGCTGATGCCGATTTTGTCGAAGGCTTTCGCCACGGACGCCGCTGCCCACAGCTCGACCGGCACTCCGGTCTCCTTCCTGATCTCCCGGACGATGCCACGAACTTGTTTAGCGAAATCCTGCTTCAACCGCTCGGCGGCGTCGAGGTCAACGCGGATTCCGCGCAGGGTCATTTCAATACAGATCGGCAACACTTCAAGCTCAAGCTCGAAAATCGGCCATAGGTCTTCGGTGGTCAGCGCCGCTTTTAGGACGTGCCACAGTTCAAGGGTAAGTTGGGCATCGGCCTCGGCGTATTCACCGACGAAGAGCGCGGGGAGCTTGTGCAGCTCGGCCTTGGGGTCAACGCCAAATTCCTGCGCCGCCTCCCGCAACGCCGCTTCAGACTTCATCTTGCCAAGATAATCGTAAGCAACCTCGTTCAGTGCGTAACTGCGCCGATTCTCGTCGAGCAGCGGCGTCGCCAGCATGGCGTCTATTAAGTTCCCGGAGAGCTTGATGCCAAGGTGCCGCAGCCAGCCAACGTCGTAACTGGCATTGTAAAAGATCTTGTCGGCGGGGTGCTTGGCTATCTCTCTCTTAAACCATCGTAGGACGATGGTTTTGTCGAGGTTGCCGCCTCCCTCGTGGCCAAAAGGAAGGTAGGCCTTGAACCCTTCGTATGCTATCGCGATCCCCACCACGTCGCCATGCCCGGTCGGCCATCCTGGCCCATGGGTCTTGAGCCGTGGATCGCGCGTCTCCAAGTCGATTGCGATCTCCTTTATGCTCGACGGGGTTTCTGGCAGCTCTTCGACTGGTGCCCATTCCGTTTTCACTCCCCATGTTGGTCGCTTCAAGTTGGTTTTCACTTTCTTTTCCTAGCATCCTCTTCCGCCTCGGCCTGGGCGCACTCCAGGGCCACTGCGGCGTATCCGGCCCCGTCGATGTAGTTATCTTCGTGCAGCACCCCGAGCTTTCGCCTAGCAATCTTTAGCAGCTCCATCATGTTCGCCACGTCCTCGGCAGTGATGCGGTGCTTGTTATGCATATAGGCGTCCCACAATCTGGCGATGTTCTCGTGATTCTTGGCGACGCTCCCGTAGCTGTTGGCGCGAGACGTTTCAATCAGGCGACCCGCTTCTTGGAGTGCCTTCTTAGCGTGGTTCGCGGTCATCGTTGAGGCTCCTTTCTTCGATTGGAAGTCCAATTTTTGTTGCGTATTCAATGCCTTGCCTCATGCCGCCCGAGATCCCCAGGTCGGTGTAAACGGCGCATAGGTCGGCGACCGCGTACCAGCGGAAGGCGCGTTGTAGACCAAGCGCTCGCTGGAACGGCGCATCGTCATCCAGTACCTGGGGGTACAGTAGGTGCGGGGCGAAAGGTGCCTCGGCAAGCAATAGGGAATCCCGGAGGCATCTTCTGGCGTAGGCGAGATGCGCCCTGTCGGGCGCGCTAGGGTTCTCGGCGAAGGGGCTTTCGATGATGACCCGCGTTGCCGGTGTCCGGTGCGGCCCCCAAACGGAATCTGGCACGGCGTGAAGGTGCGAGGTCATAGCGCCCATCCTCGTTGGGCGTCGTCGGGCATCTTGAGCACAAGGTTCTCCTTGGCGCGGGTAATGGCAACATATAGCACGCGCTGAGCATCGTCTGGGTGCCGCTCCATTTCCTGGAGCGCGCGTGTTGATAGGTCAAGATAGACTAGTACGTTATCGGCCTCTCCGCCCTTGGCTCCATGTATTGTGCTTAGCTTAATCTTGGGCGGCTCGAACAGGTTCACGCCGCGATTGAGGAGAGCCGTGGCGTAGGCTCGGTCCTCATCGCCAATTCGGTCCAGGACTACGTCCCAGTCCTCGGCCTCGGTTCTCAGTCCAAAGTGCTCGCGCAGTGTTGACAAACTGAAGAGGTCTTGCTCGTTCGCCGAGGAGAGCCGCTTCTTTGCCCCCCGCGCCAGCTTCTCCCCGCTGGAAATGTGATTGAATAGGTTCACGGCCTCTTTGTGCGAAAGCTCGTGTGCGGGATCTTCGTGCAGATGTGTCCAGGAGCTGATCGCGCCGCGTATGTCGGCCTTGAGCGAGGCAGTTCCCCGTCGCTCGAAATACTGGCCCGTCGAAACAAGGCGCTCCGAGAGTTCGTCTAGCATGTAGTTCGCTTGCGCCAAGATCAGCCACTCGGCACCATTAAAATCCAGAGTATGCGGATCGTAAATCTTGTGCACGGACCCCTCGGCGGCGCGCGGTAGCCAGTGCTTTTTCTGCCGGTGCCGAATGTGCGAGGAGACGGTCTCTGCCAGCATGTGGACTTTTCTCGGTATCCGGTAGGACTGCGTCAGTGTGTCAGACCCGCCGGGGAGTGAAATAAAGCGGTTGATATCGGCACCTGCCCACCGGTAAATCCCCTGGTCGTCGTCACCGGCTACGAACATGCGGTCAGCGCGGTCGCCTAGATGATGCGCGACCGTCCACTGTAGCGGCGTTAAGTCCTGCGCCTCGTCCAGGAAAACAACCCGGAAAAATGGCAGCCGCTCCGGCTTCTTCGACAACGCCACCATCATGTCTGTGAAGTCTTTCAGGCCGTGCATTTCCTTGAATCGCTGGTACTCGGTATAGATGTGAGTGAACTCGTAGTATGGCATCTCCAACTCAATGGCGTTGTAAGCGTAATGCTCTCCGCGCAGCGAGTTTCGCGCGAGGTCGATGGCGCGCATGATTGGGTCATTGCTTTTCAGCAGTATGAAGCCGTCGTCTGCAATGTTCTCCGCGCCGCTGCTCGACAGGTCGATGCCAGTTTCGGCACCAAATTCTCTGAGGTTCGCCGGATTCAGAACGTCCGCCGAGGTCATCCCCAGGACCTGGAAGGCCAAGCTGTGTAGGGTGCGGAAATAGAGCAGATCCTTTTTGGGGTCTAGATTAAAGCGCGCCGCTGCCCGGTCGCGGGCTTCGTGCGCGGCCCGCCGGGTGAACGCAAAGTAGCCAATGTCGTTTGGTGCCATCCCCCCGCGTAGTAGGTCGTCTACTTGGTTCAGTAGCCGCGTTGTCTTGCCGGTGCCCGGGGGGCCAAAATACCTGAACATCAGTCGGCTCGCAGAATGATGTCGAGGTCATAGCCAAGGGTATCGACGATGCGCTCCACCTTGTTGATGGAGAGCTGCCGCCCTCTCTTGGGATTCTCGTAGTCGGCGATAGTGCGCTGCGATAGCCCGGTGTATTGGGCCAACTCCTTTTGAGTGAGCCGCGCCTCTTTGCGAAGCTCCCGCAGCAGGTCATGCCAAAGCGTGGGGTCATGCGGTTTCATCAGAAAGGCACCTCATCATCATGGAAGCGGGTCTCGAAGTCGTCGCCGTCAATCTTCGCGAACGCGGGAATCGACCAGCAGCGGACAATTCTCCCCTTGATTCGGAACCGTTGAGATTCCCCGCCAATGTCGCGGAGACGTTGCGCAATCCTATTTGATCGATAGTCAAGAAATTTGTTTCGCTTGAGGAAGGATTCGAAATCCTTGAGCCGGAAATAAGTGCGGCCCGTTTCCTCGTCGGTCCACGGGCGGCGCAGCAGGATTTCCTCTTTGTCTATGGCGGACTGCATGTGCGTTGAGAAGTCCTCCAGCAGATCATAGAACTGGCCGCGAAGGCTCGTATCCTCCGAGGCGGCGATGCAGGCACCCTCAGTATCTAGCATCGTGCGCAGCAGCACGTTGATGAGAGATTCCCAGGCCTGCCTGGTCATGGTTCGCGGCATGTAGTTGATCTGCTCCAGGCAAAGCAACTGAAAGCGATTCTGGCGCTGAAGGCCCTCGGTGTCTAATTCGACGGGACTGCCGTTTACGTCCAAAAACCAGAGCGGCGGCTCGTGCCCATACTTGCGCAAGTTGGCTACGGTCGGGGTGTTGGCACCGCCGCCGACACCGTGCTTCCGGCCTCGGCACTGGTCCTTGTTGCAGTAGCCTCGTACCGGCTGGTCCTCGCACCTGTACTGGTAGTCCTTCTTTTTTAGTTGAGTGGCCACGACATTGACCTCTGGAAGGTCAAGGGGCGGCTCCATGATCGTCTGATTGTGCTCCAAGATGCGCGTTTCCCAGTCGTCAGGGAAGGCCTTTCGGAGGTAGACGCCAAGGTTGAAGAGGCCGTTGTTTCGCGTGCCCTGGGGGAACCCCTGTCGGATCAGTGCCTGAAGGCACGGTGGCCCGTCCGGCAGCGTGCCGTCAACGGCGGTTGATGGTTGCGTGAGGAGGGTGTCGAGCTGGTCCTCTGAGATGGCTGCGGATTCTGCGTAGTCGAGAAACTCGTCCAGTGTGGCGGCGCTGCCGTCATTCTTTATGGCGTATCGCAGGCCGTTCTCGGCGTCAAAATATGGCAGATTCAGAAAGTTGCCGTTATCGCCGCGCTCCAGTACCAGTTTGATTTGTTTTGGAAATATCTCGCAATCGCCGTAGCCGATTTCCGAGGCTATTTCCTTCAGGCGATTTTGCAGTTTTCCCGCTGGCACGGCAGCGGTGAGAAAGAGATATAGATGTCCTCCCCCGGATTTGCTACGGCAGACCACCAACGGTAGCGCCAGCTTGTCGAGCCGCGCGACGAGGGAGGTGAGGTCCAGGGGATAGCGGTCGATGTCGAGCGCCCCCCACCGGCACTCGTTCTTCTCGTCTATAGGGACAACGCCGATAGACGATGTACCGTCGAGGTGCGCGGTAAACGTAGCCGTGGTCCGTGGTTCGTGGACGAATTTATACTTTCCGGTTTGCTTGCCGGAGGGGTCTCGTCCGGTTAAGTCCACGGCCCCATATGCCCGGTTAAGTCCCGGGAATAGGCGCGCGAATCGTTCTGTGCTTGTGCCAGGCATCTGGAACAGGTTGAGGGGAGGAGTGCCCTCCCCTCACCCCCCGTTAAAACGGTATGTTTTCGTCGTCGTCGGTGCGGTCCTCTTCGCGGACATGCCGCACCTTGACTTGACCCGCTACGATGCTTTCGTGGAACTGCCGGGCTTCGGCGTACAGGGCCGGGTCCTTGATGACTCCTTCTTTTGTCACGGCCCAGCCGTACCAGGAGCCGTTTTTGTTCTCTTCTAGCGCCGTGGTTAGACGCCAAATGTGGCTGAACCTTGGCGGCACGAAGAGGGCACCCCTCGAATCTTGCATCTTGGTGGCCTTCATGGCCGAGTTCCACTGCCTGCTCTTTTTCAATTGCGTGGACTTCATGGGCAAGAGGGCCTGTTGGGTCATCCCCTCGTCGTCGAACACCAGTATATAATGCTGCGCGGTCCTTTCCAGATAACGGCCACCGCCGTCAACCACGTAGTCCTTGTTATCTTCCCCGCGCTCTGTCGCGGGCAGCTTGTCACCAGCGGAGTAGATGGCGAATGGAGCGCCACTTCCCGTGCCGCGAGGCTCCCACTCAATGAAAGTTAGCGAGTAGGCGCAGTTGACGACACGTATTCCCTCCGAGCCGGAGACCCGCTCCTGGGTTACGGAGTTGTAGATGTCGCCGGGTTTGGCGTCGGCGTGGTCGTCTAGCTCGGGGCTGACTTTTTGCAAGGACTTAATCATGGGCATGGCGAGATCACCCTCGCCCAGATCAGTTACACCTTGGCCCGCCGCTTGGACGAAGGCGTCCGCGTCCAGCACGGCCACTTCTGTTTTCTTGCGCTTCGCTACTGCCTTTGCCATGTCAATTTCCTTTTCGCTTGAGGACGGCCCTGCGGCCTATGAAGGATGTGATGGAGTCTGGCGCGGTGCTGCCCGACTCTACGAGTTCGCGGAGCCATCCGCGCAGGGTGGCGGATTCCACCTTCTCGCCGAGGTTGAACGAAAGCCCGAGCGCATGACACGCGCTTCTTAGCTCGCGCGCCTGTTCCTCCGCCGCGTCGCGATCCAACACCACGGAGAGAGTAAGTTTGATTAGATCCCCGAAGCCGTTGGCCCGGAGCCACGCGAAAGCCTCCTCGCGACTGTCCTTGGGGATAGACGCGGAGTAGAACTGCTTGACCGCGATCTCGCTGCCGTCGCGCATGACAACCTTTTCCATGCCGACATCTTCCAGCGCTTCCGGGAGCCGCTCGTCGGTGATCGTTCTCAGTTGCTTCTGTTTAGCCTTGAACACGGACTCGGCATCCGCCACCTCTTGCTCCAACGCCGTGACCTCTCCGGCGAGGCGGCTAATTTTGTCCAGGGCACCGCCCTGGAGCTGGTCGATTCCCGATGGGGCATCTCCCCGGTCACCCGCCATCTCTTCTAATAAGTCATTCATCGTTCACCCTTTTCTCGGTTCATGCATCGATGGTTGACATGACCACCAGCGGCAGATATATAGGACTCATCCTTCGATGACAAGGGAAATCTGGTGGCGTTTCAATTTTTTTCTGAACCCTATGCACACCAACGCAAGGCGTTCGAGGCAAGCGTGGCGCTTCCCGGCTATGCCCTGCTCATGGACATGGGGACCGGCAAGACCAAGGTCGTCATAGACACCGCCGCCTCCAATTTCCTGGACAAGCGTATCGACCTGCTCTTCGTTATCGCGCCGAAGAGCGTGGTCACCAACTGGCCGGGGGAAATCGAGAGGCACTTATCTCCGAGCATCCAGCGGAGGATTGTCATTTGGAATCCCAGCCTGACTCAGGCTAAGCGGAAGGAGCTTCAGGAGCTTAGCCGGGGTGCCAATAGCGAACTCAAGGTTCTGCTGATGAACGTCGAGGCGCTCAGCACGCGAAAGGGTGTGGAAATCGCCGAGTTCTTCGTGGGCAAACACCGCACGTTGATGGTGGTAGACGAATCCACAACCATCAAGAACCGCCGCGCCAAGAGAACGAAAGCGATCTGTCGAATCGGCAACCTCGCGACGATGAAGCGAATCCTGACCGGGTCTCCTGTGACGAAGAGCCCGATGGACCTGTACAGCCAAATGGAATTTCTGGACCCCGGCATTCTTGGCTTCCGGAGCTTCTACGCTTTTCGTGGTCGCTACGCCGTGGTCGAGCGCCGCGTGCTGGGTTCGCACTCGTTCGACCATATTGTCGGGTTCCGCAGACTGGACGAACTGACGCAGAAGCTCCAGGCTAATTCCTATCGTGTGCGTAAAGAAGACTGCCTGGACCTCCCGGATAAGGTCTACATGCTGCGTCGCGTCGAGCTGACGAACGAGCAAAAGGCGGCATATGGACAAATGTCCGAGCTGGCACTAGCGCGCCTCGAAAGCGGGGAATTTGCGACGACCAAGAATGTGTTGACGCAGATCTTGCGGCTTCAGCAAATCTGCCTGGGTCATCTGACCGATGACGAGGGAGAGGTTCACGACCTGCCGTCCAATCGGCTCGGCGAGCTTCTGGACATCTGCGACGAGATACAGGGCAAGGCAATCATATGGGCGACATGGTCGCGCGACATTCGCTCGATTGCCGAGGCCCTGCGCGACCGCTTCAGCGTACAAGCGGTTGCAACGCTCCACGGGGAAACTCCGGGTCACGAGCGACAGCATATCGTGGAAACATTCCAGGATTGTCACTCCGATTCAAGGTTCCTCGTGGGGCACCCCAAAACCGGCGGCTATGGGCTGACGCTGACGGCGGCAGCCACCGTCATCTACTATAGCAACAGCTATGACCTGGAGCTGCGATTGCAGTCGGAGGACCGCGCGCACCGCATAGGGCAGACCAACAAGGTCACGTATATCGATCTGGTTGCGCCCAACACGGTAGACCAGAAAATCGTAGGCGCGTTACGCGATAAGATTTCGGTGGCGGATCATATATTGGGGGAGGAGGCCCGGAAATGGCTGGTGTAGTGGCTCACGCAACTATTTGGCGCGGCTTGCAGCCAATGGACATGATGCCCTTGGACCCTGAGTTTATTAGGCCACCCTTGTTGGCGAAGAGAGGTATCCCAAGCTGGTCCAAGTTCGCTAAGGTCTCCCGGTTTGGTGCGCCGCTGGGCGGGGACGCTGCCGCGAACTGAAGCGGATTTGCGCTGCTCAGCGTGGACTCGGAAACAGGCGGACGGTTTGGCGGCATCCGGGAGGCCATAGTGGGAGGATTTACAACAGGTTCCTCTTGTATCACCCCCGGTGCGACTTCCGGTGCCACGGGGGTAGTTGCCGGAGCATTCTCTATCTCATAACGAATTTTATTGTCTTCGTAAATAAAAGGTGGGCCTTGTTGGTAGTCTGTTTCTAGGTCAACAGCCTGACTTTCTGCTTGGGCGGGTAAGAGACCAAGTCGCACTGCTCTCTGTACCTTGTCCGTAGAATAGTTTTTGAGGTACCGCAACGTGGCTTCGGAAATTCTTCTAAGTTTATCTTTCGCGGTTAGGGCAGCACCTTTGGCAGTACCGTAAGGATCGTCCACAATACCTTCAACTACGGCTTTTGTCCGGGGGGAAGGCTCCCATCTAGGAAGTTCTTTGTATCTCCGTACAAGAGCTGCCGCTTTCTCCGGATCTCGAAGAGCGTCTTCCACGATCTTCATAATACGCTCTTCACCTATCTTCCCAAAGGTATAGGCAGAAATCCTGCGGCCCATTCCCGTGGCGACAAGGGGGTTTATTCCTATGGCACCGAAAACCTTTTGACCGGTAGTTCGACCAAGTGCGCCTACGGTCTCTATCGTCGCAAAGTTTGCGCCCATAACATCTCTGACAGACCCGCTAGTTGGAATACCGGTGCCCGTTTTTTGAAGAGGACCACCCCGGACTAGTTCGTCCAGAAATTCCATGGAGTTTTTATCCCAGAATTTTTCCAGATAAGGGCGGTAATCGTCAATTAGTTTCACCAGCTTTGGTGTGTCAATGCCCGGTACAACCTTTCCATCCGCATCAAATCTACGGGAGTTATTTCTAAGTGCTCTCCATAAAGCCGCCCGGAACCCTGCTGCGGCATGTCCATCCACGTCTTTCGCCAGAAGGGAATCAAGTTGACTGGCACGTTGTGCAGCCTTTTCAGGCTGCATCTTTATAAAGTTTTCTGCCGCCTTGTTAACATCGGCTCCTAAGTAATCAGAAGCAGTATTTGCCAACTGCCTGTCTACAAGATCTTCCGTAAGAATCCTTCTTGCGGTTGCTACATCATCCAGCGTTGCTCCGTTTCGTAAGGCTTTAAGAACGGACTCTCTATCGGGAACTGTGAGCTTGGTAGCCATCTCGTCCACGGAATACTGCAATTCTTTTAGGTTCTTGAGCTTGTCGCGTAGACCCGGAACCTTATCTATTGCTGAGTCGTATTGCCGGACAAAACGGTCCACACCAGCCTGTGTAATTTTTCCATTAGGTAGGAATCCTGTTAACCGCCGTAGAATCTCGGCCTCTATGACATTTGGATTGTCCCCAAGGGTGAGAGTGGCAAGAGGATCTCGGCTCCACGTTACATTGTTTCCCTGTATAACCTTTTGTGGTTCGTTAAGGGCGTCGCGGAATAGCTCTACCCTTGCGCCTGAACCGGGTCCGGCTTTGAGAAACCTTTGCAAGAACTCTTCGGGTATAGGCTTATTTCCCAAATAGAGAACTCTTCCTATTTCTGAGTTCGGGCCAAAACGCTCCTTGGCGTTTCTTGTGTAGGCCCTGGCAACCTCTATGTTTCGCAGGTTTCGTGCAGGTTCACCGGAGTGCCAAGCTGCATCATCAAAATTAGTTGCGACCAGTATCTCGTCGTCTATGTAATCTATAATCAAACCGTGGCGTCTTCCCGCCTTTTCATCCCCTCTTCGGAGGGCCTTACGGACCAAGTCTCCGACTTCACTCCGGAACTGGTTAACATCCGTTACCTTGACGCGGTCACTCCATGCTCCCGATCCAAAAATATCGTACAAACCGTTTTCCGGTATCTCGTTGGGGCCTAGCGGTTGACCGCTCTCTGCCAGAACACCATCCAGGTCGTCCAAGGTGAGCGGCTTTCCGGACTCCCCTATCTGGTTGGCGTTGAGACGCTGCTTTCCTGCCAGCTTGTATAAAAGTCCCATCCCCGGTGTAATACTTCGTGCTCTTCCGGCCTGTAATATTTGCTCCATGGCCCAGTCGCCAAAACGGCTGGTATCCACAAACTCTGTTCCGATAAGATCCTTATCCCAGAGTTTATGCCTGACTTCCCGACTTGCCAGTCTGGCAGCGTCGAGCATCTCTACAGCCAGACGGGAAGCTTGGTCGGCTCCAATTGCTGGTTCCAACGCGACGTAGACATCGCGGGCTTTTTGTAAGGCATTCTCCAGAGCGTTCAGTGCCTCGTTATCCAAGTTTTCCTGTGCTTTTTTTACGGTCTGGGCTGCGGCTGCTTCGTCCCCCGGATTGATTCTAGCCCGGAGAAGGTCAAAGGTTTGATCCAGTACCGTAGCCCTCCGGTCTTCTTCCACGAGACGGTTCCGTTGATTAGCTCCCCGACCTTGCAGAGCTGCGTCCAGTGCCGCTAGTCTAGGTTCGTCTAGCCCAAGTTGTTTAAGGGCTTGCAGTGTGTCCGGGCGAAGACCTCCGTATTCTGGAACTACTGTTCCGTCCTCAAGGATTTTTATTGGAGTGCTGGAATTAGGGGATCGAAACTGTCCGGATTCTACAGCAGGAAGGAAAACATTCTCTAAGAACCCCGGTTCGGATGACAATGCATTAAAAATCCTTGATGCGAGGTCCCTCTGGCCTTTCTCATGGAAGCCGCCAATAAGAGACCCGCCAAAGACCCGTCCCTGATCGGATATCCATCTTAACAGAGGCATAACCTTAGTTTTATCTGCGGCAATCGCCAGCCCGGATGGTGTATGAGCAAGAGCTATAGGAAGGCCCATCGAAGAAAGTATCTTCATGGTGGGCATTACATCTACCGTTCCAACACCCGCACCCAGATCCATCTCAAGCCTGCCGTCCTCGTCGGCAAAAAGTTCCGGTAACCCGTAACCACCACCTACGATTGTGGCCAAACCCTGTTCCACAAGCGTGGTCCGTAGCGGTTTCGTTTGTATGCCCCGTGCATAACGATTGGCATAGGCTTCTGCCGCATCCACCAAAGCCTCTCTGGCATTTGGTCCCTTGGCAAACTTTGCCTTATCCAGTGCATAACGAGCCGCTGCGCTATTTATTCCTCGTCCTGAAGCATCCCGTAGAAGCGCGGACACAGGCCCTCTGAAAGATGAGAATATGCCGGCAAGGCTTGTGGGAAAAGAAAGGCCACCACCTGAGATATAAAAAACGTCCGACAAAAATCGTTCTTCCTGACTTCGAGGTGCACGAGGAGTTGCATCAAACCCTGGAGCCTCAAAACCGGATTTTACTAAACTTCCCAAGGTGAATGGATTTTTCAGGAAGCTACCTGCTTCCGGAAATCCTAGAAGGTCTGCTCCCGTACCCAGTGCCAAGCCCATTCCCTTGGCGGGAATATCCACAAGAAAAGTTGCGGCGTCTATCAGACCACTGTACAGGCTCGGCAGGTACAGTGATCCAAAAGCAGGGTCCGCTCCCATGCTCACTGGATCTTCCCTGTCTACATAAACTTCTCCCTCGCCAAAAGGAACTTCCGGACCACCCGTCGGTATTGTGGGATAGAAGAACTTGGTTATGGGGGAAGTAGTCCAAGTCGGTCCCTCTATACTGTTGGTCGTAGTATCATCAGCCATGGTTCTTTACCTATTGCCCCTGTATAAAATGTTCAGCGGTTATTGTATAGGGTTTCGCATTTGCTTTTGGCCTTCCGTCAGAGCCAGCCTCTTTGACAACAATGCTTCCATTGTCGTTGTTCTTGATTTTTACATATTGCACACCATCATCACCGGGTGGAAGCTTGCGCCCAATTTTGAGATTTTGTGCATCCTCAAAGGTAAACGGAGTTATACCAATTGATTCCATGACTTGCTGACGGGTCACGGGGGGTGGACTTGCCTCGTCCGGGTTTATCCAAGGGTACCGGGTGGGGTCTATGCTTCCGGGCACCCCTGCGTCCGCAGCCATCCTCTCAAAGCTTCGGGGAATAACGGTGGTGCTTAAAACCTCTGGGACAAAGACACTTGCAAGGCTAGCCTCCAGTCGTCGTATCATGGTGTTTAGATTACGTGCATTAAGGTCTTCAGCTTGGTCGAAAGCAGGTAAAAGATCCTGCTGCAAAGCAACCCGAAAATTGGAGGGCCTACCTTCTCCCTCCGTCCCTGCCAAAGTAGCGTAACTGGCCTTCATGGCATTAACTATCTGCTGTAGACGTTGTGACCCACCCGAAGTTATCGGTGAGATATCCGCAAAT
>Ga0209349_1000684_pt1 | contig 16942 bp, 9 predicted proteins | sample ETNvirnome_2_130_FD_184067 | JGI IMG/M metagenome (GOLD analysis project Ga0209349, IMG submission 184067) | Marine viral communities from the Pacific Ocean - ETNP_2_130 (SPAdes) (version 2) | ecosystem: Environmental > Aquatic > Marine > Oceanic | place: Pacific Ocean | collected 2013-06-22
ACTATCGAGACGCTCAAGGCTTATGTGCAGGGACAGAAGACACCAGAATAGGGCCGCTTGTGCGGCCCCCGCTTACCTCCCCGCCCGAGTGGGCGAGGGTTCACGCGGGTTTTTGCTGAAACAGCGCCAGCCTCGGTCGCGAGCTAAAGCTGCCTCCCACTCTAGCTATTGGCTACACATAACTAGCTACTGGCTGTACATAAACAGTGGGAGGCCAATTGATCGGGCTAAAGGATGCCGATGCACAGTTGCCCCAGAGGTAGGTCTGCGCGAGGGCGCTGTGAACCCATCCCTGGGCGCTACTTTTGTCATCCATGACAAAAGACCCTCGCTACGACCTACCCCTGGTGCTGTTCGGCATGGCATACACACTTTACACGCCTAGGTAATCCAGAATGCCCTCGGCCGCCTGACGCCCTTCATATATAGCGGTGACCACGAGATCGGAGCCACGCACCATATCGCCACCGGCAAAAATTTTCTCATTGCTAGTTTGGAAGGCGTACTGACCATGCTCAGGCGCTTTGACTAGGTCCCATTCGTTGACATCGATATTGGCGCTATCGAACCACGGTGCCGGGCTTGCCTGGAAACCAAAGGCCACCACGACCGCATCGGCCGCAATGATCTCTTCAGACCCCGGCACCACTTCAGGACGACGACGGCCGTTCTCATCCGGCTCGCCCAGGCGCGTGCGGACTACCTTCACACCCTCGACCTTATCTTCGCCCACTACCGCTACCGGCTGGCGGTTGAACAAGAACTCGACGCCCTCTTCCCGTGCGTTAGCCACTTCACGGCGCGAGCCCGGCATGTTCTCTTCATCGCGGCGGTAGGCACAGGTCACGCTGGCGGCGCGCTGACGAATCGAGGTGCGGTTACAGTCCATCGCGGTATCACCACCGCCCAGCACCACCACGCGCTTGCCTTCCATGGAGATAAAGTCGTTCGGGTCTTTCTCGAAGCCCAAGCGGCGGTTGACGTTGGCAATTAGGAAATCCAGCGCTTTGTAGACACCGGGCAGGTCTTCACCGGGGAAGCCACCCTGCATGTACTTGTAAGTACCCATGCCCAGGAACACCGCGTCGTACTCCTGCAGCAGCGTCTCGAACTCGACATCAGTGCCGATTTCGGTATTCAGACGGAACTCGACGCCCATCTCCTCGAATACCGCACGGCGGCGTTCCATGACGTTCTTTTCCAGCTTGAATTCAGGGATACCGAAGGTCAGCAGGCCGCCAATTTCGGGGTACTTATCGAACACCACCGGCTTGACGCCGTTGCGCGCCAGAATATCGGCACAGCCCAAGCCCGCAGGACCTGCACCAACAATCGCGACTTTCTTATCGGTCCACACCACTTTGGACATATCAGGGCGCCAGCCCATGGCAAAGGCGGTATCGGTGATGTATTTCTCCACCGAGCCGATCGTCACCGCGCCAAAGCCATCGTTCAGGGTGCAATCGCCTTCACACAGGCGGTCTTGCGGGCACACGCGGCCACACACTTCCGGCAGCGAGTTGGTTTTGTGGGACAGCTCGGCGGCTTCAATAATGTTGCCTTCCACCACCAGCTGCAGCCAGTTAGGAATGTAGTTGTGTACCGGGCACTTCCACTCACAGTAGGGGTTGCCGCAGTGCAAGCAGCGGTGCGCCTGGCTCACCGCATCGGTGGGCTTGAACGGCTCGTAAATTTCCGCGAACTCTTTGGCTCGGGTGTGCGCCGGTTTTTTCTGTGGGTCTTTACGACCCACGTCGACAAACTGAAAATCGTTATTTAAACGGTTGGCCATGATCTCTCTCCTCGAAGCGTAGGCGCTGACGGTTATTGCGGCTGACGCCGAGACTGATCCAGCAGACTACCCAGGCTGGCCGCTTTTGGCTTCACCAGCCAGAAGTGGCGCGCGTAGTCGCTGAAGTCTTCCAGAATCGCCGCACCGCGTGCGGAACCCGTCGCGGCCACGTAGGCCTCGATCATCTCCCGCAGGTGGCGACGGTAGGCTTCCATCGCTTCGGTGTTGACCCGGTGAATCTCAACCAGCTCGTGGTTGTACTTGTCCACGAAAGTCCGGTCTTCATCGAGCACGTAGGCAAAACCACCGGTCATGCCCGCACCGAAGTTAACGCCGGTCTCACCCAGTACGCAGACCAAACCACCGGTCATGTACTCACAGCAGTGGTCGCCCGCGCCTTCGATCACGGCCGTCGCGCCGGAGTTACGCACCGCAAAACGCTCGCCTGCGGTACCAGCGGCAAACAGCGTGCCGCCTGTCGCCCCATAGAGGCAGGTGTTGCCGATAATGGCCGTTTTATGGCTCTCGAACTGGCTGACCTTGGGCGGCACGATGACGATGCTGCCACCGTTCATGCCTTTACCGACGTAGTCGTTGGCATCGCCTTCCAGGTAGAGGTTCAGGCCACGAGCGTTCCATACGCCAAAGCTTTGGCCCGCCACGCCGGTAAAGCGCGCGGTGACCGGTGCGGCCTCAAGGCCATCTTCACCGTAACGCTTGGCAATGGCACCGGAGGTGAGCGCACCGACACTGCGGTCGCAGTTGGTGATGGTAAAATCGAACGTGCCGCCAGACTGAGACTCAATGGCCTCTTTCAGCGCCGCCAGCACTTCCTGGTTTTTGGCACCCGGGTCGTGGGGCACGTTACGGCTCACTTCACAGAACTGCGGCGCATCTGCAGGCACGAAGTCGTTGGCCAGCAGCGGCATTAAGTCCAGCTTACGCTGCGACGCCGTATTGCCTTCCAACACTTCCAGCAGGTCCGTGCGGCCAATCAGGTCGGTGAGCTTGCGCACGCCCAGCATGGCCATCAGCTCGCGTACTTCTTCGGCAATAAAGCGGAAGTAGTTCTTCACCATATCCACGGTGCCGCGGAAGTGCTCGCCGCGCAGGAAGTCATCCTGGGTCGCTACACCGGTGGCGCAGTTGTTCAGGTGGCAAATACGCAGGTATTTACAGCCCAGCGCGACCATCGGCGCGGTGCCGAAACCGAAGCTTTCAGCACCCAGAATCGCCGCTTTGACGACGTCAAGACCGGTCTTCAGACCACCATCGGTTTGCAGACGAATTTTGTCCCGCAGGCCGTTAATGCGCAGCGCTTGATGCACCTCCGGCAGGCCCAGCTCCCAAGGGGAACCGGCGTGCTTGATGGAGGTGAGCGGGCTTGCCGCCGTGCCGCCATCGTAGCCAGACACGGTGATCAAGTCCGCATAGGCTTTGGCGACGCCAGTGGCAATGGTGCCGATCCCTGGCTCGGAGACGAGTTTCACCGAGACCTGCGCGCCTGGGTTGACCTGCTTGAGGTCAAAGATCAGCTGCGCCAAGTCTTCGATGGAGTAAATATCGTGGTGCGGCGGCGGCGAAATCAACGTAACGCCGGGCACCGAGTAGCGCAAGCGGGCAATCAGCTGATTGACCTTGCCGCCCGGCAGCTGGCCGCCTTCACCGGGCTTCGCACCCTGGGCCACTTTGATCTGCAGCACGTCGGCATTGACTAGGTAAGCTGGCGTAACACCGAAACGACCTGAGGCGATCTGTTTGATCTTCGAGCTGCGAATGGTGCCATAACGCGCCGGGTCTTCGCCGCCCTCACCGGAGTTGGAGCGACCACCCGCCTCATTCATGGCCTGTGCCAGCGCTTCGTGCGCTTCGGGCGACAGCGCACCCAGCGACATACCGGCGCTGTCGAAGCGTGGAATCAACGCTTCGATGGGCTCGACCTCTTCCAGCGGAATCGGCGTGGCCGCAGGCTTGAGTTTCAGCAGGTCACGAATGGTGGCCACGGGGCGCTCGTTCACCAGCTGCGCAAATTTCTTCCACTTGGTGTAGCTGCCCTCTTGCACCGCCGCCTGCAGCGCCTTGACCACATCCGGATTGTAGGCGTGGTACTCGTGGCCGTGCACGTACTTGAGCATGCCGCCTTGAGAGATCCCTTTGCGGGGAATCCACGCATCCTTGGCCAGCAGTTCTTGCTGAAGCTGAAGCTCAGCAAAGCCGGTGCCCTGAATACGCGACGCCATGCCCACGAAACAGGTATCCATCACTTCATCGGCCAGGCCGACGGCCTCGAACAGCATGGAGCCACGGTAGGAGGCCAGCGTCGAAATGCCCATCTTAGAAAGGATCTTGAAGAGTCCCTTCTGCAGGCCTTTACGATAATTCTCGCGGGCGTCTGCCGGGTTGCCAGTCAATTCTCCGGTGCGGTGCATATCCGCCATGACCTGATACGCCAGCCACGGGTAGACCGCCGTGGCGCCCACCCCGAACAGTACCGCCATCTGATGGGCATCGCGGGCGTAGCCAGTCTCGACCACGATGTTGGCATTGGGGCGCAGCGCCAGGCGGCCCAGGTGGGAGTGCACCGCACCCACGGCCAGCGCTGCCTGAATAGGCAGTTGGCCTTTGGGCAGCTCCGCATCGCTTAGCACCAGAATCACTTTACCCGCTTTTACCTGCGCTTCGGCTTCTTGACACAGCGCGGTAATCGCCTGCTGCAGGCTGGTCTGCTCTGGATCGTACCCGAGCGGCAGCATATAGCTAGCAAAGGCCGGATCGTCCTGGCTCACCAGGGCGGTGAATTTACGCGGCGAGAGCACCGGCGTGGTCAAAATCAAGCGATGGGCGTGTTCCGGTGTGGCCTTGAAGACGTTCAGCTCCGCGCCACAGCAGGTTTCCAACGACATCACGATCGCTTCGCGCAGCGGGTCGATCGGCGGGTTGGTGACCTGGGCAAACTTCTGCCGGAAGTAGTCGGTGAGCAGGCGCGGGCGGCTCGACAGTACCGCCATCGGCGTATCGTCGCCCATGGAGCCCACCGCCTCCTGGCCGCTTTCCGCCAGCGGGCGCAGCACCTGGTCACGCTCTTCAAAGGTCACCTGGAACATCTTCTGCTGCACGTTCAGCGTATCCGTGTCCATCGTTTGGAAGCGCGCCAGTTCGGTCAGCGCCGACTCCAGGTAGTTCGCTTCCTGTTTCAGCCAGCGCTTGTAGGGGTATGCGGACTTCAGGCGATCGTCGATGTCCTGAGTGTGCAGCACTTCGCCCGTTTGGGTATCGACGGCCAGCATCTGGCCGGGGCCGACGCGGCCTTTTGCCACCACGTCTTCCGGCTTGTAGCCGTAGGTGCCGATTTCGGAGGCCAGGGTGATGTAGCCGTTCTTGGTAATCACCCAGCGCGCCGGACGCAGGCCGTTACGGTCCAGCATACAGACCGCTTGGCGACCGTCGGTCATGACCACGCCTGCAGGGCCGTCCCACGGCTCCATGTGCATGGAGTTGTACTCGTAGAACGCGCGTAGCTCGGCGCCCATGGTCTCGACGTTTTGCCAGGCGGGCGGCACCATCATGCGCACGGCGCGGTGTAGTTCCATACCGCCGGTCAGCAGCACTTCCAGCATGTTATCCATACTGGAGGAGTCGGAGCCGGTGGTGTTGACGATTTCGTCTAGTTTAGCGATATCAGGCAGACGCTCGTTGACGAAGTTCGCCTTACGCGAGTTCGCCCAGCCGCGGTTGGCTTCGATGGTGTTGATCTCGCCGTTGTGCGCCAGCAGGCGGAACGGCTGTGCCAACGGCCAGCGCGGTGCGGTGTTGGTCGAGAAGCGCTGATGGAAGACGCAGATGGCGGTTTCCAAGCGTGGGTCGTTCAGGTCTTTATAGAAGGCCGGCAAATCTTCCGGCATGACCAGGCCTTTATAGGAGACCACTTCGCTGGAGAGCGATGCCACGTAAAAGTCTTCGTCGCTGCGCAGCGCCTGCTCGGCGTAGCGGCGACCCATGAAAAGATCGACATCGAAATTGTCGCTGCTGCCGGGGGCAACGAACAGCTGCTCGATACGCGGCAGGCAGTCCAGCGCCATGGGGCCGCAGACACTCGAGTCCGTGGGCACTACGCGCCAGCCCAGCACGTCCAAACCGCGTGCGCTTAACTCAGCCACCAGCGTCTCTTTGGCTTTGGCGGCACGCGCATCGTCGTTGGGTAAAAACACCGACCCCACTGCGAAGCGCTCGCCCAGCTCTACATCGAGCGACTCTTTAGCAGCAGCACGCATGAACTGTGCGGGCATCTTTAGCAGCAGGCCACAACCGTCGCCGGTTTTACCATCTGCCGCGATGCCGCCACGGTGGGTCATGCAAGTCAGTGATTCGATAGCCGTTTTCAGCAAGTCGTGGCTGGCCTGCCCTTCCATGTGGGCAATAAGGCCAAAGCCGCAGTTATCGCGAAACTCGCCTGGCTGGTGAAGACCTCTATTCATGGGCGTGCCTCTAGTCAGCGTATTTTGTAAGCAGCGTTTTTATGGTATAATCACGGGTTTTTCTTTTTTTATGGCTCTTGTTACCCGCCCAAAATAGGGTGTTGTCCGCATTCGCTGCTGCGAGAAAAAGGTCGCTCAGCATAGCGATTTGCCACCGCGTAGCGCAATCGCTCGACACTCGCCAATCGTCAAAAACCCTCGCCAAATCCCGTAGTTGCACTACCGCTCAATAAAAAAAATAGTTATACTTCAACGGCTTGCAGGCCAAAGAAACGGTATTTCAACGATCAATACAGAGCACTAGACTTTAGTCTAATTTTTACTAAAAACCCCATGCCGATAGCGCATAAGGCATACGGATATCACTAGTCAGCAGCCACTTCGGCGCTTTCTAGACAAACAAAACCCGCCTGTTTCGAGGCGGGTTTTGAGCGGGTGTGCTTACGGGTGATTCCCCTAGCCGCGCGGATAATCATCGAGTAGCTGTCTCAGTGTCTCGATAGGCGTGGCATCGCTAACGCAGGCATCGCCCAAGTCGTTCAGTAGCACCAGACGCAGACGCGCGTCCACGTTCTTTTTATCCAGCCGCATTCGTGTCAAGAAGTCATCCGACGACATGCCCGTTGGCGCGACCAGCGGAAGACCCGCGCTTTCAATCACCTTTTTCGTGCGCTCAAGCGCATCAGCGCTGATCCACCCAAGCTGATGGGAGAGCGTCGCTGCCATGGCCATACCTGCCCCCACCGCTTCACCGTGAAGCCAATTGCCATAGCCTTGATGCGCCTCAATGGCGTGGCCAAACGTGTGGCCAAGGTTCAGCAGCGCACGAACGCCCTGCTCGGTTTCATCTTCCGCCACAATATTGGCTTTGATTTGACAGCTTTTGGCAATGGCCTCTGCAACGATCTCAGGTTCAACGCGGCGCAGCGCCGTCATGTTTTGTTCTAGCCACGCTAAGAAAGCAGCGTCACGAATAAAGCCGTACTTCACCACTTCCGCAAGCCCTGCAGAAAGCTCTCGGGCAGGCAGCGTGGTCAGCGTGGCAATATCCACCACTACCGCTTTTGGCTGCCAAAACGCGCCAATCATGTTCTTACCCAGCGGATGATTAACACCGGTTTTGCCGCCCACCGAGGAGTCCACCTGGGAAAGCAGCGTGGTGGGCACTTGAATAAAGGCCACCCCGCGCTGATAGGAAGCAGCGGCATAGCCCACCATATCGCCAATCACACCGCCGCCAAGGGCAATGAGTGTGCAGCGGCGGTTAAAGCCGGCTTCCAGCAGCGCATCCCAAATGCGTCCTACCTGTTCGATGGTTTTGTACTGCTCGCCATCTGGCAGCACCACGGCACGCACGTCTAAATGCTCGGGTAAGCTAGAACGCAGCGTGTCTAAGTAGTGCGGCGCCACGGTTTCATTGGTGACGATCATGACTTGGCTACCGGCCAGATAGGGCACAAAACTGTCGGAGCGATTTAATAGCCCAACGCCAATATGGATGGGGTAGCTGCGCTCACCCAGTTCAACGGTTAACGTACGGTCATGGGCTAGCTCTGTCATTGAGATACCTTTTTATGCGGGGCGCTGGCGGTTTCTAACGGATCAATCAGGCGATGCACGCGGCGTAAAATTTCATTCACCACGGCACGGGGGCTACGGCGATCCGTACGTACCGTAATGTCGGAAGTAGCACGATAGAGCGGATCACGGGCGGCGAACATATCGTTGAGCACCTGTTCGCGATTCGCGCACTGCAGCAACGGGCGGTTGCGATCTTTGGCGGTGCGTTTTAGCTGCTGCTCGACAGTGGTCATCAAGTACACCACTGTACCGCGATCGCGCAGCGCTCGGCGGTTCTCTTCTCGCAGCACCGCGCCACCGCCGGTGGCGACCACGACATCCGTGAGCTGGGTGAGCTCGTCAATCATCTGAATTTCACGCTGACGAAAGCCTTGCTCACCCTCCACGTCAAAAATCCAGGGTATATCGGCACCGCAGCGGTCTTGTATGGCGTGATCGCTATCGTAAAACGGGCGCGATAGTTCTCCCGCCAATAAGCGGCCTATCGTGCTTTTACCAGCCCCCATGGGGCCTATTAAGAAAAGATTGGGTAAATCCTGCATCAGCGAACCGCCAAACCATCATCAAGTAATCGTGGAGTGATAAAGACTAATAACTCTACCTTTTCATTGCTCTCTTCGGTATAGCGAAACAGCCTGCCCAGTATAGGAAGATCGCCCAGCAGCGGTGTTTTCGCTATTTGGCTCAGCTGTTCAGTGGTCAAAATACCGCCTAACACCACCGTCTGGCCATTATCGACCAGCACCTGGGTCTCGATTTGGTTGGTATCAATGGGCGGCTCGCCGCCGAACTCGCTCTCACGGAAGCTGTCGTTCTTGATTACCAAATCCATAATGATGCGGTTATCTGGGGTAATTTGCGGCGTGACCTCCAGCGACAGCTCCGCCTCCTTGAACTCGGTATCGGGGTTGCCCTGGGCATCGACACTCTGGAATGCCCGCTCCTCCCCTTGGCGGATCGTTGCGGTGCGCTGGTTGGCGGTAATCACCCGAGGCTGCGAAATGGTCTGGCTTTTGCCTTCGCTTTCCAGGGCGCGCAGCTCCAGGTCGAGCAGAATATCCCCTGAGAGATAGCCAAAGCTGAAGCCCGTATCAGCCGCTGCCGTTGAGCCTAAGTCCACCGCCAGGCCACCTTGGGCACGGTTGAGGCCGCCAGGATTGATGTTGCGCGGCACGAACTGCCCGGCTTCGTTTTCCAGGAAGCCTCGGGTGCTGGAGACGCCCCAGTTCACCCCCAACTCTCGGGAAGCGCTATCACGGGCAATCACGATGCGCGCTTCGATCTGTACCTGACGCACCGCCACATCCAGCCGGTCCAGCGTCCGCATAATATCGCGCACCTGTTCGGCCGTGTCTTGAATGAGCAGTGTGTTGGTACGCTGGTCAACGCTAACGCGGCCACGCTCAGTGAGCAGCCCAAAACCGTCACCACCACGCAACAGCTGTGCTAAATCTTCGGCCCGTGCGTACTTTATCTCGATGAACTCAGTCACCAACGGCGCCAAGATTTGCTGCTGGCTACGGGCCTCAATCTCTTGACGCTCAATCTCGGCCAGCTCACTGGCCGGCGCTACTACAATCACATTACCCTGTTCACGGCTAGAGAGCCCTTGGCTTTGCAAAATCAGCGCCAGCGCCTGGTCCCAGGGCACATCGTTGAGGTTGAGCGTTACTCGCCCAGTAACACTATCACTGGCGACTAGGTTCAAGCCGGTAAACTCAGCCAGCGTCGCCAGCACGGCTCGCACTTCAATATCTTGGAAATTGAGGCTCAGACGGTCGCCGGTGAAGCTTTCTCCCTGCTGCGCGCGGTCCTGCTGAGAGGCTTGGCTCACCGGCTGTACTTCCACGGTGAGTGTTCGCCCGCTTTGTGATGAAATCATCGCGTAGGGGCCGTTCGTTTGTAGCTCAAGCAGGGTTTCCCGCTGGCCAGTGCGGGGGGTTATGCGAGTAATGGGGGTAGCAAAGTCGGTCACATCGTAAATTTGATTCAAGGAATCAGGAATATCTACGTCGCGAAGCTCAGCAATAACGCGGCCCTCGCTCCCTTCCCGCACTTGCGTCACTACCCCTTCACGATCAAAAGAGACCAGCAAACGCCCTGCCCCATCAGCCCCCCGCTGGAAGTCGATATCCGTTACTTGCGGCCCCAGGGCAGTTTCCAACCCGCTACTCATACCTGCGGGCGAGTTGTCATTTGCAGCGCTAATACTTTCAGGGATTAGGGTGATGCGCAGCTGATCCCCTTCTATGCGAGAGGTGTAGTCCAGCGGCTCGCTCAGGTCGACCACTAGCCGTGTACGGCCATTGCCCTCCAGCGCGGTAATACGCTCCACACCTGCGCTGTCTACGTTAATGCGCCGCTGAGGCAAGCTGCTTTGGGTATCGGCTAGATCTAGTGCTAGACGCGGCGGAGTATTCAGCCGATAGCCGCGAAGCTCGGCAACGCCGCCGCTAAATTGCAATACCAGCTCCACCTCGCCGCCACTGGTTGAACGCACCTCAAGGTCCGTTAGCACTGAACCCAGGGCAAAGATGGGCATCAGGGCTAACAATGACAGCGTAATTAGACGAAGCATGACGACCATAGCGTGTTATCCGATCACAAGTAAAAATACATAGGGCGCACCGTGCGATATGTGCTTAGCCTACTCATTCAGGGTGAGCGATGCCTGACGCTCCTGCCAACCCTGCAACTGATTAAAAATACGTTCGGTTATGCGTACTTCTTGCGGGCCAATCGCGGTGATATGCCCGTAGTTAGTGCCTAAATAGTTGCCTTCACGCACACTATAAACGCTGCCATCAGGGGCGCTAATCAACGCCACCTGCTTCCCGCCCATGCGTAATGTGCCAACTAAACGCAGCGCCTCCAGCTGAAACTCCTCTAGCGGCTCGGGGATGCGCTGCTGATCCGGGGCGAGCGCACTCTCCATCACTGCTACCGTGCCGTTGGCACGAATGCTTTCTGGTGCTAAGAAGGGGCTTCGCACCTCGCGGTAACGGTAATCTACCGGCTGATACTCAGGAATCGTCGGTATAATCACCGGTGGCTGCCCTGCCGGTGTACGACGAATCTCTTCCATCACGGTATCTAACTGGCTCAGGTTGGCATCGCCACAGCCCGCTAACAGAACCACCGCTGCAATGCTAAGTAGACGCTTCATGGGGCGGGTTCCTTCCCTTCCACTGCTTCTATATAGCTATAGGTGCGTGCCAGCAGCGACATGCGCAGCGAGTCACCACTCTGCCCGGCAGGGACAAGGGTTAAATCGTGCTGGGTCACAATACGCGCAAGCTGGCTGATATCTGCCACAAATTGCGCTAGTTCGTGATAGCCGCCGCGCACCTGAATATCCAGCGGATGCTCCACATAGTGAGTGTTACTCACGGTAGGCCTTAAACGGATAGCTTCAATGCTTAAATTGTTTTCCACCGCCGCATCGCTGATGCTGTCCAGTAGCGACGGAATCTCAGCGCTGGTAGGCAGCATGGCGCGCATGGTCGCCATTTGCTCCTCTAACTCCTCCAACTGCTCCCGCACTTCAGGCAAAAAGGCCGCTTCGGATACTTTGCTGCGATATTCGTTCAAAAGGCGCGCTTCTTGGCGTTGGGCCGCTTCTAGTTCGGCACGCTTGTCGCTTACCAACCACCAGCTCAAGCCGCCAACGGCAATGACAAAGGCCAGTCCCCCACATAGCGCTTTTAATAGCGCAGGCCACTCTCCCGCCTCTTTTACATCCAGCCCCTGCCAATCTACATCTTGCAGCTGCCGCCACTCACTCCGCCAGCGTTCACGCCCCCAGATCATGGCGCTTCCTCCTCAGCGGCGGCTTCTTCTACGACAGACTGTACCACGTCAAACTGGAACACTCGGCTGGTACCATCATCGCCACTGGCTACCTCAGAGAGTTGTGGCACCCCAAACCCTGGCATACTGGCGATTTGGCGCAGTTGATCCGATACCTGCCGCTCGCTGCCCGCCATGGCAGAAAAGCTAACCTGTTCACCACTGCGGGAAAGGCGCTGATACACCACGCCATCCACCACGCTGGCAGCAATATTATTGAACAACTGTACAGTGCCTATCCGCTCGGCTTGCAGGGTTTGAAACAGCGTTAATTGCTCACCCAACCGGGCTGCGGTTGCTTGATAGCGCTGCACGTCGGCGATTTCGTTATTCAAGCGCTCAATGTGGTTCGTGATATACGCATTGCGCTGCTGCTGAGCCGATAACTGCTGCTGATAAATTTGCAAGACACCCAGCCCTAAACCAATACCCGCTAAGAACATCATCACGACTACCCCATAAAATCGGCGTGTACGCTTTTCACGGCGTGCTTCCCGCCAGGGCAGCAAATTGATCTTGATGCTCATAACCCAACCCTCATCGCCAAACCACCAGCGGTGAGCATGGCCGGTGCATCATTGGTTAGGCCTTCAATATTAAGGCGTTTATTCACACGCATACGCTGGAACGGGTTGGCAATCGTCACCGACATACCGCTATCTTCTGAAATACGTTCGGCAAGGCCGGGAATAACGCTTGAACCTCCCGCTAATACAATGTGTTGCACCTCATGCTGGCGAGCAGCGGTGTAATAAAGCTGCAGCGAGCGACCTACTTGCTGTACCACGGTTTCCAAAAACGGATTCAGCACTTTCTCGTGATAGTCATCCGGTAGGCCGCCGTACTTTTTGGCAAAGCCGGCCTCTTCGTTACTCAAAGAGTAATGGTCGCGAATCGCGTCGGTGAGCTGGCGACCGCCAAACACCGTGTCCCGGCTGTATACGATGTAACCTCCACGCACCACGTGAAAGGCGTTCATATTGGCACCAATATCCACTAGCCCTACGCAGGCGTTGGGATCGCTGTCGACGTTGAGCTGACGACGCAGCTCGGCCAGCGAGCGCTCCATGGCGAAGGTTTCCACATCCACCGCCGCAGGCTCAAGACCTGCGCGCTCTAAGGTTTCTGTGAGTTGTGAGACACCCTGCTGGCGGCACACCACCAAAATCACCTGCTGCTGCTCTTCATCAAAGGGCGCGGGGCCTAGGCAATGGAAATCGAACGCTACCTCGCTGAACGGAAACGGAATATGCCGGTCAGACTCAGCAATGATGCGCTCCTCTATTTCATCTTCGCTAAGCGAAATGGGAAACTGGAGCGTTTTGGTAATCGCGGCGCTGGCCGGAACGGCCACGGCGGCTTTGCGCGTCGAGGGTTTGGCATGCTCAACGGCGCGACTAAGCACATTGGCGACATCGTTCATGTCACGAATACGGCGCTCGACTACCGCGCCTTCGCGAAGCGGGCGCACGGCGTAGCTCTCAACTTGATAGTTTTCGTTGCACTGTTTAAGTTCAAGTAGCTTGACGGTGGCCGAGGTAATATCGACACCAATCAACCCTTTACTGGGTTTTAGTAAGCGCATGCTGACTCCGGCTCCGCCTGCCTATCGTGCGAGTTTCGAGGTTACATGATTTTTAGTTAAGGCACACGCCAATGCCTCTACGCCATATCAACACTGGTGGCCGCTGCCTCCCCTTCCTATAATGGCAGCCACTTGCGCGCCATGGCGTTAATACTGCCCTGGCTACTCCTCTTTTCACGGGTGCCCACTGTTCATGACGTTTTTACGAACTCTTGTGTTGTCACTATTTTCGCTGGTTGTTGCGCTCTCAGGCGCGGTCATACTGGCGGTGATTGGTGCCGCTATCTACTTCTCGCCGGGACTGCCCGACGTTCGCCAACTGCAAGATTTTGAACTGCACACACCGCTGCGTATTTTCACCAACGACGGCAAACTGATTGGCGAATTCGGCGAAGAGCGCCGCATGGCGATCGACTTCGACGAGATCCCCCAGGATATGATTAATGCGCTGATTGCGGCAGAAGATGCCAGCTATTTTGACCATGCCGGCGTCGACCCTCGCGGTCTAGCACGGGCGGCGGTGGAGCTAGTACAGAGCGGTGGCACCATTCAGTCGGGCGGCTCGACCATTACCATGCAGGTCGCGCGTAACTACATGCTGACCCTGGACCAGACCTTCACACGCAAAATCCGCGAGATTCTGCTAGCCCTGCAGATGGAGCAGATCCTCGATAAAGAGGAGATTTTCGAGCTTTACGTCAACAAAATCTTCCTGGGTAACCGCGCCTACGGCATTGCTGCCGCCGCCGAGACTTACTATGACAAGCCGCTTGCCGAGCTGAGCCTGGCCGAAACCGCCATGATTGCTGGGCTACCCAAAGCGCCTTCTGCCTTTAACCCACTGGCGAACTCTGAGCGCTCGCTGATCCGTCGTAATTGGATTCTGTTCCGTATGCGCGAGCTTGGTTATATCGATAACGATATCTACCAAAATGCCGTGCAAGAGCCGGTCACCGCTCGCCGCCATTACACCCAAGCCGAAGTGGACGCGGCCTATGTGGCAGAGATGGCTCGCCAGTATGCCATTGAGCGCTTTGGCGATGACGCCTACACCGGCGGCTACCGTATTTACACTACGATTGATAGCGAGCTGCAGCCGTTTGCCCGCCAAGCACTGGCCAACGGCCTGATCGAGTACGACCTACGCCATGGCTGGCGGGGTGCCGAGCAAGAGGACATTGCCCCCAGCTTGGTCGAAGCCCAAGAGCAGACCACTACCCAGGGTTTGGAAGAGGAGCTATCTGAGTCGCCTGAGATCCGCCAAACCGCTCGTCAGGCAGCGCAACGTAGCCAAACAGAAGTCGAAGGCGTAGATGGCGATGTGAGCAACTGGCTTCAAGTACTGGAGCGCACGCCCAACTACGGTCTGCTGCGTCCAGCCATCGTGGTCGAAAGCAGTGGCCGCGAAATGCAGGTACTCACCCGCGGCGGTGAGCTGCACACCATCGCCTGGAGCGGCTTGAGCTGGGCGCGCCCCTACCTCAGCCCGCGCAGCCGAGGGGCCGAACCCAGCAGCGCCGACCAGATTGCCAAGCGTGGCGACCTGATTCGCGTAATGGAAACCGACGAAGGCACACTGCGCCTCTCCCAGCGCCCCGATGCAGAAGGCTCGCTGGTAGCCCAGGACCCACGCACTGGCGCCATCCTAGCGTTACAGGGCGGGTTTGATTTTAACGCCAGTAAATTCAACCGCGCTGTACAGGCACAGCGCCAGTCAGGATCGATCTTCAAACCGTTTATCTACCTCGCCGCGCTGCAAGATGGCGAGATGAATGCGGCCAGCGTGGTCAATGACGCCCCAGTGGTGCTAGACGACGGCAGCGATTCGCTGTGGCGTCCGGTGAACTCCAGCCGCGACTTCCAAGGGCCGATGCGCCTGCGCCCGGCGCTCGCGCGTTCGCGTAACTTGGTCACTATCCGCGTGCTGCAAACCATGGGGTTGGACCACACTATTCAGTACCTAGAAGGCTTCGGTTTTGCACCTGAGCGCCTGCCCCGTGGCCTGTCACTGGCACTAGGCAGCGCCAGCCTTACGCCGATGGAGATGACCAACGCCTACGCGGTGATCGCCAATGGTGGCTTCCAAGTCGCCCCTTGGTTTATTGAGCGCGTTACCCGTGACGATGACAACGAGATCATCGATGAAGCCACTCCCCAAGTCGCCTGCGTTAACTGTGCCGAAGGCCAGGAGACCGTCGAGATTGATGGCAAAAGCTACCCAGTGGCGCCCCGCGTTGCCGACGCCGCCGCGGTGTACATCCTGCGTGACATGCTGCGCGACGTCATCACATCGGGCACGGGCCGGGCAGCGCTGAGTCTTAATCGTGAGGATATCGTCGGTAAAACCGGGACGACCAACAGCCAGCGAGACGCCTGGTTTGCCGGTTTCAACAGCAATCTCGTCACCACGGTGTGGGTCGGTAAAGACAGCAACGACACCATTGCCGAGTATGGCGCGAATGCCGCTCTACCCATCTGGATCGACTTCATGGGCAATGCTCTCGAAGGAACCCCCTCTGCACTGCCAGAGCGTCCCGACACCATCGTCACCGCACGGGTGGACCAGGAGACAGGCCGTCGTTTACACGATGACCAACCGGGCGGCATGACCGAGCTGTTCCACAGAGACCATCTACCGGATTTCCAGCCTCGGCGCATTAGCCAAGAGCTCGAGGAAGCCAGCGGCTCGCAAGGGTCTGGCACGGCAGAGTCAATTTTCTAAATACGAACCGACGCTAAAACGTAAAGCCCGGGAACGAATGTTCCCGGGCTTTTTTGGTGCTGCTTTTCTTCTGGGCAAAATCAACCAGCCACCGGCGTTGTCTCCCGTTTGCTCGCCTGCCAGTTAGCGGCGATGGCTACGACCATGACCGTGACTCCGGCCACCTCCGTCCACAAGCTTGGATAGAACACACCGACGATGGCACCACCAATGGCCAAACGAGGCAGCCAAGACATACGCGTGAACAGGTAGCCTTCTAGCGAGGCCGCGAATGCACATAGCGCCAGTAGCGCGATGACTGCATTCCATACCACCACGAGTACCGGCCCGCCAATGATGATCTCCGGATTGAACACCATAAACAGCGGAATCAAATAGAGGCCTTTGGCAAACTTCCACGCTTGGAAGCCCGTCTCCATAGGTTTACTGCCCGCAATCGCCGCCCCAGCAAAGCCTGCCAAGGCGATGGGCGGCGTCACGTTAGAGTCCTGGGAGTACCAAAAAACCACCAAGTGAGCGATCAACAGCGGCACACCGAACTCGGCGGTCAGCGCCGGGCCCACCAGCACGATCAGAACGATGTAGCTGGCAGTGACCGGTAACCCCATCCCCAAAATTAGGCTCGCCAACAGCACCAACAGCAGTGCCAGCACCAGGTTGCCACCGGAGAACGCCAGCATCATGGAGGAGAACTTCAGACCCAGACCAGTCAAACCGACCACGCCAACGATGATACCGGCGACAGCGCAAGCCATGGAGACCGCCACGGCATTGCGCGCGCCCAACTCTAATCCCTGGACCAGCTTCACGAGCCCTGCCCACACGACCACTTTCGTGCGCTCGACCGTGACCGGCTGCCCCTGTTTGGGTGCCACGAAGAAGTACCATAACGCATAGCGCAAGACGGCCACCGCCACCATGGTGATGACTGCGTAATA
>Ga0209349_1000685_pt1 | contig 16938 bp, 20 predicted proteins | sample ETNvirnome_2_130_FD_184067 | JGI IMG/M metagenome (GOLD analysis project Ga0209349, IMG submission 184067) | Marine viral communities from the Pacific Ocean - ETNP_2_130 (SPAdes) (version 2) | ecosystem: Environmental > Aquatic > Marine > Oceanic | place: Pacific Ocean | collected 2013-06-22
CTGAATCGGATGCAAGATTTAGAGAATTACTCATAAAAGAAAGCGCGAAGGAAACTGCTTCTAAGCACCTCGCTAAGTTTGCAGGGCTGTACTTATTAATTCTCGTACTCGCGTTCATTGGTAGTATTAAATTTATACCTGAATCCAATGTTGCGGTGGTGGCTGGATTAATCACATTAGTCGTGACGAATCTGAGTACTATTTTAAAGGGGATCGTGGAGGACGGACGGGACAAAGAAAATATAAAGGGAGATAACAAATGAATCCAATATGGGCAATATTTTTCAAGGACAGGTTTAGAACCCCCTTTTCAGTTTACAGAATGAGTTTCGCAGAACTTGTAATTTTGCTTGGGCTTGTTGCTGGTGCTGGAATCGGAGTTGCTAAAGGAATTGACTGGATCCTTGATATAGAAGGTGAAACTTCTACTATTGATACTGATGAGTAGAGATGGGTAATCAGGAATACTTCGATAGTGAAATAAACCCTGGAACTAGGGTGGTTACATCAACGGGAGGAGATACGGGGCCATCAAAAACAAATGGGAATGGGGGCGACGAGGGACATTGTTTTAAATTTTCGCAATTAAAAGCACATCTGGAACTTTTTGCCTACCGTAAGACTCTAGTAATGTCAGGAGGAGGTGTTCACACGGATGGGGGAAAGTGTAGTATCGACAGGGAACCTCCTGAGTATTCAGATGTTCCTTTTAAATGCAACGCAGGGGGCAAGGAGAGGGATTTGTTTCCAGGGGAACAGATGAAAACCCTAAAATATAAAGTGGTCAGAGGTGGCAAAACACTAATAGAGAAAACAGAAAAAAAATGTGAGCCCTGTGATGACTCAACAGACCAGTCTAAGCGGGATGCACTTGCAGGTTTAATGGACTCCTTAAGTGATGATGCTCTAAATGCACTAAAAGTTTTTATGGATGCAATATGTAGTCCTAGATTTGGTCAACCAGGAATCGAGGGACCTGATGGGCCGAAGCATGAGGGTGCAAGATTAAGTTTTGATTTAAATGCTTTGTGCTATAAGGAAAGAATAGCATTTGGATGTACATCCGACAGTATTGGGGCAAAGGCATGCACTTTAGAATCTAATACTGTATATGGTGAGGGGTATGGCGACACAGGATCAGGGGGTTTTTCTAATGATATTCTTTCTCTTTTAACTAAATTAGGGTCCAAGATGGACTTAGCTATGCTCTGTGATAAGTGGGGGAAGTTTAGAGATTGTTTATTTCAAGCTGGTGGGGATGGAGACCCCAAAGCGGGTATAGGTGAGAAACTTGCCGCTTGTATGGCTGAACACTTGACTGTGGATAACTTTAATTTAATTGCTATTGATAATAATTTTTTGCCCCCCTGGAGTTTTGAAGACAGGATGGAAATACTTAAAATATTGCTAGACCAAATACTGAAGTGTATGGGTTGTGCTAGTAAATGAATAAAAAGAATAAACAATATAACAACAAAGGACCTAGATACTTTGAGAAGTTAGCTCTTATAAAAAAGAAGCTTAAATACTTTTTCTTAAAAGAATCAAAAAGAAAACACGGAAGGAAATTTAATAATGGACAATAATGAAGGAAAACTCAGAGCGCGACTTGCTAGAGCGAAGGGTGGACACCGTAAGGTTCTCCAAGGTAAATTGGATACTATGATGGCTCAGAGAAGTACTGTTGAAGCCCCTGCTCCTGTCGTCGCTCCTCCAGTAGCCAAGAAAAAAGCTAGTAGGAAGAAAAAGAAGTAAAACTATTTGTGTAGTTTTAGGGGGAGATCTGTTTTCTCTATAAAGGCTAATCTATTTTTATGCCAAGAATCTCTCCCAACCAATTCTCCTCTGGAGTTGTGCAGGATATTCATATCTAAAACTTTATTGGTGTATCCCTGTAGGAATGCTTTAGAGGTGTAGTGTATATCATAGAAATCCCACTCTCCTTCAAAGTATTCTGGCTTTTGGAGTCCTACATCTCTAATAACTTTAGCTCTGGCGGCTAAAAATAAACCATCTAATACAACTACATCATCAGGAGGTCCATAAAAAGTGAGATATTCTCCTTTTGGATCTAAATGGCTAACCTTTCCCTTATGCAATCCTTGTTGCCATCTACCTTGATCCCACCATATTGCATCAGTACCCAAGCAGGTTGTTCCTGCTGGACCCACAAAGCCAGTCTCGTCGCTTGAAGTTATAGCTTTTAGCTTTTCTATGAATTGGCTGGGATTTTCTTTAATTTCTATATCGTCATGACAAAAGATAACTATATCTTCTGGGTTGGGATTAATTTTTTCAACTCCCCCATAATACGAGGAGAATATCGAAGAGGACCCTGAGATAAGGTAAGTTTTAACCCCTCCTTCAGCCAGAAAGGATAATAATTTATCAGTAGTAGGAGTTATATCCTCTCTTGATCTAGTACATATAAGTGAATATATATTCATATACTATAATATATAAGTTAGGACGCTAGTTTATGGAAAAAGAACAATTATTAGACGAATTTAAGAGGTGCGCTGAAGACCCCATTCATTTTATGTCAAAATATATTAGGGTAACTCACCCTGTTCGGGGACTTGTTCCATTTAAGTTGTATCCTTTTCAACATAGAATAGTTAACTGTTTAGAGGATAATAGATTTAATATCCTCAGAAAGTTCAGACAGGCTGGCTGTACTACTATTGCGGCTGCATACTCTTTGTGGATGATTATTTTTCAGAAACATAAGCAAGTTGTCATTCTTTCAAAAGGAGACACAGAAGCTACAGAGGTGTTGGATCGCATCAAACTAATGTATGACGAGCTTCCTGGATTCTTAAAACCAGGAATTACTGATGATAACAAACATACACTTAAACTAAAGACTGGCTCCGTGATCAAATCCAGACCTTCTGGAAAGCAATCGGGTAGATCTCTTGCAGGATCCTTCTTGATTATTGATGAAGCTGCTTTTATTGAGGCTATTGATACTATTTGGGCTGCTGTTTATCCTATTATTTCTACTGGAGGTAGAGCTTTTGTTCTTTCTACTGTAAACGGGGTCGGAAATTGGTATCATGATGTTTATGATGCCGCAGTTAACGGAAAAAACTCTTTTAATCCAATAGATATTCGCTGGCAGGAGCATCCCGAGTATTCCTACAACGAGAATTATTCTCACTTGTATAAAGAAATGGAGAAAAAGGGATTAGATATTTATAAGTGGGAGGATACCACTAGAGCTAACATGCCCATAAAGCAGTGGTTACAAGAATACGAATGCTCTTTCCTAGGCACAGGTGATACTTATGTTGATGGTATGGTCCTCAAAGATATTTCTAACCAAACTAGCGAGGAATATTACACTAAATACAACAATAGAATGCGTGTTTGGCAAGAACCCCATCCTCAGTACTCATATCTAATTTCATGTGATACTTCCTTAGGGCGGGATCGGGATTATTCAGCATTTCATGTCATTAATCTCTATAATGGTCAACAAGTAGCCGAGTTTTATTCTAATAAAACCGCAATTAATGATTTTGCTCAAATTATTGCTAATGAAGGTATGCTATATAACATAGCTCATGTTATTTGTGAGAGAAATACTATCGGAAATAACCTAATTGATTGGCTCTATAATATTTGTGAGTATGAAAACTTGTGGTCTGATGAAAAGGGCGATATTGGTTTTCAAGTGACAGCAAAAAATAGAGACAGCATTCTGGCAGACATGGAAGAAGCTCTAAGAACGGATTTAATCAAAGTTAATTCAACAAGAACTTGTGATGAACTAATGACATTTATTATTACAGAAGGTGGAAAGGCGCAGGCTGAGAAAAATCATCATGATGATCTCATTATGAGTTTAGCTTTAGCGGTACATGGATACAAACACCTGTTGGATACTACTCCAATTGAGTTTGTCTCTAAAATTCCGCACAAAGATACTCCTGTTATGCCTTCAAAGAATTATACCGCAAATCTTAAAGATGCATATGGGCGAATGACCAAGGAAGATTATAAATGGCTGATGAAATAGAAAAACAAAAACCTTTAGAGGAGGGTTATACCGAATTTGGTGGAACTACTGCGGGTCAAGTAAGTACTTCTTATATTCCAACGGGGCCTATAGGTAGATTCTTCGCTAAATTCTTTGCTACAAAAGCTCAAGCGCAAGCCGTGAAACTCATGGATGCAGGAACTGCGATTCCTGCTGGTGGGGATACCATAATTTCTACGGATGTTATTAAGGATACTAATGATCAAGCTCCTGCTATAGGTGGAATTTCGAGAAACCCCATATTACCTCAACTAGAGCTTAATAGGCGTAGACGATATAAAGAATACGAAGAAATGGATGAGTACCCTGAGATCGGGGCTGCGTTTGATATATATGCAGACGACTCTTCCCAAAGAGGTCCTAGGAACGAAAAGTGGACTATTAAATCAGAAAGTTCTATGGTAGTTGATGAAGTAACCACACTTTTTGATAATATCAAGCTAGAAACTTTTTTATGGGATATTATTAGAAATACTGTAAAGTATGGAGATTGTTTCACTGAATTAATTCTAGATGTTAATAGTCCTCAAGAAGGTATCAAAAAGATTAAAATTTTGAACCCAAATTGGATATTGCGAGTTGAGAATGAGTTTGGCTACCTTAAAAAATTCATGCAAGAAATTCCCAACAATGAAACTTTTAGCTATGGAGTCGGACCAGCCGCAGAAAACCCAGTAAAGTATATTACATTGGATAAGAATCAAATTGTTCATTACAGACTTCACACTTCGGACCCCCTATTCTATCCATATGGGAAATCTATTGCGGCTATGTGCCATAGAATCTTCAGATCCTTAAAGATGATGGAAGATGCTATGATGATCTATCGCCTTTCTCGCGCACCTGAGAGAAGAATATTTTATGTGGACACAGGCAATCTCCCTGCAAGCAAAGCTGAGATGTTTATTGAACGCTTAAAAGAGAAGTTTAAGAAAGAGAAGTATTACAATAGTCAGAGAGGTACTGTAGATGCTAGATTTAATCCAATGTCTATGGACGAGGACTTCTTTGTTCCAAGTAAGGGTGGAAAGGGTACTAAGATTGATACTTTACCTGGAGCGCAAAATCTAGGGGAGATTGAGGATGTCATGTACTACAGAGATAAGTTACTGGCTTCACTTAAAATTCCTAAAGATTATATTGTAGAGAAGGATAAATCCCCAGAAAGAAAGGCTAACCTTTCTCAGCTTGATGTTAAATTTTCTAGAACTATTCATAGAGTCCAACTCAATGTCCAAATTGGATTAGAGAATATGGCAAAACGCCACCTTCAATTAAAAGGATTTCCTGCCGCTTTAATTAAAAAATTAAAAATAGTTCTTCCTGAGCCATCAGATATGTCGGCAAAAAGAAAGCTTGATCTAGATGAACAAAAGACTAGAGTTATTCAGGCTGTTCAGCAACTACAATTATTTCCTAAAGATGAGATATATCGTGAATACTATGATATGGACGATGAGGAAATTGAAAGAATGAAATCTGAAATGGAAAAAGAGCAAGAAGAAAATATGGAAAAAGAGGCTGAAGCAGCCGCTATGGGCATTGGCTCCGCTGGCGCGGGAGCCCCTGGCGGGGCTCCTCCTGGAGGTGGACCAGGATATGGTGAGGCTGGAGGTCAAGAGCCAGCAGAAAATACACCACCGACTGCTAATGAAAGTATCATTAGTAATTTAGAATTTGTAAGAGATAATATTGAGACAAATGATGATAAAAAGGAAATCCTTTCTAGAATCATAGAGAAACAGGAGAAAAAAGCTAATAGTATTATTGATTAGCTTGCATATATAAAACAAGAGGCACATGGAGAATTATTATGTTTTCACAGTTATTTGAAGAGAGAGACAAAACCATTTCACTATTAGTGAAACTAGGAGATTGTATTGGAAGATCGTTACGAGAAAATATCACTTTATTTTCTATTGATAGCCACAATTCTACAGTTACTTATTTAACTGAAAATAATAAAGTAATAAGTGGTAATTATAGCACCGATAAGGATGTTATTCTCAATAATATAAATATTCAAGAATCCTCTGTCTTTAGTGATGGAGATGTTTTTGATAATTTTATAAGTGAAAAAATTCATAATTTTGTCGAGGGGATTTACTATGGGGAATACGGTTCTGCTGAGAACTCGTTCTCTGATGTATTATCTTTATGGGAGAACAGATTAAAATTAGACTCCCTTCAACATAAACTAACGGAAAAAACTCATAAATTAGAAAAAATAGAAAAAATTATTGACTCCGAAGAGTTTTCTAAAATAGAAGAAGTAACTCCTCAAGTGATAGCTTTTTTACAAGAGAATTATGAGAAAATTATGAGTGTTCCTGAAATAAAGAACGCTGTAACTTTGTCCAATGCGGTCTCTACAGCGTTTAGTTTTCCAAGACTTTCTTATGAGGACTTAGTAGATAACAAATCTTATATTCTTAAAGAAGGAACATCATCTTCTATTTATGAAATGATTTGTCGTCAGGAACTTGTAAAAAAGGAACTTATTGAATCAAAGAAAGAGTTTAATGTTATTTGGGCTACAAACTCTAGTGTTAGAAAACTTGCAAGTATGATCTTTGAAAGTGATGAAAAAATTGTAGGAGCATTGGCTGAATCGTTAAAAGAAGTTCCTTATATTGCTTTAGCGTCAAAAAAATCACTATTTAATACCTTTAAAAATTGTTTAGCCAACATAGATGGTATTGGTGTAGATGACAAAGATATCCAACAGTACTCTTCTAAAATTTTTGAAATTAAAAAAGAAGTGAAGGAAGAATTGATTGAGACTATTAATGAGAAGTATGGAGTGAATATTCAAAATATACAAGAACCTGCATCTTTTAAAAGTTTAATTAATACTCAAATTGTTATTTTTGAGGCCCTTTCTAGATTATCTTCTAGTGGATCAGTTCTTAAGCAACTATTCTCTGAAATGGGAGATTCTTTAAAGGGTAAGTCTGGGGTGGAATGTATTGATTTAAATGAATATATTTACCATGTATTTTCTCAAGCGGGGTATGTTGATATTTTAGAGGAAGCTACGAAAACATCATCTAAAGTTGATTTTAAAAGACTTTCTAAAAATCTTGGGGATGCAAAAGAATTAATAGATTCTTTAAAGGATACGGTTAAAGCTAATACAGATCAAGAATACCCTTCTGATGAGAATGTAAACAAGACTGCTATGGCTGCTGGTGAGAAGGGTGGAAAGGCTGCGGAAGCTGAAGTTGCTGCTGCGAAGGGAGATAAGAACCTAGCCAAGGCGGCGAGTGCAGAAGCATCACAAGAGACTCCTCCTGAAGAAGAGCCAACACCCCCAATGCCCGAGGAGCCTGTTCCTGAAGACGAGGCAGTAAGTAGTCTTTCTGATTTAGAAAACATGGTCGATGATATTGCGTCTGAACTTGGAATGGGAGATAAAGAGGAGAAAGAATAATGACTAACGATCTTGTAACAGGACAAAGAACTTTTTATCTTGGAGTTTCTGGTTTAGTAAATGAAAGTATCACTGAAATTCCCTTTAGAGATTCAGCAGGAAATGATATTAAATGTAGTTACTTCCGTATTACGGGAAGGGGAGCGGGTGATGTTGAACATGCTACGGCAGTAGTAGCTGAACTTAGTGGGGTTTCTCATACAGGAAATATGGTTACTGATACTCTAAGTGCAGTCCAAGCGGCTGTTCCAGGAAAGGGCATCTGCGGTGTTGGATTTGTTGGGGCTTTGGGTCCAGGCGAGGCTGAGTGGCATGGGTCTAATGGACAAGTTTGTACTGGAATAAAAGTAAAAGTTCAAACCGAATCTGGTGCGGGTGTGCTTATAGGTGTCACTTACGGAAACTTGTTCCCATTAAATAGTCTTCGCTTAGAACAATCTTATGATGCAGGAGTCTAAAGGGCACCTAAGGATTTTCTATGGCAGAGCTTTCAGCAACAAATCTGGTCTTAATAGATTTAGATCCCGATAGTGGAGATCCATCAGGTCTAAAGGTTGGGCTTGTAGGGGATACTATTGCTAGTAGTACCCTTACTAGAAATATTAGAAATGTTGTTAGTGCTGTGGAGGATACTTCAGCTACTTGGGATGAGGGGGGAGATCCTTCAGCGGCAGGGTTTGAAAACTGGAATGACACCTCTACTGTAGTAGCTGCTAGTTCCGATGATTGGAATCAATCTAGGGATAGAGTAAAGGACTCCTCTAATGCTTGGGATGCTGGAGGAGATCCCTCCGCAGCAGGGTTTGAAAACTGGAATAGTACATCTGCTACTTTAAATGCATTTTCTGGCTCAGTTGAAACTAGTACAGCCACTCTTGATACTAGTACGGATGCCTTGAATGCATTTTCTGGCTCAGTCGATACTAGTGTAGTTGATCTTGATACTAGTACTGATGCCTTGAATGTTTGGTCAGGTTCAGTTGATACTAGTGTAGTTGATCTTGATACTAGTACGGATGCCTTGAATGCATTTTCTGGTTCGGTAGAAACTAGTACAGCCACTCTTGATACGGATATTACTGCTATTGATACTAGAGTAGGTACTGTAGAAGGCCAAGTTCCTTCTGCTGTAGGCTTTGCTAACTGGAACCTCATTTATGGCGATAGAGCTAATATTTTAACCACTTCTGCCGATGTTGTTGCTATAGGAGGTCCTTCTGCTGTAGGCTTTTCTGACTGGGATAGAACCAGGGATTATGTAACTCAGGCTTCTACTACTATTGGAAATACTAGTACTTTTGTTTTTGATGGTTCAGGATCTCTAGTAAATGCATCATCTGTTTTTGAAGGTTTTTCTGGCTCAGTTGAAACTAGTACAGCCATTCTTGATACTAGTACGGATGCCTTGAATGCATTTTCGGGCTCCGTGGATACTAGTACAGCCACTCTTGATTCGAATATTACTGCTATTGATACTAGAGTAGGTACTGTAGAGGGTCAAGTTCCTTCAGCAGTAGGATTTTCTGACTGGGACAGAACTAGGGATTATGTAACTCAGGCTTCTACTACTATTGGAAATACTAGTACTTTTGTTTTTGATGGTTCGGGATCTCTAGTAAATGCATCATCTGTTTTTGAAGGTTTTTCTAGTACCGTAGAGGCTAGTACAGCCACTCTTGATACTAGTACGGATGCCTTGAATGCATTTTCAGGCTCAGTTGAAACTTCTACTACTACTATTGATGGTAGAGTAGTCACTGTAGAGGCCCAAGTTCCTTCTGCTACAGGCTTTGCAGGTTGGAATAGTACAAAAACTACAGTAGATGCTGGAGCCTCTAACTGGGACGCTGCGTATAGTACGGACTTGTTTCCTTCAGCAACAGGTTATTCAGACTGGAATGATGCCGCTACTTGGGCTAATGTATCAAGTACAAAGTCTTTAGGAGGTACTGCTCCCGCTGCTACAGTATCTGCAATTACAGTAAGTGCTTGTCCCGTTCCCGCTCCTTGGGCTTATTTAAGAATAACTGTTGCTGGTACAGATGCTGAACAAAATGATTATTATATAGGTTCTGGGGTTGCTGAGAGTCCATCCGATCCTACAGTAGCGGTTACAGCGATAGATTCTGAAGAGATTAATTGGGATAGTACTTATCCATATTTTAATATAGTAAACGCTGGATATTATCATGTTAGTGTCCAGGCAAGTTTTCTGGTTGATGCCAGCCCAACGACTATTACACTAACACTAGCGACCAATACAGGTTCCCCTGGATGGGTTGACACAGATCTAACTCAAAGAGTACAAGTTATTAGACAGAATATTGACCCTCAGGACCAAGTTATAGAGTGGATGGGATACTTAGCTGCTGGAGTTAAGCTTCTTTGCCATGTTGAAGTGGGGGGGAGCAATAGTGCCGCATCTAGGATAGGAACCAGCTTTAGTGTAAGAAGAATAAATTAAAGGAAAAACCTAATGACACAAGAAAGAAAAACATTTATAACAAAGGACACTCTAATGCCATTAGGTATGGTACTCGCTCTCTGTGGAGGGGTGGTCTGGATAAGTACTCAGCTTACTAATATTAACTATAAGCTGGATATGTTGGAAGGGAAGCTGGAGGATCAGTGGACCAAGAGAGATATGGAAAACTGGGGTCTTAAACTAAAAATGGGAAACCCCGATATAACAATTCCCAACTTGGAGAACTAATATGAAGTATTTAACGAAAGAGAACATTTTACTTGCTATGGTGGGATTTTTATTCCTTGTGCAAGTTAATGATATGAGAAAGGATCGTGACCGCTCTGGGAGCAAGCGTGGTGCTATTATGGAGCGTATGCGTGGATCGGATCGTGGCGAGTGGGGAGCCCGTATGGGGCGAATGAAGAAGGCTGAAGAGGTCGTCTTAAGCGAGAATTGCTGCGAGAAGGAAAGCTAGTCGAGCATATGATTTTGTTTTAACTTCCGTATGATTCTTAAGGTGTAATTCTCTTTAAGATTCGTTGCGGAAGTTATTACATTTTTCAGTTGGTTTAGCGTATCTTCGTTCACTTTAGGAGATTTTAAAATAAATTTAATTTCTTCTATAATTGTCTCTAATTGCTTTTTCTCTTCAGGAGAGATTTCCGTCTCTTTTTTTCTAATATCGTGGGATGTTCTCATAGTATTCTAACCTCATGTCCTTCATTTTCGTAGTGTTTTTTGCGCTCCAAAGAATGTTCACGCAGGTATTTTTCCTTATCTAGGAAATCATACACAAAAACCTCGGTTTTTCCTTTTGATTTGCGAAGAGCCCTTCCTAACGCTTGGATGGTAGCTATCTCCGACTTCATACCTCTGGCATTAATAAAGTGCGTTATTTCCTCTATATTTATACCAGTCTGGAGGATTCTCGTCCCAATAAGGATGCTAGACGCTTTTCTTCCCCTAAAGTGAGATATAGCCTTATACCGCTCTCCAAGGGAGTCCCCTCCCACAAGAAATTTGCTTGATTTTCCAAGTAAGTTTTCCAAGGCTCTTCCATGATCAAGCGATTTGGTAAGTATAAGGATACGGGCTCTAGAATGTTTGTTTTTAATATCATCTACTATTTCTCTTATTATTTTGTTTCTAAGGTCGTTATCAACGATATACTGCTCATACACATCTAAATAGGATAAATCCTCATCAGCCCCACTTGCTGAATATGATCTGTCAACTAATTGAATGATAGGTCTTGCCAATTTTCCTGACTCCACTAGATCTGAAGTTTCAACTATTTCCCAAACCTCTCCGAGTGCCCCCTCTAGATTATATCTAGGTATCTTGTCCTTAGGAGGAGTAGCAGTAAATCCTAAACGAATTTTTGCATTAGGAAAAGATCGTATGGCAGCCAAAGTTGTTTTTCCGTTAGCAAACTCATGACACTCATCTACCATTAGAACTTCAGCCTCTTTAAGATGAGTATCCAGAATCTTTTCAATACTTTGGACCGTACAAAGCATAATATCTCCATACTGATAACCTTCACCATAACATAGGCCAACATTATCAATTCCGCAGGTATCAGTAAAAAATTTATAAGTTTGTGTAAGGAGTTGTTTCGCATTGAACAATAGTACCATTTTTTTGTTAGTCCAAGCTTTGGCTATTGCAGCCATAATTAAGGTTTTGCCTGAGCCTGTGGGGGACTTAACTATCCCTCTCTGACAACCTAAAGCTTTTTTGATAAGTTTTTCTTGATAATCATAAAAGGAAAATTGTTCGATATCATAAGAACTATGCGTAATTTGTTTTTGGTAAGCATATTCTAGTTCTGGAGTACATTCAATTTTTTCTAGATCTTTTAACAATCTAGGTAATAAACCTGTTCTGAATATACCTGACCTAGATATAAAGTGCTGCTTTCCATCCCAATTTCTACGCTTGTATGCCATAGAATATTCGGCTCCAGGCACTTTGAATGAATATAAATCATAGAGTGCTTGAAATAATTTAGGATTATCCGTCTCTATCCTGGAATTTGCAGTATTTATATGTATTTTCACTATACTATAATAGTATATTACATACCCGTTTGGAGATTATAAAATGCAAAAAACTAGTCCTGCTGTTAGTGCAGCTAAAGAAAAAATCGTAGAAGAGATTCTTAAAGATTTACCTGTAGACTCTTCTATTGAGGTAGATCTTCCGTCAGAGAATAAGGTTTATACGCTAGAGGATCCTGCGGCTCCCATCACTCTGAGGCCGATGACCTTTGAGGATGAAAAACAGATCGTTAATGCAAAAAAGGAGCAAGATCCTGTTAATATTATTTTACAAAGGTGTTCAACTAATATTAATATTTCAGATCTGCTTTCAATAGATAAATTATATCTTATAATGAAACTAAGAGAAATTTCTTATGGAGATGATTATAACACTTTATTGATTTGTTCATTCTGTAAGGAAGAGATTCCTACCACTGTCAAATTATCTGAGTTAAATGTGAACCCAGTTCCAGACGATTTTGTTGATCCTATAGAAGTTACTCTCCCCTCTATAAATAAAACCTGTAAAGTAACTCTTCCAAGGGTTAGAGATGAAAAATTATTAACGGATGTTGGAAAAACTTTGGATGAAATTTGGAGGTTTGTTGTAGAAATTGATGGTCAGACAGATAAATCTATAATTGCTGCTGTTTTGGATAAATTACCGATTAGGGACATGAAAACTATTCTAAACTCTATGAAGACTGAATTTGGTGTCGATACCAAAATTAAATTTGGGTGCAATAATTGCAAGGAGGTTTCGGTAGTAGACCTCCCAATCGACGCAAATTTTTTCGATGTGAGCTAGAAGAAGTAATTGATGTAGACAATCTTCTTCTAGAAGCCTATATATTAGTAAAGAGGGCTCATTTCACCTATTCGGATGTAAAAGGAATGACCCGAACAGAAAGGACCGTATTCCTTAAATTACTGAAAGATGAATTAGAGCGAGAAGATAATGCAATTAAACGGAGTAGAACTAACTGAAAGATTTAACAGGCCAAGTGTAGCTGGTAAAGTGGCTCTAAGAGCTATGTTTTTGAATGATGGTCAGTACCAAGATCCTTACGATATAAGTGCATGTACCGTTTTTACAAAACTCGCTAATGCAACTCCCGATACGATAGTAAACTCTGATGGAATAATAAAGAGTGATCAACCAATTAGTTCTGTTCTTATGAGCTTTGGTGTTTCTGGGGAGGCTGGAACTGAGCATGACGGACAACCAGGAAGAACAACTAGCGAAAATACTGATTGGATGGCAGATACTTTATATGGGCCAGAACCATATGCCAGTGGAATTTATCAAACTGGGACGGGGCAATATGTTGCAGTTTTAGATGGTTCAATTGCCTTGTCTGGTGGCTACAATATGCATTCTGCCTTTTTCAAAGGAACTACCATAGCAAACGATGCCACTTCAGTCCAAGACTATATTGATGTTTGGACTGTCAAGATGACTGCTACATCCGAGTATCAATTATTTATAAATGAATTTAAACTTGATAATGATGCTTGGGTCTCTCTTACTCAGCCACTTCTTCTTAGCACTAGCAACAGACTCGTAAATAAGCATGTAACTTTAGGATCTATTGTAAACCTGAAGGTTACTACTGATCTCACAGTTCAGAACAGAGATCTAGATTCTTCAGTAAGAAATATAATTGAAAGTTACGGAATTGATAATGCGTTCTTTAAGATTCAAAAAGTAAATGAGGGGACAACGAGCCTTCCTTCTCTAGAGACTGTATTTGATTACAGGAATGTGGATCAAATAACTTCTGATAATACTATGATTTATAGTTTTAATGTCGATAACTGGCTTACTACCGCAGCATTACAAGGTGGAGGTGTGGGCACTTTCGCTTTAACAGCTAGTTATACCTTTTTAGGAGAAACTATCACAACTAAGCCTCTTTACTTCACGATCAGCTAAAATTAATCCATCTGAGCTTTGATCTGATATTCGAAATCGTAGAAGGTAGCTTTCTCTGCAATCCATTGATGTAGGTCTTCTCCTGCAACATGAGCCTCATTCCAGTCTTTAAACCCTGATGGAGGAGGGCACACGGAAAAGATGTCCATCCTGAGTTCTTTTCTTAATCTATCAAATTTACTGATACCTCTTTCTCCCGCAGCGTCATTGTCATAACCCAGGACTAGCTCTCCTTTAAAGGTAGAGAGTATCTCTGCTTGTCTACGGCTAATCGAGCTTCCAATAGTAGCTGTAGCATTTACGCCTTGAAGTTGTAGAGATTTAGCGTCGAGGGGTCCTTCACAAATTACTACGAAATCAGCATCCTCATCGTAAGGATACAGAATATCTGAGGGTTTGGCAGCTATGTCTGTAGAGGGGTTTAGATACTTAGGCTTCTCATCGTAAATTGCTCTGCCCTGGAAATAATAGACTGTATCCAGGTTTTTGAAGGGGATGATGATTCTATTCTTAAATCTGCCCGTTCTGCATAGGTAGAAGGGATCTTTCTCTTCATGCACTACATCAAACAAATTCCTCCCAAACAAAAAGCACCAAGCATCCTGCATTAATTTATCCTCGCTGCCTACGGAATTGATTGTGATTGGCTCTAGCTTAGAGGTATCAATTTCGTCATACTTGGGATCTTTAAGCACCTGATGTTCTTCGCATACATCTTGGTAGTCGAAGTTTTTATATATAATTTGCTGCTCGGCGCGAAAATAAGTGAGATTTTCTATCTCTGCGTAGAGTCTCACGAAATTACCGGATCGTCCAGTCTTAAAGCATTGCCATAGACCACTATCTATATTAATGCTCATGTGCCTTTTCCAGTCGTTATCTACGAACACAGACTCCATGATAAACTCGCTTCCAGCAGCAGATAGTTTACCTTTATCGCTGAAGTTGCGGGTAATGTAGTCTTTAATAAAGTGAGGTGCTATAATGTACATAAAAACAATATCTGAATCAAAATTCCAAACTTTTAGGCAATGCCAGTTGAAGTATCGTTACCGCTATGTTGAGAGGCTTCCTGAGCCCGAAGAAACAAACACCGAAGCTCTTCACTTTGGGTCTTATATTCATAAGATCCTTGAAGAAGGAGTGAATGCTCAAAATGAAGAAGAGCTTGTTCAGATCGCTGAAGAGGTGAAGGGTTCATACAAGGTATCAAAGAAGTATACAGGCAAGGATTTAAGGTGTATCAGCAATTTTCTTAAATTTAATGCCAAGTTGGAAAATACGCTTGCTACCGAGTTAGTCTTCGAAGTTCCTCTTAAGGACGATATGACCCTAAATGGGATCATTGATAGGGTTATTAAGGGAAAGGATGGTGGATACCTAATTATCGACTATAAGACTTCTAAGAGGGAAAAGAGCAAAGTAGAGCTTTATCAGGATAGTCAGCTAAAAGGCTATGTTTACGCTATTAGCAAGTTATATGACACTCCCATCTCAAATGTGGTTGCTGCCCATTACTACCCTCTTACCAATAATTTCGTTTTTGTCCAGTATTCAGTCCCACAGATCAATAACCATATAAGAAAGGTGGTGGACCAAATCTGGACCATACGCAAAAAGAAGAAGGATGAACTAAGAGCCACTAGAAATGAATTCTGCAACTGGTGTGCTTATAAGTCTGCATGTCCTGAATTTACTGACCCCATGCAATGCACTAAGAAGATAGAAGAGCTAAAGGCTAAAAAGAAGTCTTCTTCAAAGTCCCGAAAATAAAGGGTCTATAAATTTCAATATCAATGGTATTGAAGAAGTTAATTACCTGTTCTGGGGAATATTTACATTTCTTAGTCAGGTAGTTAAAAAGCATCTCTATCTTGATAGGTTTTTGTTTATTGAGAGAGTCTAGTAATTTTAACTGAAAGTGCTTAATAAATTTTTCAGAGTACTTATGTCTCCATTTATTAACAAACCCTATACTAAGTGTATCATTGATTAAATCAAGAAAATCTATTATGTCGATATCTAAAGTGCTATTATTCATGTAGGTAAAAATCTTTGTTTATATATATTTATATTATATATAAGTATGAGGATATTTTCAACAGAAATCTTGAGTTTCTTTAAAAAACTTGGCATTGATGCCGAGGATGATATTGCGATGGTTCCAAAGAGTACTTCCTGTGGTAATGTAGGAGATTTCCTAATTTTTAGGTATCCTGTGGGTACGGGTCCAGGGAGTAGGCAGCAAAGGTTTACCTTGATAGTTAAGCCTATAGTAAAAATTCCTGGAACTCAGAATGAGTTACTTACAGTAGTAAAAGTCCCTCTTGACTCAGTTTTTTCAGCATCTGATCTAGAGAATCTATATACCAGTAGATCTAAACTAGCAGAGGATTCCTATAGAACTTATATTTTGAGTAAAATAGTAGGACCTTTATTTAGACTGAAAAGAGACTATTCAAAAGAGACTATTTAAATGGTAGCAACGGGGATTGTATTAGCAGCGGCAGAACCTCTTCTTAGAGCAATGGACCAGTTAACTGGTGCCATTAAGGACTCCTATGAATTTACTGGCAAAGCTGAAAAAGCATCAGCCGCTTTAGGGTTAAGTTTTACTGATGGTCTGAAGAAGATGGGTCCATCTATTACTGGACTTAGAGGCACCATTGAGCAGCAATACACTACAGGCATTATGATGCTTGATAAGGGGTTGAGGGGGAATGCAGCAGCCGTAGGTAAGTTAGTTAACCAGCAGATGTTAACAGGTACAGCCTATAAAGGAACCATTAAACAATTTGCTCGTATGCAAGTTATGGGAAGATTATCTATTGAGGCTACGAACGAATTAGCTACTGAAACCAGAGAGGTTGGATACATTTATGGTATCTCTACAGATAAGCTGGTAAAAGCTCTTGATACATTAAAAGCTCAAGAGGTATTTCTTGGTATTGCAGGAATGACCAAAAGTATTGGGTCTTCGATAGTAAAACTTCAAGCCACTTTAGGGGCTGC
>Ga0209349_1000695_pt1 | contig 16774 bp, 23 predicted proteins | sample ETNvirnome_2_130_FD_184067 | JGI IMG/M metagenome (GOLD analysis project Ga0209349, IMG submission 184067) | Marine viral communities from the Pacific Ocean - ETNP_2_130 (SPAdes) (version 2) | ecosystem: Environmental > Aquatic > Marine > Oceanic | place: Pacific Ocean | collected 2013-06-22
CGTTATCGTGTTTTTTTACGTATTGCATTTTATTACCTCCGAACTCCGAACCCAAAAAAAAATCCCGCCAAGAATTAACTTGAGCGGGTTACGCATGCCTTATGTTATTGGTTAAAAGGCATACCAATCCAACCCGCTCATTTCACAGAGCGACAAGCTACTAGATGATAGTGATAAGCTTGTTAGTTGAATTGTCATACTTTTACTCCTTAGTTTTGTTGAAGTATTGCATATATTATACTAACTGTCAACAACTTTTTATTCTTTTTTTCTTTTTTTTATCCTTTATTTTTTTGACATAAGGAGATTACTTTAGTATTATTCTAAATGCAAGGATTTTTTTGGAGAAAGTTTATGAAAGAAAAACCGATATACGAAATGACTTCTATTGGAAATAAAATATGGATTCTTAATGGGGAATATCATAGGGAAGATGGTCCTGCTATTGAATATACCGATGGAACTAAATGTTGGTACATACATGGTGAATATCACAGAGAAGATGGCCCTGCTCTTGAATATCCTGATGGAAGAAAATATTGGTTTTTTAATGGAAAAAAATTAACAGAAGAAGAATTTAATAAGATAATAAAAAAGAGAAAAAAGAAAAGCAAGAAGAAAGATAAGGGTAAAATCTTAGAGGTATTTAAATGAAAGAAAAACCAATATGTAAAGTATCAGAGGACGGAACTAAAAAATGGTATCTTAATGGAGTATTACATAGAGAAGATGGTCCTGCTGCTGTGTATGCTAGTGGAGAAGAGTGGTGGTATCTTAATGGGTTAATACATAGAGAAGATGGCCCTGCTGTTACATATTCTAATGGGTCTAAATTTTGGTACCATAATGGTGAGGCGGACAGAGAAGATGGCCCTGCTGTTGAATGGTATAATGGAGATAAAATTTGGTATATAAATGGAAAAAAATTAACAGAAGAAGAATTTAATAAGATAATGGAAAAGAAAGAGAAAAAGAAAGATAAGGGTAAAATCTTAGAGGTATTTAAATGAAAGAAGAACCAATATGTAAAGTATCAGAGGACGGAACTAAAAAATGGTATCTTAATGATAAGCTACATAGAGAAGATGGTCCTGCTCTTGAATTTACTAATGGAGTTAAAGAATGGTGGCAGAATGGAGAATTGTACAGAGAAAACGGACCGTCTATTGAATGGCCTGATGGATTTAAAGAATGGTTTACAAATGGGGAAAGGCTAACGGAAAAAGAATTTAACAAGGCGATGAATGAAAAAGGGAAAGAAGTATTGGTTATTTTTTAATATTGGTTTACTTACTTAAAAACGTGCAAAACCTCTCCTTTTTCTTCCTCTTCTTTTTTCTGTTTGTCTTCTTGGACTTTTTGCATTTCATTTGTTATATCAATTCCGTGAAGTGCAAACAAGTCAAATTGTAAATCTTTTTGGGTTTCTCCTACTACTGAGTTTATAGCTTCGAATATTTTTTTATCTTCTTCGTATTGGATATTTTTTTTTGCTTGATCTGTCATTGTTTTTTTCAAATCCATGGAGAGATCTTTTAGTTGAAAGTCATCCTTCTTATAGACGGGAGGATCTAATTTTTTAAAGGTATCTTCTTCCTTAATTTTCTTTAGGGCTTCTTCTAGTTTTTCTTTAGTGAGTTTTCCTTTTGCAAATCCTTCCAAATAAATTTCTTTTTCTAGTTCTGGTGTAATGTCCTCATATATAACCCATCCAAGTTTAAGCTTCTTTGGGTCGTCGGCGGGGAGAACCGTAATATCTTGTTTTATTGGAAAATTAAAAGACATGTAAAACCTCTCCTTTATTTTCTTTTTTAGGTTCGGTTTTTTCAAGTTTAGGATAGTGACATTCTTCAATAGGGTCTATGCCGAAGTGTTCTAGTACTGTTTTTGATGATACAAGTCCACTATCATATAGCTTTAGGATAAAGTCTTTTTTATTAGCTTTAGTTTTTTCCAGAAACTCATCTTTTTCCAGAAACTCATCCCAAGACAAACCTGATGGATATTTAAACGCATCATAAGAAATACCTACGACTTGTGGCTGTTCAATATTTTGTTTATTAAACCACATTGAATCTAAGACATTTTGTGGATCAGAAGACATGATTGAATCTAATACATTTTGTGGATCAGAAGACATGTAAGACTTCTCCTTTATCGTCGTCAGAGTCATCAGGGTTATCAGGGTTATCAGGGTTATCTTTCTTTTTTATATCTATTGCTGAAGAGACATGTAAATCTTTTGCCCATAGTGAACCAATTACAGGAGCGATTTTGTCTGATGGTGTAGAAACAAAGCTAGCGTCAAAGAATTCAAAATTTGATTTACTTAATTTTTTAACAGTAACTTTTGGGGCATAGTCTTTTTGAACCGAAATACATGCAACGTAATATGTCGGTTTATTTCCGTTAAATTCATCTGTTTCTTTTAACATTCTAAATGGGACTCCAAATAACATTCCGCCCATAGCCTTAGAGTTATTATAGTCAATGATACCGCAATCTGAACAAGTTGGTGACAATTTTTTTAGAATCATATAGTAAAAATCTACATACGCAAAAATCTTAATAGGTTCCATCATTTTAGTTTCTGCATATTGGATTGAATTTAACACGCATTCTAGTGGCGTTAAAACATCTGAGTTCTTGTCATAAAGTCTAACTATTATGTCATCTTTCATGTCTCTCCAAAAAAGAAGCACGACTATCGAATAAGCGTTTTTAAATCGGTTATGTTTTGACGCCCAATCACAACCAACTTACGGGGTCCGGCTCCCATAATACTCGTCCAACAGTCGTGCCTTTTCTTAAATTATTCTTTCTTTACATCACCTGACATTATTCTTTTTACAATGTCAACTAAATTTTCATCTTCGGGAATGTTAAATTTATTAACCTCTGAAGATTTTTCATTATCTATTTTATCTGGTAGTAGTGTTGCCAATAACCCCTCATCAATAAGAATTCTTGTATCTTGAAGTGCTGCTAAAACAACTGAGTGAATAAAGCTAGTGTCAATCATTCCGTCTATTTCGCCTAATTGACTTACCATCATCAGTTGTGTAAAGATAAACTCATCATTTTTTTCTTTATTAAAGTATTTTGCTATATAGACGCCGCCGAGTTTAATTCCGCTAGACTCCCAAGAATTAAGCATAGTGTCATATAGTCCGAGCATTTCAATATTTTTAGCGGTTTGTTTTTCTGTTACGCCAAGAACATAATTAATTAGTGAAGCATCTGAGGAATTAATGGGGAACATGAGAATAATAGTGGGGTCTTCTATGCATGAGAGTACTGAGCAATGCGTATATTTAGAATTACCTTCTTCTTCATCATTTTTAATTTTCATACATGGACATACTATAAATTTTTTCATAACTTTACCCCAATAATAACATTATACAGATTCGTGCAGTTTCGTGTCAGAAAATTTAAACTAATTCTAGTGTTGATCTAATTCTCTTCAATGGTTTTGAATATTTTGATACTTGGAAGTGAGCGCCGAATCTGTAATAATTCTTTATAAGCTCTTGTCTGTCTGGATCGAAAGAGTCTATCTCCACTCTTCCCTCTTCAACATTAAGGACATCAGCTTGAAGTTTCTTTTCATATTCAGTCAGGGCAAATGGAAATGGTGCCTGAGTTAGATTAGCGGGTGTCCAAATTGGTAGAAGGTTGAAAAGTTGTTGTGGGTTCGCCATATATCTCCTTCAAAAGTTTAGCAAGCTTTTCTTTCTTGTTCTTACTAATCTTTTTCTTAGGAACATCAACAAAAACCTGCACAAAAGCGTAACCCTTATTAATGCCGCCATTTTTAACAGTGTATTCGTAACCCGTTTCTTTGTTAGGATTCAACTTCAATTTAATGGCTTGACAATCTAAAACGTTAATGTCAATAATTTTTTCGCTTAACACTGAATCATAAGGAACTCGAACCCTAGTATAAATATCTTCTCCATGAACAAATATTCCATTTTTATGATCCTCAAATTCTACAATAACATAAACATTGCCGGTTGTTTTTTCTGAATCATTATAGACTTCATTTCCGTGACCACTAACCTTCAATACCGACCTTCTTTTTAGTCCTTTTGGTATTTTTAGCTTCAATTTTTCGCGTTTTATAGAAAATCCCATGCCACTACAGTCCAAACATTTATCAGTTTTCAATCCAGTACCGCTACATTCTGGACATGCTCTATTTATTACCATATTGTGAAAATGTTGTACTACTTGGCCTTTTCCGTCGCAAGGTTCGCATTTTTCTTCAGACTGTATATTTCCATTTCCACGACATTTATCACATGCAACGCTTCTTTCTAATTGAATTTCATGTTCTGCGCCTTTTAGGATATCTTCTAAGTTAATAGTGTAAACAATTCTAACATCGGCAGGCATTCTTCTGGTGGCTCCTGCTCCTTTAAAAAACGAATCAAATGAATTTCCCGAAAAGAATTTAGAAAAAATGTCTCTTGGGTCTGCATGAGGAGTTCCATTAAAACCGCCTTTAGGATCTCCAAATTGGTCATAATTCTTTCTTTTTTTGTCATCGGATAGAACTTCGTATGCCTCAGAAATTTCTTTAAACTTTTCTTCATCTCCGCCGCTTTTATCGGGATGATGTTCCATGGCTAGTTTGCGGTAAGACTTCTTTATTTCATCTACTGAAGCTTCTTCTGACACCTCCAAGATTTTGTAATAATCTTTGCTCATTTCTATCCTTTATTTTACTTTGATTTGCTTCTTCTAATGGAGTAAGTTAGTTTATCCTTTTTACAGTATAACGTAATTGTTTTTATTTTGTCCCTATTCTCTTCTTTAAAAGTCAATAGCGCATCTGCAATACATGGCTCTATTTGTTTTGAAATAATTCTCTTTACCTGTGTTGCATTTTTGCCATGTTCACTTTTGCTTAAGTTCAATATAAAATCATAAACTTCAGGCTTTAATACAATATTGCAATTCTGATCATGCAATCTTAATACTAATTTGTCAATCATTAAGTCAATAATTTTTTTAATGTCTTCTCCGCCCAAATTTTCAAAAAGAATAAACTCATCAATTCTATTCACAAATTCAACGCCATATAATTTCTTACAATATCCTATAAATGCTTCTTGAATTTTATTTTCTTTCTTTTCATCTTTAAAGCCAAGTGAGGTTTTGGATATAAAATTAATTCCAAAATTACCAGTCATAATAATAATAGCATTTTTAAAATTGACAAAATTACCAGTTGAATCGGACATTTTACCACTAGACAATACTTGCAAAAATAGTTTCATTACGTCTGGATGTGCTTTTTCTATTTCGTCTAACAATATAACACAATATGGTTGTCTTCTAACTTTATCAATAAATGGGGACACTTCTTGAAAGCCAACATAACCCGGTGGACTACCAATAATTCGACTAGCTGTAAAAGATTCTGCAAATTCTGACATATCTAATCTTATAATGGATCGACCATTGCCAAATATAGCTTCTGACAATTTTTCAGCCATATATGTTTTTCCTGTTCCTGTTTCTCCGCCAAAAACAAAACTTCCAATCGGTCTATCTGGATCTCTTACGCCAGAATATGCATTTTTTAGTGTTCTGCCAACAGCCTCAATTGCTTTCTTTTGACCAAAGACATTTTTCTCCAAGTTTTCTGTTATCTTTGTCAATCTCTCATTATTGTCCCACATAATCATTTCTAAAGGAACACCACATTGATCGCTAATAACCTTTGCTATATCTCCCATAGTTACAGTCTTGACTTCGCCTTCATCCCAAGCATGTTTAGCACAAGCAATATCTAAACAGTCAATAGCTTTATCGGGAAAGTTTCTATATGACATAAACTTTTCAGACATTGTAATTGAAGCGTCTATTGCATCCGAAGTGATTATGCATTTATGATATTTTTCTATTTTATCTTTAATGCCACATAACATAGCTTTTGTTTTTTCGTGATCAGGCTCATCAACTTTTACTTGCTGAAATCTTCTTACCAATGCGCCATCTTTTGAAAAATATTTCTTAAAGTCTCTTAGGGTAGTCGCTCCAATACATTTTAGGTCGGATCTTGCTAAAAATGGCTTAAGAATGTTTGAGGCATCCATAATCCCAGAGCCAGCACTCCCAGCTCCAACTAACATATGAATTTCATCAATAAAAACTATATATTTGTCTGCGTTGTTTGTGATTTCATTGACTAATAATTGCATTCTTTTTTCAAACTCTCCACGATATTTTGTTCCTGCAACCATATTAGTTAAGCTTAGGGATAAGATTCTACATTTTTTCAATTGCTTTGGAACAGATCCGCTAACTATCCTTTGGGCGACTCCCTCTACAATTGCGGTTTTGCCAACTCCCGGCTCACCTAAAAGGATTGGATTGTTTTTCGTTCGTCTGCAAAGTATTGTTAAGATTTGTTCAATTTCCATGTCTCTAGAAACAATTGGATCTAATTCGTCTTTTTCGGCCATTTCTGTTACATCTACACAAAAATCAGAAATAGCTCCCTTTTTAGTTTTCTTTCTTGTTGAGACTTTTGCTGTTTTTGTCACTGTTTCATTTTTATTTACAGATTTCCATTGACTCATGTTCGTGGTGTATATTTTAAGAAAATCATCAATATCAAATTCATTATCTTCTAAAACCGTCTTGATGTTTTTGCAGCGCTTGAGGATGGCCATGAAAATGAAGAATATCCCTGTTAATTCTTCTTCAGATTTAACACGATATGAGTCAGCCTTTTTGCAAATATCTAGGACTTCTTTTGACAGACTCAGATTGTTGTAATCTATGTCGTCTTTCTTGTTGAGTTTTTTCTTAGCTCTTAATTCTTTTTTGAAATTACATAAAGATGCGTGAAGATCGACGCCCATTTCCGACATGACAGAAACAATTGCATTTTTGCCACTGCCCAAAATAGCAACCATGAATGACTCAGGATATATACAATCTATCTTTGAGTCCATACTAGCTGCTTGCGCCCAAACGACTACTTTTTTTGCTGAATTATCAAATCTAGAACATATCTCATTAATATCCGACCCCATATCCCCTCCTTATTATGTTCTTATTATGCACAAAATTCATCTTGATCTTCTTCAAAGTCAAGAAATTTTATAAATTCGTCAACAGGGTCAGTACTAACGGCCTTAAAAATACCAATCATAAATTCTTTTATTTCTTCGTCTAAATCTTCATATCTAGCAAAGACCGTCTTCCCACCCCTCACTGTTACCAATACCCTATCCTTTTGATCTTGTTTTCCTCCGCCACTATCACAAACATAAAGATCTCCTTCTTGATCAACAAAAATTTCCCTACTTATTTCACTCATAGCTATTTCCTTTCTATATAATTTTGAGACTTTCAATTGCAGGGTCAAAGTCATCAGGAAAATATTCAGTTGAGCTTTCTTCAACTATTTTCTCCAATGTTTCTTTTACCACGTTCTTGTCCATCTCTCCTTTGTATTTACCAATCTCAAGCTCAAGACTATTTAACAATAAAGTTATCTGTTTGTCATCATAAAAATTCAATTTTCTTACTTTTTCAATCATTATCTTGAGCCTGTTAATCGAAGTCTTTGAAATATGCTCGTTATAGGCATGCTTTTGTAGAGACGCCAAAACGCTTTCGCATATTGTTCTAACATTGTCTCTCATGGTGCTAACAGTTGATTCCAAAAAGCCATCTATAACAGTTTTCTTTTGCTCAACAAAGTATTCTGACACTTTCTTTCTTGCTTTTGATTCTAGTTCTGATTCCTCTCTAATCCTTTTTACGTTTTCTATGTCCCTTTGAATACTGCTTGGCAATGGTATTTCGTAATAAACAGTATCATACTTAAAGCTATTAATCAACTTAAAAGGAGATGGTATATACGATACTATATTATCTACAAAAGAGCAAACAAAATTTTCAGTTGGATTTTCAGAGTCATGATAGAGTCTAGCCCAAACATCACGTGCTAATTTCTCATATTCCTTTCTTACCATCTCAATAATTTCGTCATATCTATATTCTAATGATGAAGCGGCCTTGAAAAAAATCTCTCTTATCTCTTCATTTTTCTTTTCCCATTCATCAAAAACAGAATATGGAACGAATCTGCCCCAAACTGTGTCAAAACTATAATTCTTCAGATTCTTCCTTGCTCTTTGTTCAATTGATGAGATTTCAGATATAACTTCAACCGGCAAAAGTCTCTGAGTACCTAGATTGAGATATTTACTGGCAAACTCCATCGTATCATCGTCAGCAAACTTGATTCCTAGATCAGAAGGTTTGATTGTCTTCTTTGCACCCCATCTACCCATTTTAAGCTTAACAATGACACCCATATCCATTAGTGAAGCAGCCCAATCTTCCTTGAACTGCTCAACAGTGATATTTCTCTCATCAAGTTTTTTCTTAAGCTTTTCGTCTATCATGATAATTTCCCTCAACAATATTATACAAGAAACTAAGGAGGTGGATAGTTAAGATATGCTTGGACGGTCAAAACAACCCAAGCTCATTCTTTTACACGTTTGACAGTTAATGAAATGTGTAAGTTTTTCTTCAATCCGATCCTTACATACTTCAGGCCCACAGTAACCACCCTTTGTTGGCGTTCCATTGCGATACATTATGCTAGTTCCATTGGCGTAATCAGCTACCGCAAACAATCCCTCACGATCCTCTGTCTCACTAATTGATTCTACAGTAAGAGCAAATATGTCTTTTCGAGCTTCCCACAAATGTATATTTCTAGTAAATCCCATTTGTGTAACATCTCCATCCATTTCAGAGACAATTGATAGAACGTAATCCGTATATTTTGTTGGACAATCACCACTGCCAAACCAATGCAAAATATCAGTTTGAAGACCATCTAATTCTGATAAAAATGTGTGGCAAAGAGTATGTAATGGCAAACTCATCATCATATTAAGAATTTCATGTTTTTCGTCTTCTAAAATTCTAATTTCTTCGTCAAAATTGGGCCATTCCGGAAGTGCGGCATAACAATACTTACGGCATGCTTCAGTTGCAAACTCACAAGTACCTACTGGCGGCGCACCAATCGGCCAGAATACCGCTCCAGTTCCTGTAAATGGCCTCAATATTTTCATTCAAGCCTCATTAGAAATATTAGACCTGAAAAATTCTGTCAATCTCTCAGGACAAATCTGATTTACTGTTGCATCTTCAGATATTTTTGGTTTGCCACAATGTTTATACAAAAATTGCGTCATTAATCTATCGTCATTATATTCTTCTGTTTCTCTGTAAAGGCATGCAGCAGAAGTTCCAATCCTTCTAGAAAATATCATTGTGTTATTATCAACCAAAACATATGGAACTTTTCTCTTCTCAGTATCCCCAACAGATTCAAAGTTATCAACCCCAATTAACTCTTTATTTGGATCATAAACCTTCCTGTGACAAAAGCCCCATTTCTCATCGCCCTGTGCAAGCTCTAAGAGGTTCTTTAGATGATTAGGGTCATACCATACGTCATCATCTGCAAACGTCACAAACGGCGTCTGTGCTGCCATAAGACCTACTGCCCTTAAAGCTGAACCATACGCCATTCCTTTTACAAGAGGATAAGGTGTAATTATGCTAAATCTTTTGCAATTTGGAGGATAATGGCTTAAATCATGAGGGTTTTTGACAAGACATGTTTCTGAATCTGGATATAAATAGTCATCCTCTCTTTTTTCATCCCATAAAAGAATATGAACAAATGGAACACTTTGAGCATCAACTGAATCAATTAGTTTTTTGAGTGACCTTTTGCCAGTTGTAGGCGTTATAATGGTAATTTCTTGATTCATTTTTTCTCCTTACAGATCAAACCCCGGTTCTGGAAGATTTTCGCTTGATTCTTTTGGTTTTGGGGGTTCTTGCGAAGTTGTAACCTTAACATCATAAAGATCATATGAATACTTCCCAACATGCTTTAGTGCAATAGAAGTATCAGCATAAATTTCCCCACCGATCCTCTTCCATCTCTCCGAAAACGCCCAATCTTCTGACAAATATTTCTTTATTTTTACTGTGCCTGTATCAACATCACATATAAATGGCATATAAAATCCATATATCTTCTTTCCTGCTGCATTGTCATCGCCATCATAAAGTAAATCTGGATAAGCATTCGCCATTTTCTCAAGAACTGACCTTTTCAAACACCAAGATCCTGACGCTAGCCAATTCATTCTGACAAGGCCACTATTAAACGTTAAAGGATCTGACATGTCGTAGGGAATAGAGGAGCATTTTAATGGATTCGTTAGTCTTTTAATCGCATACAGTCCTCCAACAAAGTCTTTATCGTGACCTATAAGCTTATCAAATACATTATTATTAGGAAATGTATTAACTATTTCAATATCACTATCGAAGCTCATAAAATAATCGCAATCAGGATGTTCATTTAAGAATACACTAGCATGAACATTTCTAACACGACTTATTAAACTGTCATTTTCGTTAAAGTAAAGAGTTACCTTGTGTTTGCTACATGAAAGAATAGCTTTGTACATACTATAAATCATTTTTAGCTCTGGTCTATTCATTATTGGCACAGACAGAAATATATTTGCCATTAGTTAATTCTCCTTTTGTTAAATATCAAAACACTTTTCATTTTCATAATTAAGCCATAAAGATTCTGTAACTGTTTTAGATTCTCTATTGCCTGTTTGACTTCCGAAATCAAAATCAATTCTTTGCCATCCATTCTTACACAACCTATTATACTCATCACAACTGTATCCGCTTAATAGAATCTTTGCATTTTTTATATTTAGGAGTGCATCTATTAATATTTTTTGTTCGTTGTTGTCCAAATCTTCTTTATATCTAGCGCCTGTTCTTGTTGATTGATGATAGGGTGGGTCTAAATAATAAAACATATGGTCTTCATCAGGAAGTTTCTTTATTAATTGAATTGCATCTTGATTTTCGACTACAACATTGCTAATTCTTAAATGAACTTCCCTTAGACCGTCAATTGCAGAAAGCATATCAGAGACTTGCTTGCACATATGTCTTCTTATGCAATTTTTAGAATAAGAAAAGCTTCCCATTCCATTGTAAACCATTCTATTTAAGCAAAAAAAACGAAAGGCTCTCTCAACAGTATCAAGGTCATGCTTAAGTGACTCTTTGAATTCTTGTGCTATATCTCTTGAAAAATATACTAGGTCGCATTTGGCTTTAAACTGTTCGAATGACTCACTATCTGATAAGACCTTAAAGAAGGAATAAACATTTTGTTCTAGGTCGTTATATATTTCTATTTCGGATGGCTCTTTTTGGAACAGAATTGACGCAGCACCACCAAAGGCCTCAATATATGTTGAATGTTTTGGAAAGTGTTTCAGGATATTTTTATACATACCGCCCTTTCCTCCGAAATATCTAATTGGACTTTTGATTTTATTTTTCCTTTCTAAAATACAATATTGAAGTATGGGTTCTACTGGTTACTACTCTTGACGGATATCCCCATAATCCGGGTCTTCTCGCCTCATTATACCATAAAAACTCTCCCTGTGGAACTAAACCAGCCTTTTTAGCCATGTCAGAAAAAATATGCGTTAAAAATATGTATTCGCCGTCAATATACATATCTTCCAAAAATGTAAAAAAGTATTTGTCTTTCTTTAAAACGCTACAACATTCCACACACAACTCTAATGAGAAGTTTTTCCATTCTTCTAAGTTCTTAAATCCTTTTCCAAAAGCTTCCATTGGCCTTTCGTGATCTTTGCCATGATATCTTCTCTTTGATTTCTTTCTAGTATCCATGTCGAAATAAGGGATATCAGTGGCAATTAAATCTATGCTTTCTTTTTCTAGTTCAGGCAATTTGTCGAAACAGTTACCACATTGTATGGCATTCTGGTCAAAAATCTCAAATAAGTTAGATAATTCATCACATGCGTCTTTATAAGCATCAATAAAATCTTGTCTTAGTTCGAAACCAATAGCCCTTCTTTTAGCCATTTGAGCACCTAAGACAATTCCTCCAGTTCCCGATAATGGATCTAAAACTAGGTCGTCTTTTTTGCTGAAGATTTCTATAAAATGTTTAGCAAGTCTTGGGGGTTTGCATGTTTTATTCAATCTTCTTGTTTTATGTGCGTCTAATGAGGTTCCGTATGACTTTTTGTAAACTGATTTTGTATTGTGAACCCATCCAGATGCAGTTAAATCATTTAGTTTCATTTTTATCTTCTTTTTGCTCTTCTAAGATTAGTTGTGCTCTCTGCATTGCATAGACGTATGAGATAATATCATTATGGATAAGCGCAATTTCTAATTCTTTATGTGCTCTATCAATAACATCTAGCTTCTTTTCTATTATACACCAAGGACAGGGATATTCGTGACTTTCTGCATAATAAGCTTGTTTGCATTTTTTACACATTTGAATATTTTCTAATCTTGGTATCATGTTTTTCTCCTAGTAATTTTTCTTCTGCTTAGACTTCAATTCAATATATTCTTTTGTTTTATCTAAAAGCTCAAGGACTCCGCTTCCATCTTTTTCAATTATGTCGGGTTTCTTTCTCCAAGTTCTAGCATTTATCATTATTTCTTGTGCTTCAAAATCTTCTTTATCTACGCATTTAGTAACATTTGCATTTGAATATACAATTTTAGTTATTCCTTTTTGAAGTAACATTCTTAGACATCTGTGGCATGGTCTTCCTGACACATAGGCTGTTGCGTCTTCAATATCCTGATAAGATCCGTTATAAGCCAACAATGCATTTTCTTCTGCGTGGATCATATGGCAGTACTTCATCGGGCGTTCTAATGGTATTTTTGAGTCATCAGATCCTTTTATTGGGCCGTTATATCCTGTTGAAAGAATTCTATTGTCTTCTGAAACCAAAACACATCCACATTTAGAGCTTGGATCGATTGATTTTTGGGCGGTTACGAATGCTATGGTTAGATAATATTCGTCCCATGATAATTTTGGTTCCATCTTTTCTCCTAATAATCTTGGTATTTGAAAATAACTAGTGGTTCGCCGGGATCGTAGTGTTCGGCGGCGAGTTCCATTTCAATTTTAAGTTCTGAAATCGTTATTTTGTCTTTAAACTCTTCAATAAATTTTGAATTCTTTATCTTTTGATTTTGAAAGATCTGATTCCAGTTAATGTAGCTTTTAAATTCCTTCATAAATCCAAGTGACATGTTTTGATATTTCGAAGCCATTGTCCAATTTATTTTGTCTCTGTATTTTCTCATGAAATCTTCTGACAATTTCTTATATTTGCACAAATGATCCCATAATATTCTGTCTTTAAATTCTTCTATAAACTCATCGCTCATGATTTGTTTTACAGTAATCCAGTCCCATGTAACATAGTCTCGAAAATCTCTAATAAAATCTTCTGTAAGTGAATAATTTTTACTAACGCCGTGCCATAATTCTGTTTGTGGATTTAGATAGAACTCAATGCTATCTGCACTGCGCCCTGTCATTGCATTTAGCTCAAATAGATATTCGTCTGCTTTTTCATGTGCGCTAAACATTTTTCATTCTCTTTAAAGCTTTAAATCCTATATTTTCAACACTTTGTATGTCGTTACTTTCTAGCGCCTTATTTAGTTGTCTGTAATAATCAGCAATCCAAACACTATGCTTATTATAGTCCTTTTCTAGTAACTTACGACACTGAGATGCTGTTAAAATATGTGCCAACTCTAGTTTTTTCTTCCAGTTTGTTCTTTTCCTTGGCTTAAAATTTAGAGTCTTTTCTTCATCCAAGTTATATTTGTTTGCCAATAACTCTAGTGACTCCATTGATGTTTCTAATCCATAATACTTTTTACAGAAATCTATTATTGTTCCACCAGAATTACATCCAAAGCAATTGTATAGCCAAACTCCGTCTTCTTCTTTGTAGCTAACATTAAATGATGCTTTTGAGTCTTTATGATCTGAGAATGGGCATTTACAGGAAAATCCATTGCCCCCCATTTTTTTAATCGTGCATCCAATATAAACTTCTAAGAAATTAACAAAGTCTATTTTGCATTTAACATATTCAAATAGTTGTGGTATATTTTTCATTCTAAGTCACTCATGCTACCATAGCCCCAATCTCCATTAGGCTTAACTACTTTTGCACTACCTTTGCTTTTATCATCTTTATCATCTTTATCATTAAAGATATCGTCAATTTTATCTGCATCAACGCTATTGCTTTCAAAAATATCATCTGTAGTATCTTCGATTATTGATAGTGATTCTTGCGGCGCATTGCTAACATCGCTATACAATTCTTTATCGTAATCTATATTATCATCTCCGTAAAATGCATCATCAATGTCTACAACTTGTCCCGGTGAAAATATCTTGTCGCTTATCTTTCCAGTCTTGCCATCAAAGTCAAATACGGCAGTAACTTTAGATTCATTTTCTCTTGCTTTTGTAAAATTCACGAACGCTTTTGTTGGAGGGTTATCTTGATTCAAAATAATAGACAAGCCAATATCCGCATCTGCTATAACGGCCTGAGATCCTGCTAAATCTTCTGTCCCAACCTGAATATTATTTGCCTCGTCGTCTGAACTAACTCCTTTTGCTTTTGATTTAATTTTTTCTGTTGATGCATTTTTGATTTGAACAGCAGTAATTGTAGCTAAGTCATTCTTTTTGCCATAAGCTTGTAGTCTTCTTGATGTATCTGCCAAATCTAAGTCAGGCCTACTGGAATGCTTAGATTCGTGTTTAATACATCCAAGATAGTCAACAACCAAAACATCAATTAGGGGGTTTTTCTTTAGCCATCTATCAATTTCGTGTAGAATTTTACTTAGTGGAGTATTCCCAAGCATTTCTACGCACGTAAATCTTTCCCATGTTTCTGTTTTAATGATATCATCTCTTGCTTTTTCTAATTTTCCAAGAGAAAAGTCATTTAGCCCATCCTCTCCCTTGCCACCTCTGCTAATTCTATTGACATCAACTAGTGCATGCATGGCCAACAATCTCTCAAACAATGGATTGGCCAATTTTTCCATACTAACATACAAAACATGATGACCGCCGTAAGCCATATTAAATGCGACATTGAACATTAGGGTTGTTTTGCCACCATTTACGATACCAGCCACAACTGTATATGACTTTTTCTTTAGGCCAAAAAGTTTTTCATCTAATCCCTTTAGTCCAGTTAAAATGCCCTGCTCTTTTTCGGGATGTTCTCTTCTGTCAATAATATGATCCCATACTTCGTCCATTGCATCTTTCATTATGACAGATCTGCAATGACTTTCTTCATTAACAGTCATAATGTCAGTTAGACTTTCATTAAATTTGTCAACCATTTCATCTTGACCCGAAACAGAATCAACAATGTCATGTTTTATATCTTGCAACTCTTCATATAGCCTTTTCTGCTTATAACGCGACACCAAATTCTTCTTTAGCATTGAATAGTCTTCAGGATCGCTTTCTAAGGAATTGGCGCTAACCCATTGGCCTTTAGCTGATGTTTTCATTTCGTCAGACATTGAGCTTTGCTTGTCCATTAAGCTTTCTATTGCGGTTAATGTTAGTAAAGACTCAAATTTCTGATGCTGCACTTCTATTAAAGAGTACAAGAAGCTATTTTTGTAAAATCTGAAGCAATTCTTATTTATGTCTGAAGAAATAATGTCAGCAAGACAATCTTTATTACTCAACAAGATACTTAGCAATTTGCCTTCTTCTTTTCTCGAAATCTCTATAAGATCGTCATTTGGTGGCCAACAAGATTCCCATTTTTCTATTTTGTCTGATGCCATTATTTCTCCTTTTTAACTCTCACTTGGAAAATGCCACCTGATGGATTATTTTCTAAATTTTTACTATTTTCTACTGCATCTCCTAAAAGAGTGGGCAAATAATTTCCGCATATTGTTTCGTCTTTTATATTTCCATATATTGTGTCAATGGGATTCGAAAAAGTTATTATTGTGGGCATTTTCTTATCTCTTCTATATCTCAAAAAGTCATCAAAAAACGTGCCTGCTTCAGAATAATATTTGAAGTATATGTTGGAAAACTCTTTTATAAGCAATACTCCACTGTCATCATTCTTTAACTTATTCACAAACTCATTTCTATTTTGTTTCATGTCTCCAAAAATACCGCCCAAAGTGCTTCCTAGATAAGTTGATCCAAACATGTCACAGGCAATCATTCTGAATAGTATTGCATGCGCGGCCCTATTCCTGTTTTTCTCACACCCACCTTCTATGAATATAAATGGCGTCTTGATAAGTTTGTTTGCATTCTTATACACAAAGAAAGTAATTTTGTTCTCAAGCTCTTCTCCGCCATAGATTTTATCGTCTAGTAATTCCCTGAACTCAATGTCTTTTAGGGCTAGATCTTCTTTCGGAACACCTGCACTAGCGGCTCTTTGAACAATTGCCTCTGCTTGTATGCTTAGTCTTCTTTGAGCTAACCATTCATCTAATTCTTTTTGATCAAGAAACTCGCTCATATTATCCTCTATATACTCTTCTGTAATCTGAAAATGTCTTCTCGAATGTCTCCAATGACGTTTTATTCTTATTGGTTAAGTTTTTGTCCGTTATTATTCTGTGCTTGCAATAATATCTAATCCATGCATCTAAAAACTTTTTCTTAGGCTTTACTTCGAGCAAATCATCTAACACTTTTGAGGCATATTTAACTTCAGACGCAAAGGGATAAAATCTTCTTTTTGCCCCTTTAAATTCAATGCTAAGAAATGATTTG
>Ga0209349_1000697_pt1 | contig 16765 bp, 12 predicted proteins | sample ETNvirnome_2_130_FD_184067 | JGI IMG/M metagenome (GOLD analysis project Ga0209349, IMG submission 184067) | Marine viral communities from the Pacific Ocean - ETNP_2_130 (SPAdes) (version 2) | ecosystem: Environmental > Aquatic > Marine > Oceanic | place: Pacific Ocean | collected 2013-06-22
GCTTGAGGAGGACAAGATCAATGTCGAAACAACAACGTAGCGTATCACTTAGCTTCTCGGTAGGAGGACTTTCAGAGGGGTCATCGGAAGACGACCACTCGGTTGCCCTGTACTCCGAGATAGGAGACGAGGGCTTCGTGGTCCTCGCGCTCGTGTACTTGGTAGAGTTGGCAGCCTTCGCACGGACAGCTGCCGGAGAGGCGGAAGGACAAGGGGCCTTCGGCCCGCTCCTTCGGAAGGAACCGCAGACAGTGATGGTTGACTTCATCCGAGCCTTGTCGTGCGGGGACAGAGTCACCTGGAACTATAGCCTATACCCATCCACGATGTATGCCCCCGAGACAGAGCTTGGACATTATGTGATCCAGCTCCACGGTAGCTTCCTTGAACACTACACCGACACGCCATGGCCTGCTCGACATGACCAAGCCAAGTGGCTGGCGGAGTTTCGTGACAACAACGATGGATACCTGGAGCCGGATCAGTTCCGAGTGACTGAGTACATCAGGCGCACACCAGTGCCGACCGAAGAGGATGCGGCGGATGATGAATAGATTGCGGTGGTGGTTCTGCAAGCTCGTTGGGTATGACAAGTTCCTGAAAGAGATGGCCGATCCGATCTGTCTTCGGGGATGGAAACCAACTAATGTTGAAATGAGAACACACCTACCAAGAGACGTAGCTCGGAAGTTAAAAGAACCTTATCGCTAAAGTTCTATAACTTTGTGATAAAGTTACTATCTTTCTTCTAGAATCAATGGTATAAAGTTATCGAGTAACTTTGGAATGTTTACTTTAGGAGGTAGCATGACTGACATGACTGACGAACGGAAGGCGAGCTTTGCTGCTGAGGCAGAGCGGCGCCGCACCGAGGGGCTGAAGCTCTTCGGCCAGACTTATCCGATCAAGGATAAGCTGAAGACAAAGGACTGCATCTGGGATAACAGATTGCGGTGCTGGCTTGCTCCGTCCCCGGCTGTGGCCGAGGAGTTGGGCGGGGTACGCAAGGAAGGCAAGCACGGTGTGTACTACATGATCGGCAAGAGCAAGCGAGAGAGAGGAGAGGCTCCGGCCTCGCCACCCTCCGCGCCCCCGAAAGAAGGGGACGATTGCCCGGCATGTGGTGGAGAGAAGCTCGACGCCCAGCTCTACTGCTGGGAATGCGGGTACCGTGGCGCCTAATCAAACCTGGTTGCGGTGTGGCCTTGGGGTTTAGCCTTTTCTTCCGAGGCCATGCCGCAGCTCTTTTCATAAGGAGGTAGCAAGTGACTGAGGCTCAGAAAGATTACAAGAAGGAGATGGGTAAGCTGCGAACGTGTCTCGGCAGCCTGCCCGGAGGTGTGGAAAGTGAAATCGAGATGGCGAAAGAGGCGATCCGAGGCATATCTACAGGTGTGGTTGGTACGCAAGCGACCCTCGAAGATACGAACGACGCAATCAGCAGGGTTGTTGAGGCAATCGACAGGGTTGGTGAGGCAATCGATCAGCACAGGTTGGAGCTTAGTCGATATAGTGGGATCCCGGTGGAGATCACGAATCTCCGGCACATGCTTGATGCCGCCATGGAAGATCTCTCTCGCAAGGTAAGCATTCTCGATATGGGAGGTAGCAAATGACTGAGATTGTAACGACGGAACAGGTCCACCCGATAGAGGTGCATCAACCCACCCCCCCGCAGGCGCCACGAGAGCGCTTCCTGGGGGCGGAAGATATATTCCGGGGTGCTGGGACCCTTGAGGTAGACAACGCCACCATGGCGATTCTAATGGGGCCTGTGGATGAGAGTCAGATCTGCATCCGGCCTGACGGAATCGTATATCTGCCGTGGGTATTCTATGCCGACCGCCTACGCAAGGCGTTCGGTACCTCGTGGGCCCTGGTAGCAGGGGACAAGCCAACCCTTGAGAGGAACCAGGTTATCTGGCTCCATCACCTCATCGTGAGGGGGTGCTACGTCTCAAGTTCTTATGGCCAATGCAATTACCACGCAAACAATCGAGGTATGAGCTACGGTGATGCCATCGAGGGGGCCAAGTCCGACGCCCTCACCCGATGCTGCAAGCCGCTGGGTATCTCCGCCGAGCTATGGGATCCGGCCTTCATCCTACAGTGGAAGAAGAAGTGGGCAGAACCCGGTGGTAGCGGGGGCTATGGTGCCAGCAAGTGGCGCAAGAAGCGAGCGGAGGATGTTGGCTGGGATCAAGCGTTCCTCAACCGAGTAGAGGAGATGAACGTAGAGCATTTCAAGAAGAACCCACCGCAACCCTCCGAACCTGAAGGGGTCGCCATAACTCACGCCTCCCATGCGCCTGACACCCCGCTCCATCCAAGCGAGTGCGCGGATGACTTGCGTAGCCTGAAGAAGCAGCTCAAGGAGGAGATGGGGAAGCACGGGATCAAGCGCCCGCAGTGGCGAGACGCCCTGACAATCGCCAGCGAGGGTGCGGTATGCGCATTCCCCGATCTGGATAAGCTCAGCCTCGACAACGTGAAGGCGTTGCTCGCAGTCTTCGCTCTCTCGGGTGACCAGGTCGCAGAAAAACTGAAGGAGCCTGAGAACGATGGGAGTTAGTCCGACCCAACGCAGCCTCGCCCACCTCCGTGACCTGGGCTACGAGTTAGCCCAGGTTGTGGAGAAGTGGGTACCGCAGGCACGCAAGCGCATAGATCTTTACGGTATCATTGACATCTGCGCGATACATCCTGATATACCTGGAGTGCTGGGTGTTCAAAGCACCAGCGCTACGAACTTCTCGCATCGAATCCGCAAGAGCCAAGAGAGTACCGCGCTCCCGCTGTGGATTGCCAACGGAAACAGATTCGAAGTCCACGGATGGGGGAAGTATCGGCAGCACGGAACAAAAAGAAAAGTTTGGCAAGTAAAGGTGGCGAACCATGCCGACATACGTCTTTACGGACGAGGAAATCCTGGCGATAGTGGTGAGGCAGCCACTCCCGATAACAGTGAGGCGGTTCGCTCGGATCATGAACGGAAGGATCAAGGATGACGCAGCTCGAAGAAGGCTTAACAACCTGGTCAAGAAGGGACTGCTCCTCTCCCGAAAGTTTCGGTACTCGCACACAATCTACGTCAAGGTCTTCGGGTCAGGCTCGCAGATGGAAGACATGGATACCGTGTGGAAACAGGGGCGGCTCGGAGGAAAAGGGCTGGCGGAACACGAAAGGGACTGGTACATTTAAGGTGCTACCAAAGTATGTGAAGAGCGCGATAGGTCGAGTGATGTCAGTCCTTCTCCCGGTCGCGCTCTTCTCTTTTGGGTGCCAAGCCCCACAACCAGTCATCGAAGCTGATGACCTGGCGACTCAGATCGAAGACGAGTATGTGGCCGCAGTGCAGACACGTCTGGCGCAGTGGCGCAAGGAGCTATCCCATAGCTGGGAGAAGGAGCTGGGGTACATCCTACAAAGGGAGCTGTACGCCAAGGCAGATGCAAATGGGAGTATCTCGGTAGAGGAGGTTCTCTCCGTCCTCGCCCTGCAAGCAGAGGCGAGACGGAAGAACCTCCAACGCCTCGACCTTGAAGGGGAAGCCGATCACGTAGCTACCTCGGGATGGAGAGAGTCCAGGAGGATTCGCGAGGCCATACGAAGGTGGTTGCGGGCAGGCATGTCCAAGGAAGATAGAGATAAAATTTACCAGGAAGTAATAGGTGTAGCCAATGAACGGTCGAAGTAAACAGAAGATAAGGGCCTCGGTCCGCAGGGTACTGGTCGAGATTAAGAAGACAACGTCCCAGATGGAGGACGCCCCGTCCCCATTCGCTGGCGCTGGTCAGTTCGATCTCCGGTACCTGTCAGCGGAAGGCGCATACAAACACCTCATGGAAACTATCGACTGGGACCAGGTTGATAGCATGATCGAGCATCTGAATGAGAAGGCGTGGCGGGAGGATGAGTACGCTAAGATGGCCGCCGTCCTGCTGACCACCGCAACTAAACTGACCGCAATAGGAGGAGGAGTATAGAATGGTAGCACTAAAAGAAGGTACGGCGGAGATCACCGTCAAGTTTACTTACCCGCCAGAGTTGGTGATGGAGATGGAGGGTAAGCACGCGAACATAGACACCGCCATGACCGTCCTTCTCACCTACATGACCATGGAGAGCCTTGATGCGATAAAGGGCATCATGGATACAGTCAAGGTCTATGAACCGAAGACAGGGAGAGAAGACCCAAGTCAGCTGGTGTGCAGCATCGACACATTCAAGAACGGCGAGCGGCTCAATGTGAGCTGGGAGGATGTGCAGGCTAAGTGGGTCGATGTCATGTCCCAGCTCCGCAAGGACCAAGCTCAGGAGGACTGACATGGCACAATCAACACCCGAGGAGTTCATCCACTGGTTCCGGGAGGCGATGAACTACCAGCTTGGCGTGAGGTACAGCCCAGACTGGAAGAAAGACAGCGCAAGAGCGAAGGAACTTCTCCAAGACTTTGGAGAAGACATGCTCAAGAAAATGTCAAGGGCCTTGATCGAGGACCCGGATGAGTTCTCAAGGAGCAAGACAGGGATCTCCGTCCAAAGGCTCTACGCAAGGCGCAACCACCTCGCTCAGTCACTGGTAAAACCGAGGATGTCCGTAGCTTGCGGAGGGCCCAAGCTCACGCTCGAACAGGTGGACTGGAGGATCCGGTATATAGAAGACATGCTGGACAAAGATACCATGGGGCCTGACCACCCGTACTGCCCGAAGAGAGAGGACTTCATAACGCTACACAACTACTACACCCGGATGAGGCCGAGAGCTGAGGCGGAATCTATAGCCCAGAAAGAGAAGTGGGGCGTAGCAACCTCGAACCCAGACCCATCGGAGTCGCTGGCGCAGCAGATGAGGTATGACTAACGGGGGTGGAAGGGATCGCGCCGACAGGAGGACCCTGCTCGACCGCCTCGGTCTTGCGTCGGTTTCTCCTGTTCAGCTCGTGGTGGTACTTCAACATCTCTGCCGCCTCTGGCGGTAGCTCACCCTTGGCGAAGAACACTTCCAGCTTGCCAATGTCACCCGCCTTCACCTGGGCGGTGAGCCACTCGGCCATTGCGCGACGAAGCTCACGCTCCTGGTTGACGGTGACCACATTGATACCCGTCTGGCTGGCGAGGAGCCGCACGAACCACGGCTTCCTCTGGTCAAGGATCCGGTGGAACTCATTGCTCAAACGATTGAGCGGAGTCATCCCCATCACCGGGTGGTACCATCTCGGTACCTTGTGATACACCTTGCCCGCCTTGGATGTCTCCTTGGTCAAGAGCCCGGTCTCGGAAAGGGTCGCTTCCATTCCAGGGATCTCGGTCATCCATGCCGGGGCCCGGCGATAGTCACCCAGATCTGTCCCAAACCAGAAGTCTTTCCCTACCGCATACTGGAAGATCCCCTTCAGTAGGGGGTGAAGAGATGATAGCCCGGATACACGGACCCAGTCCCCAAAGGTTATCCCCTTGCCAGTCAGCGTAGCCTTGATGTCCCCGACACCCGACATAAGGACGTTCACATCCTCGTGGATCACGCCGAAGCTCGTGAGGAACATCATGTCCCCGTCAGCGTTCACGCCAAGCGGTAGTGCCATGCGGTCACCCAGCCATGGTGGTGTGAGTTCACCCTCCTGGCCACGCATGGACTCCATCCCCCTGATCAATGGGAGTACGGTAGCTGGGCGGCTGACTGCCTGCTCCAGAACCACCGGGGCGGTGCCCGCACGGAAACGGATGAATGGGAAAATTGCCCGCAGGTTTCTGTCGAACTCGCTCACGTACTTGTAGTCGATGTGTATTCGGTTGACTCTCTCTGCTGCGTTGAATGCGGAGATCCCCTTCTCCCGCATGGACAGATAAGAGTTGAGGCGCAGGGTATCCTCGACAGAAGACGCCAGCTTCCGAGGGACGGTATTGTTCTTTATGTTGAGCCAGAGATACCGACCAATCCCTGCGGGTGGGTCGGTCATCTCTGGCGATCCAGACAGCGACCTGCGTACCGCAGCAAATGATCCGGGATCTTGCAGCATCTGCTGTTTGAATAGCTCTGTGGCTGCGTAATCCTTCCCGACTATTCCGTGTTCAGAGATCTCCCTTAGCATCTCGCTCGGACGCAGCCCCCCAATGACAGCGTTAGCTTTCTCCAATCGCTGAAGGGCAAGCGCCCCCTCATCCCCAGCCTCTATGAGGCGAAGGAAGACCTGGTCAAAGGTTTCCCCCGGTACCAGGTACCGCAACTCAGCTGTCTGCAAAGCCTTTCGGAAGTCTCGGACGTACTGCACTTTTCTCGACATCGGGACGAGCGGACCCATCCACCGGGTCAAGGGGAAGTCCATCATCAAAGCCCACAGTGGACGGAACGCATCCTCGGCATGGGTCGAGGGATCCATGAGAGCCTGAACAATCCCGCCGAAGAGGTTGCGTAGAGAGAACGCGACGAACGGAACGCCAAGCGTACCCACCGTCATGCTCTGCTTGATCCACCAGTTAAGGAGATCCCACTTCTTACCCGCATCACTACGCCGCCCCATTGCCTTCATCGCATGGCGGACGAACGCCTCGCCACCTTCGAGTGCGCTCCAGTCAACGTCCTCAATCCGACGAATAGCCTTCAGGTCCCCCGCCCGATAACCCTCAAGGCTCTCCACCAGCGACCTGGCGCTGCGGATTCGAGCCTCCTTGTCAGCCACATCGTCGCCCAGCCCCAACGCATCCTCCAGCTTCTGTCGAGCAACCTGGATCTTGTCCAGCTCGTCCGCTGTCCGGGCAAGGTTCAGCTGCTCATCCGTCATAGCTCCCCCCATCCGTGCCGCATCTTCCAAGAACCTCTTGTTCCACTTCACTCGGTTGTGTGCCTGGAACCTTTGAAGAACTGAGCTGAGTAGGTCGGCCTGCATGGGGTCGGACTTGATGACATCTACATTCACCCCCGCCTCTTTCGCAGACCTGCGGATAGCTTCCCGGAACTTGTTGGCGCTGTCCTCCGAAGGTGGCGTTGATCGGAACCTCTCGTAAGCTGTCTCCATGTTACTGAATAAAACTTGGGCTCGGCTGGTGTCCAACCCACGGGAGCTGGCGATGATGGACGCCCACTCATCCGAGATCTGGTTGGGAAGGTAGAAGTTCCACCCAATGCGGCCAACCTCTATCCCCTCATCAGCGTCCTTGACGGTCGGCAACAACCGGAGATCATCCTGAGCCTCTTGCAGCATGTGCTGGTGATGAGTGTGCAGGAACTCCTGAATCTTCTGCAACCTTCCCTTCACCCAGGCCTGCTGATCTGGGTTCCAGTTCTTCGCTTCGGCAAGGTCCCTCACTATGCTGTCAGCTATATCCGGGAAGTCCCTTCTCACGAGTGTCTCGTTCACGTTGCTCCGAATCTGCCTAACAACATTCGCATAGCCCCTCATCCTGTCGCCTTCCCCACGAGGATCGGCTGCGGCAAGCAGACGGTTGGAGAGGAACAAACCCTTCCTCTTCCGCGCCTCTTTGGTGGGGACACCCCTCGGCTTCTTGGCTGAGACCGTTCTCGTGGCCAGACCTGGGCGCCCACCTATTGGGGCTATGCCAAGAAAGGTCTCGCCTTCGCCCATCCCCGACTGCGTTGGAGGCCTCCTTATAAGTGCAGGATTTCGCGTGGCATAAATGTCACCGGAACGCGAAAACATAAGGCCTGGGTCGCGCTCCCGAGACGCCCACGGACCAATGTCCTGGATCTCCTTTGCGCGAACCACCGCCCCTGGATTCCGCCTCACTGTTTCGTCAAACTGAGTGAAGCTGAACGTGCGATTCCCATGCTTGTCTACCCTGACGGGCACATCAATTACGTGGGCTGCGTCGATGTCGATAAGGAACTCCTCCGCCCCCTTCGACAGGTCCTCTATGTAGCTTTCGGCAACCGCCTTTCTGGTTGAAAACGAGAGCTGGTAGCCCTTCCTTGGCACCAGGGCGTCACCACCGTGACTCACTCCCCGGTAAACAACCACCTCTCCCTTTCGCATCCCCGGAACGGTGACCTCATGCCCAGGGTATTTACCGAGCAGTCGCTTCGGTCGCTTGGCTACGATCTTCCTGCCGGGGGCTGGCTCCGTGCTTTTCCATACGAGCTTGCCGTCTATCCACATCTCCCGAATGGCTTGAGGGCTCCAGACAACGCCCTCGTTTCTCGCAAGCTGGCCATGATAACCAATCGACTTGAGGTAAGCGGGGAGTAAGCCGTCGCGATGATTCAGGCTCTTCTTTATCGCCTTCGTTGTCCAGGTTGCCACCTCCCTACCATCACCCGTCGGGAGGGGGAGGGAGGGGGCCGGAAACCCAGGCCCGCGTGGTCCTTCCGCTCTCCTCTTCAGCCAAGCTTCCACTGCCGCTGGACCACGCAAGGGCCTAGCGCCCAGATCCCTCGGGTCGAAAATCTGAACGACATCCGTCTTCATCTCCCCTGTGGGCACGCCAGCGGCTTCCCTCCAGGCCTGCCTGGCTCCCAGCACCCTCCCCTTAATCCTTCGGGCTGCCTCAGTGAGGGGGTCTTCCGGCTGCGGTGCAATCTTCTGACCTCCGCTCTCCAGCCAGGCCCGCAGCTCCGGCTTCGTCATCTCACGGTGGGCATAAGTTGGGGAAGCCGCCTTTTCGGCGGCCCTCTGCGCACCAAAACGTCCATCCTTCACGTAGCTTACGAGATCATTAACGGGTACAAATTCCCCCTCGTCCCACATCCTTGGCCGTAGATCCTGCGCCCCTCCGCCGTGGACGGATGGTCCGGGCGTAAGTCCTCCTAAGATGTCCTTCCTCTGCACATTGCCGGGTTGATAGGATCGGACTGGAAACTTATGTTGATCAATCCAGGCTGCCTGGTCAGCGGGAGTGTTCGAGCCAATATTGAGATTGTGCTGGTCCGCGTAGCTTTTCGCCCCCTCTATGGCTTTACCCAATCTGTCCAGTACCCTTGCGGCGTCTTCTGCGGGGAGGTAACCACCCGCTACGTCGTCCAGACCGGGCATGGGACCCAATCCTTCAAGTGCAACCACTTTGTCTACGTCCAGCGCCCAATTTCTTGCGCTCTGCATGTAGCCGTGTTTTACAGAGTACCCGTCTGGGCCGTAAAACTCGACGCGCTTGTGGTAGAAGTCCGATGCGTTATCTGCGATTTCGAGGTACTCATCCAACTTTTTCACAAAGGACCGAGCAGCTGCCGAGACTGGCACTTCCACTTCCCTAACTGTCGGGGGGAGTACGTACCCCTCATCTACCCCCCACACGATGGCGTTGTCCCACAGCTGGTCGCTGACCCGCTCCATCTCATGCAGCTTGTCGATAATCCGCTTGTTTGATGGGGATTCATAGTTCACACCAAATTTCCGCACAAACTCAGCCAACTGACCCTTCGCCCAGTCGTACATCTCGGAGACCCGACCCGCTGCGGCAGCGTCTTTCTTTTTCGACAGTGCGTCCCGCAGCACATTGAGTTCTGCCTGCATGGGCGGATGAACGAAAATGGACAAAAAGCGGTCGTGGTCTTCTGCCATCTCGATGATCTTCATCATAGTGGTGGGTATCTCTTCGGCCTCGGATTTCAGGAGGTCCGCCTGGTAGCGCCTTAGGAGATCAATGGTGGCGCCTCTTGGAGTTCCACTTCTTTCCATCCAGGACTTCACGGGCAGCGGTAGCTTATCATCTGTGCGGGCAGCCAACCTGGCTATAAGCTCCCGCATAGTAAAGTTGTTTATTTGTGTGCTGTCGTAGAAGACGCCCTCCAACTCCAGGTCCACGGTCTCTGGCTTAACCATCCGACCGAACCCGGCACCCCGAATGATGTCATCTATCTTCTTCACGAACCCTTCCCGGGTGTCGCCTCTTGGAGTTCCACCGATGGCAAGGTCCCTCGCCAGATCCCTCACCGTGCGTGGGTACTTGAGAAGGGCCCCCTCCACAGATTCCCCGCGCGCCATCGTCGCGTGGCCCTCCCCCTCCAGCAGACGGTTAATCCCCTTCGCAATCTTCTCAGCAATGCCCGTGATGGGCGCGTCTGGAAGGGCTTGGCCAAGAGTCGGGACCTCGAAGGCGATCTTCTCGAATAGATGATCAAGGGCGGTGTGGTGAAATAGATCTGGTTTACTCAAGCTCATCAGCAGGTCTTTAGCGTCCTCTTCGGTGAGGTAGCGCTGGCCACGGTACGTATTGGGCTCGGTTGTGTGCCTGGAACCTTTGGTTGCAGCCTCCCACGCGTCCAGGTGGGATTCCTGAGCCCTGGCATTGAAATCCAGCATCTCAGGGAAGTCAAAGTCTCCAGTCTTTTTAGTCCCTGACAGCAACGCCTTCGTTAGGTCGATTGTTTCCAAACGGTCCAGACTCTTGCCTCGGGTAGATAGAAACACTACTGGTTGCCCCCTTCGGACCACTTTTTCATCGAGGGGAACCCCATCTTTCCCGAGAAAGGTGATTGTCTTGCCGCGCAACATCTCCCCGGATATGGGGGCTGTATAGAAACCGCTGTTGGCAACATGCTCCCTGAGATCCTCAATGTCTACATACCGCCCCTCAATCTTCAGATCGTCAAGAGCAGACGACGGGATCTCGCTGGCCCTCTTGATCTGACCATGAAAATCGGCTGGGCCGTATGGCGAATCCCAAAGGACATTGCCCGGAGTTGCGGGCCCCAGTCCTGGGCCACCCGTCGCCCGCACAGGAGACGCTGACCAGTCTGCCCAATCCCCTGGTCGCAAGCCGTAGTGGAAATAGAACCCCCCTCCAAACGAACCTGTTGGCCTGTTGACCATGGGGTCAAACCCAGTATGCATCATCTTCAGGATAATCTCGGGTTGGCCCGTTTGGTGCTTCACTTTAATCATCCCGTGGCGAATGACGGGAACTGGCGCCTCTCCCACGAGGTACGCTTCCTGCTTTGTCTTCTCGACCAGCCTGCGCCTGCCCGCCGTCCGGGTATCTATCGTAACCGACCGCATCTCTTCCGGGGTGAGCCCCTCAACCTGCGGTATCCGCTCGCCCACGAGATCCATGTAGGGCTTGGTCTGGTCGGGGTCAATACCAAGGGGTCCCTCTGCCGCATCCCGCTTTCGTTGTTGCCTTAGGATGTCAAGGCGTACCCGAGCCCCCTTCATCTTCTGCTCAATTTGCTCCCGTAGCTTCTCAGTGGGAAGGCTCAAGTCCAACCCCAGGTCATCCAGGAGGTCGCCCTCCACTCTGCGGGGGCCCTCCGCCGCCATCTTCACCTCCCGGAGTATCTCCTCGCCCAGGGCTTGCTCCCTCCAGAAGAGAACCTCCGGGAGGACCTCGTGCCTTGCCTTCCACAGGCCCGGAAAATCCTCTACCTTGAGGCCGGGCAGGGCGATGATAAGCTCGGACTTCTTGGGGTCTCCCGCTACGACAATGTCTTCCGGCTTTATCTTGAAGGCGTAGATCCCGCGCAGACCGTACCTAGTTGAGATCGCATCCTCCCTCAGGACCTCATCATAGGTGGTTTGCTTCCTCCCAAGCGTAGTATTAGGACCTGGTCGCTTTTTGATCCTACGACCACTCTTCCCCACATCGGCTTTGCCCCAGAAAGCCTTGCCGAGGGCCGCTTCTTGAGCCCGCTGCGCCTCTCGCGGATCGAGCGTTACCGACAGGCCGAAGACGGGCTTATTACCCGAGGCCTGGGTGGGCGAGAGTGTCCGGTATACAGTGATCTCGTCACCAAGTGCCGCCCTCGCTGCGGCCTGCAACTCTTTTCGATAGGCGGAAAACTTTTCGATTAGCTTCCTCCTCTCTACAACCTTGCTCTCAATAGGCAAGTCTCTCTTGGAAGGAGGGGCTTGCACCTGCTCCTGCACGAGGCGCTGTCCCATGGTCTTCGGAGGCTCAGGTGCATCGGGCGCCACACGCGTGGTGATTTTTTCCTTGCTTATCCTCCTGAAAAGATCAAGAGGGTTGAACTCGAAAATCCGCGCATCCGCATCACCACGCTCGATTTCGATCACCTTATGCCCGACCCGGCGGCTACGGTACTTCATGGCAGCCTTTGCCGAATCCACTCCCACAATCGGCTGCCCTGTTCGAGCGTAGTAAGCTTCTGCCATATTCCTGGGGAGGCCACGGCCTTGTCCAGAACGATCTCTCTTCCACTCTATATCGGGATCCATCTCACGAAGGACGAATTCCCTTGCTTTCTTGATTGCCGGAGTCTCCTTCAGGTCCGCTATCCCGCTGAAGAATGCGCCCACGGCCTTCCTCGCCTCGCCCGTCATCTCTGCAAGAGGTCGTGGTTTGGCCTCCTCAATCAGGGCCCTCTTCCACGGTGGCAGGCTCATCCCTTCTCCCACCAGGTCTGCGGGTGGGGTCTCGGCCGGGCGTCCACCTAACGCCCGCCGTGCCCCCACAAGTGGGGACCATTTCATCCCAGCCCGTGGAGTTGGGGGCAGCTCTACCTTCCCGATTTTCTCAGGCAACGAGAACCCGCGCCCCGCCCGGAGATCATCCAGGCCAGGAGCTATGCGGCCCAGTAAATCCTCCATCGCCTCCCAGGGAGTCTCATCGAAGACACCCTCCTGCTTCTGAAGCGTTAGGGCCTTCCTCCTCATCTCCTCCTTGAACTTGGAGTTGACCCCCATTGCGCTGCTACCCTTGAAGTTCATCATGTAGCTGAGGGACCGAGATATCTTGGTGTATACCTTCATGAATAGCTTGGTTAGATAAGACTTGTCCTGCCTACTCAGGCCGATCTCCGACCTGAAGAAGGAGTCCATGCCCTCGGCCCCATAAACAGCGCCCATTTCCGCGAAGAACTCCGAGGGATTCTGGAGGGCCCCCTCCATTCTCTCCGCCGCCAACCCCATCCCTGGTTTCATTCCAGGTGCGTCCACGAAGGGAGTGGGCATCTCGCCCCTGATTGCCTGAGCTTTCCCTACCTCGTCCCGGTATTTATAGAAGAGCTTGGCCACCCTCTTGCGTTCATTCAAGGACAGCATCGTGTAGTAGCCGTTGTGGAACATCTCGTGCATAAAGTCACGAGCCAAGGTCTGGAACTCTCCAACGGATTCTCCGGGGCGAAGGGGGAATCGCCGTCCCCTCCTCATCGCTTTTACCGCAACGTCATCCAGACGGTTGAACAGCATCACCACGCCATTGAGGGGGCCGGAGTACATATACCCACCCCGCGCTCCTGGATGCTCTGTACCCACATACCTGGCCAGCTTCTCCAGCTCGTCCTTGACTCCGCGCAGCCCCTTGACTCCCTCTGTCGCCTTGGCCGACTCCGGTCCCAGAAGCAGAACAGCAAACTTCTTGGCTGCCTTCACATCTCCCTTGGCCATAGCCTGCACGAGGTCGAAGGTGCTGTCATCCCACAGGTGAGATATGCTCGTGAGTAGCCTTGCTCCGTTACTGTCTATGGCTCCCGCCGCTTCAGCTGCCTGAATGTCACGAATAAAACTGGAGCGGTTCGCCGTGAACGTGCGTTTTACAGCTACATCTTTGCCGACGACCTCCTCCAGCCTCTTGGCTCGGGCCCAGTCACGGGCCGCTTCCTTGCGGGTCCTGAACCAGATCTTCCCTGAGTCTGGGCCAGCGAGATCGTGCGTGTACTGCATCCGTGGAGCTTGGCCCTCACGCAAAGCTCCGGGAGCGCGACGAACCTGAGCCTCTGGGGTGCTGTAGAGATTGAACTCCTCTACATAGTTCTCGCCAACCTTGGCTGTCGCCCGCTCCATCCTGAGATTCCCCGGACCTACCCCGGCCAGCTCCGTAATATCTCCAAGCACCTCATCGTCTGGCCGCTCATATGGCCCAATGGGTGCGCGGTAACCGTACTCCACTCGCCCGCTCGTGGGGATCCTCGGCGCCAGCCCCAGGTCAGCTCGAACCTTTGCCAGAGCATCATCTATGATGCTGTCCATTGAGCCGCCCAGGCGAACCTTCAGCCTTTCCCCAAGCATCTCCACCGCATCCTCATCCAGACCCTTGAATGCGTTGGTGATCCAGTTCCTGAAGTTCTCCTGGTCTGCGAACTGCCCTTCCCTCATCTTCCGATCCATGTCCATGAACCGATCACGAACACCCCTCGGAACCATCTTGCCCAGCCTTCCGAAGAGTGGGTTCCAGACGGCCCTGATCGCCTCCCTTGGGATGGCGGTAAGGGCCTTCTGGACATCGGGCGCAGCCTTCCCTAGACCAGCCCACAGCCTTCCGGGTAATGTATACTTGCTGATTATCCTGGCCGCCGGGCCAGTTCCCAGTGTGGCGCCAGCGCCCACCGCGTACACATCATCGAACGCACCGCCAGCTCTCCACAGGAGCTTCCTCTCCAGTGCCCCAGTCTTCATTGCGGGTATTCCAGGCAGCTTGCCCAGCAGGCGTCGAGGAACCCTCACCATCCACGGGTCAAGGTAGAGGCCTGGCGCAAGAATGTCACCCTGTTTCTCCAGAGACTTGAGCGTGTCCATGTAACGCCTGGTTCTCTGCGGAATAATCTTGGCCGCGTCCTCCACCGAAAGGCCATGCCTGGCAGCGAACCCAACGTCGTCCAGCTTGGGAGCCTCCCTCATGATTATCTGGGCAGCCCTGCGCTCCAGAGATTCTCCGTAACGTCCCGCCGTCTTCAGCCTCGCCGCGAGAGGCCACGCTGGCCTCATCCCGTGGACCTTCTTGACCGCAGCCAACTCCCCTCCGGCCCTCTTCAGCGCATCCGCCCATCTCTTCTGCCCTGCTCCAGTGGTAGCCATGGCGGTGGCCAGGTCGCCAGCCCAGTTGCCAGCCCTTCCGCCGCCCTTCATCGCCCCAGCTATGGCCTGGGCAGTCGGCTTCAGTGTGCTGCTTCCCCCAAGCCAAGCCCAGGAAAGAGGGTCAGTTGCCAGGCCTCCGACTATATCCAGCCCAGTACGCAATCCCCTTCCCCTAGGCAACGGCAGACCCATGTCTTTGAGCGTGTGGGTAAACTCAGGCATCTCCTCCCTGGAGGCAAGCCTGCTACCCATCCCCGTTATGGGGTCGAGAGTCGCTATGCCTGTCGCTATATCGACAATGTTCTTGAGGGCAGCTACCGGGCGACCACGCAGCAGGTTCCGAATTGGATACCCAAAACCGAGGGTCCGCCCCAGTTTGTTGAGAAAGGTTTCGGCTTCCTCATCCTCCAGTCGCTTGCGGAACTCTACCTCTTCGGACATACGCCTAGCCCGATCCTCCGGGGTGAGGATAGGCGGCGTGTACAGCGGGGTACTTGGGGTTATGAGGCTAGACGGTCTGGGCTGAAGCCCAATACCAGGCGCCCCCGAAGGACGGAGACCCATCTGTTTAGTAGGCTCCCCTCATCTCTTCTTCACGGAACTGGTCTCGGCGCCTGCGCTCTCCAGTGGGAACAACCCCATCGAGAACATCAGTGCCTATCGGCATCGGGGGTGGTCCCCCTATACCCGGAGGCATACCCGGAGGCGGACCCATCGGCATCGGCATACCTGCGCCCATGGGATCGACTTGACCTGGAGGCATCATCATCTCCTCTGGGAGAGGACCGCCACCGCCTGGTGGCATACCGCCCATCTCCCCCTGGAGCGCCTCCATGAGAGCCTGCTCCATTCCGGGAACCGCACCCCCTGGCATCTCCCCTTCACCAAGAGCGCCTGCCATGGCCCCCTCGATACCGCCGACGCCAGCTTCTCCGGCTGCGGCCATCCTCTGAATGAGCCCGTTCACCCACAGGGCATTACTCTGGTTCTCCGCCAGAGTCATCACTGCATCCATCAACTGTGGTGAATATGACATATCTATCTCCCTTTCCGTTTTATCTGGTTTTGTATCGCTCCCTCAAGGCCTTGCCTTGGAGAGAACTCTCGGTATGTTGGGTCCGAAAGTGTCTCCCCCCCTCGGTCACCCGGCTTGATCGTCGGTTCTCCGAAGCTCTTCACTTTTTTCTCATAGAACTTTTGAAATGCCTCAACGGGCTGCCGCAGAAGAGGGTGCCTCCACTTGTACACCGACAGTGCAGGCTGGACAACGACCTTGTTGTGAAGTTGGGCTGCCCACGAAAGGAAGTCAGTCCAGAAGCCTGGTTCCGAGATAGTATCTGCTCTTATCCCAAACTCCTTCAATATGTGAGCCCTGATCTTGGACTCATGCTCGGGTTGTGCCTCCTGCATGTAGATCTCGTAGGCTTTGGGGAAAAGATCCATCAGTGTTCGCTGGGTGCCATCCTTGTCCAAGCCCTTCAAGAAAACCGCCTGCTCGGCGATGCTCATTTCCTTTGCCATGGAGCCCACGTACTGCTTTAGCTTCGCGGAGATGGCTTCGAGATCTTCCCCCGTAACCTTTCCGCCCGCCTCCGTGATACCCCGGTCGATACTGGCAAACTCGCCAGCCAAGATACCCATGATCTCCCGGTACTTAGGTGACTCCACGGCCTCGGCCATCTTCTTCTCTTTCCCAATCACCTCATCAGGCCACTCCTGGTCCGGGTTCTTCAGGCCCGCCCAGACCAGCCAAGCATCCTGCGTTGCTTGGGGGAGCATCCGAAACTCTTCTATACCTATGCTATCCTTCAAATTGTTGATGTGGCCTAACTGGGACGCGATAGACGGAGGGAGTGTTTTCATGTACTGCTCCCGGTCGATCCTGGCAGCCTCCTGCTCCCTTATGCTACCCTGAAGTTGGTTGAGCCGTATCGTCACCTCCTGGTGCCCAAGTTCGCTGGTCTTGCGGCGAGTCTTCATGTCCTCTAAGGCCGCCAACTGTTTCCTGAGAGCTATCTCCTCGCCTCGCTCCCTGCGTGTCATGACTGGGGTGTATCCCTGCT
>Ga0209349_1000700_pt1 | contig 16717 bp, 11 predicted proteins | sample ETNvirnome_2_130_FD_184067 | JGI IMG/M metagenome (GOLD analysis project Ga0209349, IMG submission 184067) | Marine viral communities from the Pacific Ocean - ETNP_2_130 (SPAdes) (version 2) | ecosystem: Environmental > Aquatic > Marine > Oceanic | place: Pacific Ocean | collected 2013-06-22
CGGCTGGGGGGTGATGGACGGGTCGGACAACTCGAAGCCAAATGGCGGCACCGCCTTGGATATTGCCACGAGCGGTCGGTTTCTGCGACAATGGGCTTCGGTGGGCAATAACAAGGGGACTGGTGGTGCTGCAACAGACAGCGTGACGGTTGGAACGCACTCTGGATCAGCGGTTGACTCGGCAATTACGATAGCAAACCACAGCGCAGGAAACACTGGAAACACTACGATAAGCGAGTCAGTACCTCACTTTCACACATTAGATAACAGTTCACAGGTCACCTCGGCGGCGAGTGGAACGCCGGTTAATGTTGTAACGCCGGATCAGACGGGAAATCCGGTTAGCAGCCTAGCTCACTCGGCCCACAACCATACAACACCATCACTTTCACATTCAGTAAGCGGGAGCAGCGCCTTGTCACATGCAGCGGTGACGGTAGACACCGTTCCCCCGTTTATGTATGTGGCTTTTTTAGAACGGCTCAACAATTCACGTACAGGTTTAGGGCTTTAGGGGAATACGATGGCAAGACAAGACATGACTACTGAACAGTCGAATTTGATTCTGGCTCGTCTTTTGCGTGGCGAGTATGGAGATCCGGCTTCCATATTTTCCGCAGACAGACAGCGTAATCCAGCAGGTGGGTTATTTACTGGGGCATCTCCAGGGACGCCAGAGCTTCCGGGGAGGCCAGAGGTAGTCCTTCCCCCAGGTACACCGCCAACTGATCCCCCGATTACGACTACTCCGCCGGTTACGCCCCCGACTACTCCGACCACTCCAACCACTCCGACCACACCTCCGACCACTCCTCCGACCACACCACCTGGGGACGGGACAGAGGGTGACGGCACGCCGATTGATCTGCCGCCTGAGCCGCCAGAGGAGGAAGATATATATGTAGACGCGAACGGCAACGGCATACCGGATATTTATGAGCCGTATTACCCAGGGCCAACCCCAACTCCAGTTCCGCAGCCGTACCCACAGCCGTATCCGGTGTCAGATGGATATGGCGGCGGCCAGACTCAGGGCCAGACTCAGGCTGCCACAGCAATAGCGCTTGCCCAGGGCGGTCAGGCTGGTGCTGGCGGTGTGGGCGTCGGGGAAGGCGGCAATGTTGCGGGAGTCCAGGGTGGCATTAACTTCAACATCAATCCTGCCCAGCGTGCTGTCGATGTAACGATGGACGCCTATGACCAGTACCAGAAGGCGCTGCTGGACAAGTATTATGCAGACACACTTCTTCAACTTGGGATGGCTGCTTTAGGCCCGGCTGGTGGCGCTGCTGGCCGTGCCCTGGTTGGCCCGGTTGGTTTATTCAACCGTGTTACCGGGGGTGGTGGGAGATATAACCAGCCCACGCCTGTGGTGGAGGAACGCCCTGGCGGGAATCCAAACTGGCCGCTGCCTCCACAGAATCCGACTCAACCCCCGGGGCCGGTGCCGCCGCCTGTTCCGACCTTCTTGGCTAACGCTGCTGAGGGTGAGGCTCCTGACGTTACGGATGGTGATTTTGATGCAGGCCAGTTCGTCAGTGAAGTACAGGCTGATGCAGGTGTGCCCACTGATGCACTGGCAGCGAGTGGGGTTCTGCCACCGACTCCTCCAAGGGACGAGGAAGACGAATGGAAGGATCGGGATACGAAAAAGTTCCTCAAGGAGGAGCAGGGTAGTGGCCCGATTGTCCACCCCGGAATCCAGCCTCGCAAGCTGACCCTCCCTAATCCGAGGGCTTTGGCTTCACTTCAGCAGAGGCCGGAAGAAGTGGAAAAACCTGGGCCTATTTACCGTCACATGGCGTCAGCGGATAGCCCCCCGCTCCCGCGACCCCGGCCTCCGATTCCACAGCGACCCGGACAGCAGGCCGCAGCCGCAGCACCCTCGGCTTTGGATAGCCAGATGGCTGATATTATGGGTGGTGCAGGTGTACCGATGGGTGGCGCGATGGCCAATCAGATCAATACGCAGGGTCAGGCGGAAGAATTCCAGAACCTTGCCACGGCAGCCCAGCGAGGGCAGGACTATGCTCAGGCTGCTTATGGCCTCAAGGGTCAGGAGCGAGGTCTTTCGCAAGCACAGCAACAGTTCCGCCAGCAGAAGGCGGAGGATGTCATGGCTAACCTTGCGAATAGGAACCTGGGGGGCCGGGGGGGTAGGACATCGGTGAGGGTGAGGGCATAACATGACTAGCTATCACAGGCTTCCACAGCCAAAGACGGCTCGCGTTCGTGGTGGTGGTGCTGGCAGCCAGGGAACGATGAGTAATCTTCCCCGCCTGAAGCAGCCCTCTGCGTATCCGAATCCGAATCCCCAGAATCCGTTAGCATCCCCCCTTACATCGTCGCTCAACGCTGGGTCTGCTATGCCCCCGAATTCTGCCGTACCTACAACCAGTGGGGCGCAGACCCAGCCTCTTACAGCATCTCTTAGTGGCAGCATGGCCGGATGGAAGGATGGCGGGGCAGCCAAAGTTGCCCAGAAGCCGCCGGGTGGAATCCCCGGAATGGATAAGGGGATAGGCGGAATGCCCGGCATTCCCCAGTCGCCCGACACGAGCGGTGTGCCTGGCGTGGGCGGGGCTACGCCACAGGCTCCAGAGACTCCACAGACACCACAGATGCCTGTCGTGGGGGGGCTAGGCAGCGGCAGGGCACCAGTCAGCGATGCCCTCATGCCGACCGAAGCCCCGGCAGATCCACCAGCACCAATAACACCACCGCCCCCGCCACCTCCCCCACCGCCGATGCCTGAGCAGCCAGGCCCACTAGGAACCACAGCCCAGCCACCTCAAGCACAGCCCCTAGACGCATCCCTTCTCGGAGGGGCGGCACAAGCACACATGGCAGCCGCACAGCAGGCTCCGGGCATAGCAGCACCAACCCAACAGGTTCAGCCACTAACCGCTGCACTAGGCCAGCCACAAGCAGCAGCACCCCAAGCACGAGCAGCAGCACCGGCACAGGATTGGACGCGAGGGGCACCGGCAGCCCACGTTTCGTCTATGCAGGGGGCACCTGCTCAGGCTCAAGCCCTTTCGCCTCATCAAAAGAGGGTACAGCAATCTCAGACTTTGAGGGAACTGGGTGGGCAGCAGTATGTTTCCCAACCCCCAGGGGGTTCAAAGTTAATTGGGAAGGTTGGGAACCGGGATGTATATGAATACAAGGGAATTCATATAGCCACGCACCCGATGAAGGGGTTTGAGGTTTTCAATCCCAACTCTGGGCTTTCAAGGATGGTGGCGAGTGGTGAGAATTTTGTTCCTGCTGGTGAGCAGCCCGCAGTTGAACAGGCACCCGTCCAACCCGCAGTTGAGCAGCCACCCGTCCAGCCCGCAGTTGAGAAGCCTCGCTTTGCAGAAGTTGGCGAAGCTGCCACCCAGCCACCAGAACAGCCCGCAGTAGAGAAGCCTGCCGTCGAGCCGGAGCAGCCTGCTGCTTTGACACCGGGGGTGCCCGCTGACTTCCGCAAGGGCTACAAGACGGAGATGGCATCTAAGTTAGTAGGGCTTAGTCGGGGCGAGCCTGCTGGCAAGTGGAACCAGTGGGAACAGTTTATTGATCCAGATAAAGAGTATGACTACATCGACCCGGTGGTGGGCACAAAGATGAAGGCTAGGGGCAGTTCGCTCATTCGGATGTTCGGCGGCTTGAATCGTGGCTACGGTATTGGGCTTCGGGAAGATTCCATGCGTCTTCTTGAAGAATCCGGTCAAATTGATAGCAGTAAGCATTTAGGTCTGGCGAGCAAAGAAGACAGACAGATGTTCCAGCATCCTGTTGAGTTACAGGAAGCATGGGAGACTGAGCAGAAGGCCAAGGGAATTCACCCCTCTGAGGTAGGTACTCCACCAAGGGGCTGGCAGCCGGGTGCTGCCGTAGAGCAACCCGCAGTAGAGAAGCCACCAGCAGATAAGTTCGCAGAGGTCGGTGAAGCAGCCTACGAGTCAGAGAAAGAGGGGGCCGCCCGACCTGAGTACAGCAGGCAGGCAGAATGGGAGGCCGGGGGGCGCACGGGAGCCGTTCCTAAATGGTTCGGTGGAACTGGCAGTTGGGAAAAATACGATGAAGGCAGGGCTGCTCAACAGAAGCATGTTCAGGACGTTGAGGCTTCCCAGGAGGCAGCCGTGCAGCCCGCACCGGAAGTTGCGCGGCCTGTCCACCAAGGGGCTATCCCGTTCAAGTTTGGCAAGGACTATGATCCGAAGGATATGTCTATTGCGACGGCTGTTGACGATGAGGGCACGCCCCTTGTCGTGATGCGGGATTCGACGGGCAGGATAAACGTGCATCCCAAGAGCAACTTTGATTCCATGATGCCCGGTCTGAATGCGAGGGCGGTGCAGGGCATGGAATTCCTTGACTGGTCTTCTCTCACAGAGGAGGAAAAGAAGGGGGCTTCGCTCGCAAAGTATGGCGTCAAGGGCAACGTCAGTGCCTCTGGCCAACAGGCGGCCTATGAGGAGAAGCCCGATGCTTTAGCTGCCCCGGAGAGGGATGCTGAGACACAGGCAGAGGCTGATGCACTACGAGAAAAGATTGCCCAACAGACGGGTGGGGAGCCAGTGCCCCAGCAACCCGTGGCAGAACAGCCCGCCCCCGACCAGCCTGTGGCTGAGGGTGAAGCTCCACCCAAGAAGTTCGCAGAGGTAGGTGAGGCTGCTTACCAGCCCGATAAGAAGGACGCTGGCTGGATGACCTCAGAGAAGGAGAAGGAGGAGGGGTTTGCGGAGGCTGCTCCGACACCGACCGATGCAGAATTCAGGAAGTTTGTGTTTTCTGGCAAGAAGTTTACAGCGGAAGACATGAAGCGTTTTGGCAAGACGCCCAAGGATGTTCTGGATTTAGGCACAAAATACAACCAGTGGAAAAAGGAATACGAAGCAAAGTTCAATGCGTGGAAAGAGGAGTATGAATCCAAGCCGGTGGAGCCTGAGCCAGAAGTTCCCCAGCCACCAGTAGAACCAGTGCAGCCACCCGTTCCACCAGAGGTTCCACCAGAGGTTCCGTCGCCGGAGCTACCCGTTCAGCCACCAGAGGAACCGGCTGTGGAGCCAGATCCCACGGGCCTTGATCGGGAAGTCACGCTGCCTGATGGAAGGGTTATGACATTGAGAGATGCACTTAACGATTTGTACGGATGGAATGCACAGCAACCGGGTCAGCCCGCCGTGGCCCCGCCGGGTCAGCCTGGCGGCATCGGACTCCTGCCAGATGTTGGCCCGCCTTCCACTGCGAAGCCGCCGGAGGATGAGGACGAGGATGGCTGGCCAGATCCACTGCCGGGTGGCGTACCCCCGGACGAAGTAATCGAAGAATTGATGCCCAAAGAGAATGTCATTGAGGTAGACCCTGGCATTTCGCGCGAGTACATCACTCAAAGGGGGGAGAACCCCCAACTAGAAGCAAACCGCCGCATCGCAGAACTGTTCCAACAAGCAGGGCCAATGCAAAGAAGCCTGTTAGGTCAGGCAGGCAGGGGCATGGCAGCAGATGTGGGTACTCGCAGCCAGTATGGACTTGCACCAATGGCACAGGCTATGCTTGGGGCACGGCAGGCACAGACCATGATCCCGTGGCAGCGCAACCTTGAGCAGGCTCAACAGGAGCGACAGCGTATGGATCTTGCTCATCGCCTAGGCTTGCAGCAGGCCCAGATGGTAGGCTCAGACTACTACGAACAGGCGAGATTGCAGTTACAAGAAGAACAGCGGCGATGGGGTATACTCCAAAACCTACTGAATCCTTTACTATCAAGGCGAGGCTAGAGCAATGGCATACGATCCTCGATTTCCTCCACGGCATCCGCCTGTCTCCAATCAGACATACCCAGGTCGTCTTCCGCCGATGATGCCCATGGCTCCCTCGGTGCCTGTAACGCCATACGAGGAACCCATAGGATCAGATCCTGGCTTGGTTGCCATGCTTCGAGATCAGGAGCGCAGGGCAAAGGAACGTGACCCGGCAGAGTTTGAGCGGGTTAGGGGGCCGGTGGTAGACAAGGCTGTTGCGGAGCATCAGGCATACAACCTGGCCAAGGAAGAAGGCCGGGGGGAGGATTATTATTCTCCAGAGGGCCAGATACGACTGGCGGCAGAGCGTGAGCGTGGCCAGCAGCTTGACAGGCAAATCGCATCCAAACAGGCAAGTATACAAGACGCCCTTGCTGGCAGGACATCGGATATAGATAAACCGATGGCAGGCACTTCACATCATCCTCGCTACTGGAAGGGTGATGATTCAGCAGACAAGGCCGATAGGGATGCTGCTGGGGCAGCGACAATTGGGAAGATCAAGGACGCTGAGGAAGCTGAGAAGGAAGGCCGCGAGGAGGGCTACGAGGCCGGGATAACGGAGGGATTGAAGGAAACCGAGGGTGAGTATGAGCGGAAGGTAGAACTTTACTCCCAGATGACCCCATCGCAGATGGAAGAAAATTTTGGCGGGCCGAGGGCGCTTGTCCCAGCCAGGTACTGGATGAACCCCAAGACTGGCAAAAGGGAGATGACGGAGGCTCACAAGGAGTATGACCCTCGCAAGCTAGAGGCTATTCCGGTTAAGGATAAACAGGGTCGTCCTCGCTACAAGATGGTAAAGGTCGGCAGGAAGCCGGTTTCTGCTCACGCTGGCAAAGGGGCGCCAGATGAAATAGGCGACCCAAAGACTCCTGGCCAGAAACTGGACTTATCTTATGCTTTGGATGGTATTCCGGGGGTCGCCAATGTTATTGATGCAGCAGTTCCGGGGGGAATTGACGTTGCCTCGGGAGTGGTGGAGAAAATTCTTGATGAGCCATCAAGCCTTCTTCCTGGCCCTTTGCGGGAAATACCCGGCCTGAAAGTCCTTGACAGTGCCAGCTCACCCGAAGTGGTTGCGGAATTAATTAATGAAAAGTTCCCTGGTGGCACGGATGGTCTTAAAAGGGTAGTCCAGCAGGCAGTTAAAGATCCTTCGACATCGATTGAGTCTCTCCCTTGGTGGATGAAAATGTTCATCCCAGGGAGCGTAAAGGAGGACTTGGGGCGGGCGTCTGAGATGCTACAGAAAATAGATGAGTTGAAGTCTCCCGGCGAGGAAGCTGCTGATTCTGGCGACGGCGAACTGACTCTCGCCCAGCGTGGGGATGTCACGCCTTCGGAGCAGGTTATTCGGGATACCCCTGGGCCACTTGAGGAAATTAGTGAAACGATTGACCCGTCTGGCCTCGGCGCGGGCGTGTCGAACTATTTTTGGGATATATTTGACCCGATAGGGGCGAGCGCGAGAGAGCCGCATCCAGTTTGGGAATCCCCCTTCCCGTATCCACCAGCTCGGCGAGGGGGCGTGGAGGGGGTGACGGGAGAACGGGGAGAGTTGGGGGCGCCGGGTGGAAGTTCTTCTGGCGAGGGCGAACTGACTAGCGCCCAGCGTGGGGAACCCTCGCCTTCGGAAAGGATTATTCAGAACTATGCTGCGCCGTTCGTTCCAGGCGGGCGGGTTGATTTTGGCGACCCCGATGTGCCGCAACGTGAAGGGGGATTGCCAAACTGGATGCGGCGGTCAGGTGTAGGCCCATCAGCACGCGAAGTACGAGGCAAGGAGCCTCTGCCCCGTGAGCGTTTTCGTCGTGGTGAGGGCATGGTTGCTCCAGGGGATCGCAGCAAGGGTGTTCCGTTTTCAGTGACGAGCCAACCGGTAGTTGGCGGTCAGCCGGGTGAGGCGGAGTTGCGGCAAGCTATCCGTGCGTCAGAGGAGGTTCCCACCCCAGATGACCAGCTAGGGCCGGTGCGCGTGCCAGGCAAGGACTGGGGTGAGATGCTGGATCTTTATAGAGGTGGCGACACGGTCGCGGGAAGCATACTTAGGGGTGAAGGAATTGATCCAGACCTAGAATTGCTCAGAAGGCCAGAACCGCCAGGGGATCTGATTGTTCGGGATTTGATGTCCCGCGCGGACAGGTTTTCAGGAGTCGGTGAAGCAGCCTACGGGGGTGAAGGCGCGGCTGACGATGAAGACTGGACAGCAGGTGTGGTGGATAAAGTTCGCCAGCAAATGGGTGATGCTCCGGGGCCAGTTGATATTGGTGGCGGCGAGTCTGCCTTGCCTGACCCTGGGACAGGTTCGATCAATGTGCGTCCTAGTGCGATTGACCCGGAGGAGATCCAGCGGCGGGTTGCCGAAGAAGAAATGTCGGGCCTGCTCCGGGGGGCGGCAGCGGGGGCAGTAGCCGGAGGGATGCCGGGTGTACCCCCGGAAGCGGAGGGATTGGCTGCCCCGGAAGCTGAGGGATTGGCTGCCCCGGAAGGCCCACGGGTTTTTGGTGATCCGAGAAGCACCTTTGAGCGTCCTGGCCCCACGGACGAGCAGCTTGGCTTGCGTGCGAAAGAGAAGCAGCGGCTTGAGTCCAGAGGTGCCTATGCTGACATGATTCGACATGGAAGGCGAATGGCGAAAGAGCAGGCAAGGAACGCGCCGCGATTCTGGTATACCCGCACGGGTGACCCGAAGGCTGATGCTGCCATTGCTGCTCAAATGGCCCAGCAGATGGGCGGTGTTCTGCAAGAGCAGATCAAGGGAAGAACTGCACGAGAGCAAATGATGGCACAGCAAGGCCAGTACGACAAAGCCTTGCGGTTCAAGTCAGATGCAGAGCTTGTGAAGCTGCTTAACGACCCGAATCTTCCCTACGCCATGCGGCAGGCGATTTTGAGGAAGATAGCTGGTGCCGCTGGTATTGGTGGCGCTGGTGGCGGTGGTGCTGGCGGTGACAGGATGGGTGCCGGTGATGCAGCAAGGGAGCTTCAAGAGCGAGATCCTCCACTCTTTGCCAGGCTTGAGGAGATGGCTGGGGAATATGGCGACGACCGGGGAATGCGGGATTTCTTCGGTTCGATCTTTGAGGGGATTAGTACGCTCGGTGGTGGTGATTTTCACCCCGGCAATAAAGATCAGCTTCGCATTACCAGGAACAAGTTGAGCGGGCTTATCCAATCTGGTGCTATTAATAAAAGTAATATAAAGGCGGTTAGTTCCTATCTTTCAAGCTCATACGATCCAGAGGTTTGGGAATACTTGCAGCATGTTGATGCGGACACGCGAAGGTTCTTTGAAAATGTGTTGGCGGGCCGAATGCCTTAATGTTCCGTGGTTAAAAAATGCCTTCAAATTTTGACCCGTATAGATTTGATCCGCTCAAGTCGCTGAACATAGATCCGTTCCGCTATGTGAATGATCCGCTTGCATCCAGCGATCCCTTTGCTTCGGTCAACAAGCAGTTGAAGGCGGTTGGCCTTGAACCCATTGGATATGGAACGCCGGTGGCTGCAAGGTCTGGCGTACCCTCCACGCACACGGCACTCGATGACCTTGCGCCTGAGCAGCTTGCAGAGGCCAAGCAGAAAGCAGGCGGCGGCCTGTTGTCTGGGCTGGAGTGGGTGGGCCGCAAGCTGGAAGGGGTAACTGGCCTTCGTGCAATTAAAGGTGTGCTTGGTGGAAAGCCGAGGGAGATCCTGAGTGCTGGCCCCCTTGGGCTTGTCAGTGACGAGCTTGGGCTGACTAACCCGAAAGATATCGTTGGTGGCCGGGAGCTTCTCGAAAAGGCTGGTGTTCTTGGGGAGAACAAGCCGGGCCTTGATGCTGGGGATGTTGCCGGGTTTGCGGCAGAAGTTCTTCTTGACCCGTCCACTTACTTCTTTGGGCTTGGATTGGCATCAAAGGGGATCAAGGCTGCTACTCCGGCGGGCAAGGCGTTGGCCAAGGTAAACAGGCTGGATGACATTCTTGATCTTGGCAAGACAACAAAGGGTGCGAAAGCCCTGGGGCTTCCAAAGAAGATGGGGACGCGCCAGACGGGAATGAATGCGACGCTGAGGGATGCTGTCAACGCAGAGCTTTCTGGTGGCCTCGATGACATATTGGGTATTCCCGGCATGAGGCATCCGGGGAGGTTTGTTGGCGGCGGTTTTGGGAAGCCTCTCAGGAAGTCGTCGCTACTTGGCGAACTTGCTGATTCAGGTGTGGACGTGGCGAGGATTATGGATCAGCCGCTCACCAGCCCGGCTTCTGTGGGGCTGCCTGGCTTCATAGCTAACCTTGGGGTTGGGAAGGTTCGACCGCTACGGGCTTTGGCTCGCCGCCCCATGAATTTCAAGCCTGGCGGAAAGATGGAAAAGTGGGCAGAAATGATGGACAGGCTGGGGGAAACAACGAGGTGGAGTTGGGCAGGCCGCCAGGTGGCCAGGGCATTTGATCCGAAGTTGCGCAAGAGCCTTTCTGGTGAGCGCGTGGCTCTTACTCGGGCGGCTCAGGAGGCAAGCCTTCGGGAGTACCGCTTTATGGAACAGGCGGCCCAGCAAGCCCACAGCTCTGGGTATCAGTTTGGCCAGAAGTGGGGCGACTCAGTTCATTTTGATCCGCAGAAGATCGTCGATGATGTGGACACCCCGCAGTATCGAGATGTTAATACACTTGAAGATGCCCAACGGCAGGTTCAGAAAAACTTTGACCACTTGAACGCCCACGCCGAGGGTTACCAGATCAACAGGGCTGGGGAGATGGAGATACCTGAGTGGCACCCGGATGTTGTCAAGCGGATAGAAAAGCAATACGGGAATCGACTAGATGACTTCAACAAGAAGATCAAAAGCCTTGAGGACGAGCGGGTTTCCAAGACCCAGGAGGCCATCGATGCCCTCTGGAGGTCTGGAGATCCCAAGAGTGCTGCGGCTGGGAGGTCGCTCATGCTTCAAGTTAGGGGGATTCCAAAGCAGATAGATGAACTAAGGATTCCTCGTGATGCAGACGCCCTCCGGTTGCAGGCAGCCCAGGCTTCTCGCTCATCAGATGACATTGGTCGGGCGATAGACCACACTAAGACATGGGAACAGAAGGAGTGGCAGCTAAGGGGCGGTGTTTACAACCGCGCACCCGCGCAGCTTCCCGATCATTTGCTGGAGTTCACGGATGACATAGCGAAGATTTCCAAGATGCAAAGTGACGCCCTGGCGTATGCGGCTAGTCGGGGGTTGGATATAGAGCAGTTGGCTGACAATTATGCCATGTTCTCACCTCGTAAGCTATTCAGGGTTCCAGAGACTACCCAGAAGGGGGTTCTGGGTAGGGAGGCGACACAGAGGGGATACTCTGGCTACGGCACTCAGCATCAGTTGGCGCGTGCGGAGAGTATGCGTGGATGGTTTGGGGGCACCTCCTTTATTAACAAGTTGAGCCGCAACCCGGATTATGTGGGGCGAATTACCGAGGGGATGGGGAAGACCCAGAGGGACGGCATCATTACAGATATTGCCAAGGCGCTTACGGGGGATGGTGGCGAACTCAGGTTGATGCTTGATGCTGGCGGTGAGTCCCGAAAAGCCTTGGTTGACATGAACCTTGCCACGGCGCAGGGGGCGTGGATAGGTAACCCGGCGACCAGAACTGCTGTTCGTGAGTTGGCTGAGTTTCTTGGTGAGCTTGACCCACGCCTTTTGGATTACGGTGTGACAGCCTTTGAGCAAAATCCCATTGTTGCCATGATGAGCTACTATGTGGATGTGGTGCGGGCAGCCCATTCCGTTGAAGTCGCAGCCAACCTGATCGGTGAACATGCCGACCTGATGGATAACCTCCTGGGTGCTGGATACCAGGGCAAGAGTATCTTTGAGATGATGAAGCAGTGGAATCGCACAAACCGCCACATCCCCCCAGCCCTTCATTTCCAGGTTATCAAGAAGATGGCTAACCTGAACAATAAGTGGCCGGAGATGTTTTCTTCTTTTGCCCCCAAAGCATTCTCCAAGCTGGATGACGCTATGGTGGAGACAATAAAGCATGGTGAGGTTGATGATCTTGTCAGGAGGTTTGGAGATGACGAGATCCTTCTGGGTGAAATCCGAACTGTCTTTGAAGATATCGGTGTGCCGAGGGATCTTGGGGAAGATGTGGCTAGGTATGTACAGGCATTTGTTGACCCGTCTTCGATGGGTGAGCTTACTCAGGCGTGGGATCGCGTAACGGATATTCTCAAAACATCTTTTACTACGCCGTGGCCAGCTTTCCACTTCCGCAATGCGCTCTCCGGCTTTGCAAACAACTATCTCATCGGTGCCTACGACCCCACCGTGGGGCCGATAATGAGGTATGTCCAGCCCGTTCGGGAAGCGAAGATTCTTCTGCGGGGGGGGACGATCGAGGGTATTGCAGACAAGATTCCCCGCTTTCGTGGCGGCAGAAACATCCCTGACTGGGCACTAAAAGATCCCGACGGCTATGTGTCTGAGTGGATCAGGGCACAGTCCCGCGCCTATGACTTGATTGGCCCACAGCATACCCGTGAGCATTTGCAGGCCATTGTCGAGAGGGGGGGGCAGTATGATCTGTTTCGCAGCCGGTTCTACGATGAGGTTCCTGGTGAGCGTGTGATGAAGCAGCGAGTTAAGGATGCGTGGTATGGCGAGGGGGGGCTACTAAAGAAGTCTATGGGGGCGGCCAGAGAGTTTGGGCATGAGGTGGAGGGGTACAACCGCTTGGCTCCGATGATTGCTTTCCTCAAGCAGGGGTTCTCTCTCGATGAGGCGGCCAAGAAGGTCAAGCTGGCACAGGTGGACTACTCGGCCCTGACCGACATAGAGAGGCGGGTGTTCAGGCGCATCATCCCGTTCTATACCTTCACCCGGAGGCAGATACCGTTTGTCATAGACCGCCTTTCAGATCCCTCAAGCTCCATGTCACAGGCAGTGAAGGGTATTTCTCGCATCAAACGCGAGATGGAAGACGAGGAGAAACCCACCCCCGACTGGATCTCAACAGACTTTGCTATTCCCCTCCCCGGCGGGGCGGGGGGCCAGCAGAGATACCTCACCAGGGCCGGGGGGGCGCTGGGTGGTATGGAAGATGTGTTCTCGCTGCTCAAGCCGGGCAGGACAGCGATGGGGGGGACTCGCAGGACGCTCTCCGGCATTGGCAGCCGTATGCACCCGGCACTCCAGGTTCCCATAGAGCTTGGGACGGGTCAGTCCCTGTTCCTGCAAAGGCCGCTAAGTGAAACTAAGCCAGCCACGGCCCGCCTGATCGGTGGGCTTGCGGGTTCAGAGCAGGTGCCTTCGTTTCCCGGCCCTATTACTGAGTCCTTTATAAGCAGGCTTCCTGGCTTTGGCCGCAGCGTGTCTACGATTCGCTCGCTCACTGATCCCCGCAGACCTCTTACGGTAGACGGGGAAGTATCTGCCCTGAACGTGGCTGCCCGGATCTTGCCGTCCATTACTGGCCTGCGGATCTCGGAAGTGAACATGGACAGGATCAAGAACCGCATCATGCAGGAGGCTATCGAGGAACACCTCAGGCACAACACATCCATCAGGACGTTTAAGCATATCTATGTGCCGGAGGCGGAACTTGCGAACATGGATGAGGAGAGCCGTGCCCTGTATCTGCTGTACAAGCAGATTTCCAGCCAGGCGGCGAAGGCTTCACGGGCAAGGAAGAAAGAGCAAAGCCAGGCGGCAGCGTACTCTATGTGATCCCGTTGTTGGCTTTCAAGCTACCGTCGCCTAGTTGCTGAACCGCGATTGTCAGGGACGACCCCATCTCAAAGGCATACAGAGCGTAGTTAGTAGTGGATGCTGGGGTAGCAGCATTGGAGATTGTGTATCCCTTGCTCACGGTGACACTACCATCTGTAAGCTGGGACACGACATGCTCGTCGTAGTTCACATCGAAGCGGTGGATGCCAATGATGTCGGCCATTAGAGCAGGTCATTCAACATGAGTGTCTGTGGGATTCCCCCTGCCTTGACGGGGGGGGTATAGGTGACGACCAGCTTTGCAGCGTCAGCCCCGGCGCTGTCGTGGGATTTAATCCTCATCTCACGGCTCTCACTCATGCCTGCATCGGTTGGGTTGAGCAGGTGGATGGTGATGTTTTGGCCTGTACTCCAGCCCCCACGAGCGACGACCTCTGCAATGACGGAAGCAAAATCCGCCGAGTCGAGGAAGTTGGTGGTGTCGCTGGAGGTTGCCAGAGTCCAGGTAGTCTTGGCCGAGGTCTTTGCTGCCTGAGAGGTGGTCATGTCTCCGTCGCTGTCAATAGCTCCGGCGCTATCTGCATCCTCGGCGTGGATGTCGCACGTCTTACTGGAATCCGAGTAGGCTGTGTTCAGCTTGTACTGGAGCTTGGCTGTGAGGATGGTTGAGCCAGAGGGGATAGCCACGCTCAGGAAGCGGAAGTAACAGTCCGTGTCCTCTGACCCAGGGCCAGCGTTTAGTGCCCCAACGCTGACATAGGCTCCTTCGTTATCGAACGAGAAGCTACCCATGCCATCACCCTGGCGGTAGCCATCATCATCGTCAGCTTCTACTTGTACTGTGACGGTTGCCATCAGGCGTCCTCATAGTGGCCGATGATAGTGACGTAGGCTTCTGCAACATCCTCCACGTAGTCCACTGCAATGCACTCAAGGCTGGAGATAACCAGCCCGCTGTTGATTAGCACGGGGGTGGAGTTGTCAGCCGGGATGGAGCCTGCCCAGATTATTTTTGTGGCCGCATCTGTAATATCATTGTCCGTTTCGTCTGCCTTGGCGGTTGCTGAGGCAGTGTTGCCCTTGGCAAAGTTCAGACACACGCCTGTAACTGCTGTCCCGGCGGGCGTTACTACCGCGCTGCTGGCATCTCTGGGTACATGGACACGGATAACAGTTGTCACGTCTGCGTGGCACCATATCTGGTCGATGTGTAGATTCTGCGTGGTAGAATCGTTCTTCACCAGCAGGATGGTGTCGTTTGCGTCGGCATTGTATGTAACATTTGCCCAGGAGTACGCCTGCCCATCCACCACAGAGGAGTGGAGGAGGTGGTTTTTCTGTGTCGTATACTCCGGTTGCTTTACTGAACGTCCAGTGATTGCCATTGTCTTCTCCTAGTTGTTGTTTCACCTATTGTAGTTGGTTGCGGGGGGAAAGGCCATGTTTACTTGTTGGGCCAAAATGCGTGCCCCGCTAGAAGCCCAAACAGGAAGGCGACAATCGGGTGGCGCTGGCTAAGTTCGAGCAGGGAGTAGCTTACCGTGGCCTCATGGTGGCCATAGGAGTTGGCAATCACATCCCAGACGAAGATTATTACTATAAATGCCCAGATAATGTACTTAGGTACTATCTCCCAGTTCATCCCAGCCGCCTTCCGATTCAGTAATCTCTACATCGATGCGACCTGGCGGCTCTACCCCCATACGAATTATCCGCAGGTCATCTATTTGGTTGTCGTTCTCGAATACCCCTGCACTTTCGAGGGCATCCAGAACGGCTTTAGGTATATTATCTAGATCCCGCTGCCTCCTGTCAGGCATAAAAGCGCGGATCACTATTCGGAGGCGACCGGCGTGGTGGCGTGAGTTCTCAGCTATGACGTACTCGCATACCGCATTGCGGTAGTCACGTCCCTTGGCGCTGATAATGACTCGCCCACGACCGATACTCCTCCAGTAGGTGTTTACGGTGGGTGGATAGGGTAACTCTAGTAGAACAGTTTCCGAGTCCATTCGTCAACTTCTCCTTGCGTTACACGATCAGGGGCTTTCAGTTCAGGGTCACGAAGCCTGAGCCACTGATCTAGGTTATAGTTCTCCTTGTCGTGTTTCTGCTTGTATGCCAGTTGTCTGGCGTGGGGCATGGCGGCAAGGTCATCCATGTGACACTTCTTGCATGCCCTGAAGTAGTTTGCCAGACTCGCCCACCGGCTAGGGGCTTGCGACTTTCGCTCCATCTCGTGTGTCTCCAGGGGGAATCCCCGGTAGGATTTCTTCCCGCATACCCAGCAGGCGGGGTGTTCCATTGACCAGTTGCGGCGCTGGTCACTCGTCTTCTTGCTCATTGTCTTCCGCATCGGCACGGTATGAATCCAAAAGTTCGCGCTCGTATTCCTCTACGAAGCGTCTGGCCTGGGCATCAGACATAATCATCAGGGGTGACTCCTCAGATTCCTTTCCGAAGAACAACCACCACATCATACCAGCGTCGTCCGTTACCTTCTTGGCGAATATCATCGGCTCTCCAGTTCCTTAGAGATGGACTTCCATAACCATGCTGCCCTGATTCTGGGCTTGCCTTCCATGCAACCTCTCAAGTACCACGTCGGCGTGTCCCGAACAAGCTCCCCGCAAAACCTACCGAAGGGGAACCTCGCACCCCGCTTACTCTTTGTCTTGACCTCACCCTCCGGGCTGTTGCCAAAGGGGTCAACCGACTGTGATCTGTACTCAGCCCTTGCTGCGATGCGGGCACGTTCCTCGCGTTCCTTCTGCTCTCGCTCAAGTTGCAGTTGTTTCTGTGCTGCCCTGAGTGCTTCGTCTATCTCGACGACCTCACCCTTCTCGGCCAGGTTCTCCTTGGCCCTCGCCACAACATCGACCCCCCATGTACCTCCCATCACATCAGGGGATGTCATGATTTTATGGGCGAGCGTTACATCCACAAGGTCAATCATCTTGAAGAAAGGCTTGCTGCTGTTAGCTATGGCGTCACACCGGGACTCTGAGGTGGAGCCAGCGAAGTCCACAGTGCCCTCCAGGGGGCGAGTGCCACGTCCGAATATCTGGGTGTAGAGCATCTTGGATCTCGTGGGCCGGGCCATGATGATACATTGCAGGCCGGGGAAGTCCCAGCCGGTGGTCAGGATGCCCACGTTGCAGAGGTGCGTCACACCATCAGGGTCTTTGGTAAAGGACTTCAGGGCGTTGTGCCTC
>Ga0209349_1000702_pt1 | contig 16707 bp, 25 predicted proteins | sample ETNvirnome_2_130_FD_184067 | JGI IMG/M metagenome (GOLD analysis project Ga0209349, IMG submission 184067) | Marine viral communities from the Pacific Ocean - ETNP_2_130 (SPAdes) (version 2) | ecosystem: Environmental > Aquatic > Marine > Oceanic | place: Pacific Ocean | collected 2013-06-22
GCGCCGTGTTTTCACGACGGTACTTGGATGCGACTACCGCGAAGACGCCGCTTATGAGAGCGGCGGCTACCAGTCCTGCGAAGCCGATCCATTCCATCAGGAGCAACCGCTCGTTTCACCGCACATGGGGCACACCAGACATGAGCCTGCGCGTTGCATGGGCGCTGCACAAAAAGGGCACGCCGTACCACCTGTTTGTATAGTGCAGGCGGGGGCGGGGGTTTCTAACACAGTTTCGGTCATCCAGTAATCTCCACCCATGAGGTCGTCGCCTCGTCCCAGTCGTAGAACGGATGATCGGTGGGCATCGGCGTCGGGGGCTGCCAGACGTAGTTCTCGTCCAGCGACCATGACCCGTAAGGCTGTAGAGCGGCGAAGCCCGTACCGTCCCAAGAGGAGCCGACCGCTGCGTAGTTGTGGCGGAACATGCTGTTGTATGAGGTCTGGACCCATGCCCCTGAGGTGGGGAGGATCGCATCCAAGTGATCTATGCCGTCCTGTTCGACCTCCACACCGTCGGTGGTGGTGACATCGTTGTGGACGACCACCACCCGTAGGACGGTGCCGTCTACGACCTCTGCGAAGTGAGCCATTAGTGCTTCCTCATGTCGTGAAACGGACGACTACGATGCCCGAACCTCCAGCACCAGACGGACCGCCAAGCATTCCGCCGCCACCGCCGCCAAGATTGGCCGTCCCAGATCCTCCTGCGGGCCAAGATGGACCACCTGCGATTGCCCCATCACCGCCGCCGCCTGAGCCACCTGAGCCGACAACCCCTGGCGAGAGGGTGCTCGTGGCACATCCACCGCCACCGCCTCCGTAAGTGACCCCGCTGCCAGTCCGATAGTCGTTGGACGAGCCAGCACCGCCGTCACCGCCAGTCCCGTCGTTGGACGCTGGCGGACCCGCTGCTACCGTACCATTGATGCTGTCGCCCCCGTTTGCGCCTGCGCCGCCACCACCACCGCTAGCCATGTAGTAAGCCCCGTTCCGATACCCGTCGCCGCCGTCGCCGCCCTGACTCCCAGCGCCGCCCGCTCTGGTGACACCGCTGTGGTATCCGTCACCGCCCCCACCACAGCCGCCAGCGCCGGCTGTGTATGACGCACCACCGCCTCGTCCACCAGCAATAGCGGAGGTCGCATCAGTAAACACCGTGTCGGTACCTGTGCCGCCAGACGAGCCTCCCGCACCAATCGTGACGGTGTGAACACCGCTAGAACCAGATGTAACGCTGAGAGGTACAGACTCAGTAACGAGTCCACCCGCTCCGCCGCCACCGCTGGAGACTCCGCCGTTTCCACCACCAGAGCCACCGCCGACGAGCAGAACATCGACTGTCTTGGTGCCAGCCGTGACGGTCATCGAACCCGAACCCGTCCATGTGACCGAGGTGTAGGAACCGTGGGTCGCCACAACGGGAGAGCCCGTCGTGGAGTAGGCGAACGATGCGCCCGTGGTCAGGGATGGCGTGTTGCCGTCGGCACCAGTGCCCTTCTCGTTGATTGCGGCGACGTTGAAGTTGTAGGAGGTACTGCCAGTCAGGCCCGTGGCCGAGTAGGTCGTTCCCGTGGAGCCAGTGTCGGCAACGAGGACCGACCCGTCCTTCTTGATGCGATAGCCGCTGATGGTCCCGCCGCCCGTGTCGGACGGGGCCGACCACGACAGGTCGATAACCGAGTCGGCAGGATCACCAGCCGACAGCGACAGGGTTCCCGGTGCGCCGGGAACCTTGACGCCGCCCTGACCAGCGACTACGGACAGGAGCATGGACATCAGCCAATGTTTCCGATCAGGCTCCACGCATTGCTGCCAATCTTGATGGCCGCAACGCTCGTGTACCTGTCCGCACAGGTCTTGGTGGAGTCCTTAGAAGAAAGCGTCGTGACCCCAGTACCAGCAGCGAAGGTGAGTGTTCCTGCTCCATTCCGCTCGTAGTAGATAACGGCTCCGTCCTCAAACGCTTCATCGGAATCCTGCGGTAGTGTCACTGTCATACCAGTACCGTGAGTGCATAGGATGTAGGCGTTCTCATCTCCAAGAGAAGGAGCGTGGGTTGTACCCGATTCGGTTGAGACATTCAGGTGGTTGTTGGTCGTACCAGTAACCGTCAGGTTCCCCGTCACCGTCAGATCGTCGGTGATGCTCACATCGCCGTCAGCAACCTCTAGGGCGTTCGCCCCGTCGGTTCCCGTGATAACCAGTTTCTTATCGCTGGCGTCCCAGAGCATGTTGTCGCCAGCGGTGACTGAGTGGAAAGTCACATCCACGCCAGATCCGTTAGTTCCAGCATCGACCGCCCCAGTAAATGTTCCTCCCGCAAGAGGCATCTTGGTGCTATCGGTAGGAACAGCCCACTTCAAGCCAACGCCAGAAACCGTACTGTCCGCTACGAGACAATGATCGTTCGTGCCTACCGTGAGTTTCGCAACCGAATCTGCGGCATCACCGTGAATCAGATCGCCTACAGCGTCGATAATGTCCTCTTGCACCACCCCAGGGGTGGTGTTGACGAACGCTTCGATGTCGTCGAAGTTGGTGTTCATCTCGGAAGCGACAATGGTCGTCCCCGCTGAGAACGTGTTTGTAACGGCTAGTGTCGCCATTTTATCTGAGTCTCCTTGGTGTGTAGGCGAACGCCAAGGCGTTCATCTCCCAATGGTCGTTGGTTGTCGGGCCGCTGACCTTCACACTTATACTCTTCGCTGTCCCAAGGGTGGGAAGGTTTTTGACTGCTGCGGTGAGATCACGGGAAATGGCATCCCACGTTGCATAGTATGGTGACGACGAATCGGCGTCGTCCCATTTAGCGGTGCCCCATTTCGATTCCGACGTTTTTCCCGTTATCGACACCTCGAAGCTCCCCGTGGCAGCCGACTTGTCGTAGTCCTTGAAAACAGACACGGGCAACTGGACGGACGCCTCAGCTGAAGTGACCATCCTGGGTCGCCCCCACCGTTTCTTCACAATCGGATTCTTGCCCGACACCCACCGTGTCACGAAATATGACGAAATGTGGGTTTCGGTGGATGTGTCATACCGATCCGTGTCACGTTTCTGTTCGTCTTCCATGTCGATGAGAACACCCGTGTTGGCGACACACGCCCCGTACACGGTTGACGACGCATTCGGCGGCTTGTAGGCATGCACCGCGGCGGCATCAATGTTGGTGGTGATCCACGCCCCGCCGGCAATCGTCGGATCGTAAATCAAAGTGCGGCGACTGGTGGACCCGCTCTCTGTCCAGTCGACGGTTACATAAAGTTTGTTGTTTCCCCACGCCAACTGCGGGTTCGAACCAAACGTGACGCGACCGTCGGCAACAGCGGGCGACAACTTGTCGAAAATCCATACAAAACCCTCACGGTTGTACAGGTACACGCCACGGTCGGCGTACCAGAAGAACGCCCCGTAGGGGGTCGCCACTGGTGACGACAACGGAACCGACCCGACATCGTTGCTGAGGGTCACCACCTGGAACGAGTCGGAATCGAAACCAAACACCGCGTACACGCTGTTGGACTTGAACACCAGCAAACGGTCCCCCATGGGGCACAGGCCCGTGATGTAGTCGCCGTGGTCGCCCTTGTCGATGTCAACATAGTCGGCAGCCGTCCACGTTTCAGGATCGTTGGCGTTCGACCAGCGCAGCCGATATTTGTGAGCTGTCGCCGATTCGTAGGTGTTGGCAACCCACGCATGGTTGTTCCACGCCGTTATGTACTGTGCCTGCGGCATGTTGCCACCCGACCCGAACGTAACCCCCAGGTCGGCTGCCGTGGAGCCGTTCCACCTGAAACACACCTCGTCGTAGGACACACCGTAGGCGACGTTGTTCATCGTCACCCCGTACACACGGTTGCCGTCGGTGCGGGCCGTGATACCAGTCAGGTCGGTGAAGTTGCCCGTCGTCGCATAGGCGACCTTCGTGCCGTAGTTGACCATTATCTGATTGGTGCCACCATCGGTGTGCAACGCCCAGATGCCTTGAATGTCGGCGCTCAACGCTGTGGTGTTGAGCCGGTCGACACCGTCGCGTTGACGGATGCCGCCACGCGGGTCAACGAGGACGTTGAGCAGGTCGGGGGATTCGTTTTCCGCCAGGTTGAACTGGTCGGTGCGGAGGTTCAGGCCACCCGTGAACGACTCAAGTGCCTCAAGTTTCCAAGTGGTAGAAGCCACCTAGCTCTCCCACGAATAACGCAACCGGTTAGGCAGGTACGACTGAGACATCCACCGTGACACGCTGCGACTATTCAACCTGACCGGTTGAGCGGCCGGCATGTCCTCGTAGCGGGCACGCAGGTTGTCCAACTCCTGGTTGAAGAGAGAAAAGTATTGAGCAGACATTGTCGGGTCTTCCTGCTGCTCGTAGGAACGGGCTATCCCGTAAGTAGCGAGAACCATGTGGAACGGTGTCGGCAGGTCCGACGGTTCCGTACTATCTGAAGACCCTGCGCCGAAAGCAGCAGGATCTTCGTACCCGCGGACATAAATGGTGTCGGCCGACGACGGTGTCGGATACAGGCGCACCGAATCAGCCCAAAAAGACCAGTACCACGGCTTGCCAGTGGTGTTGGAATCCAACGGGTAGATCACATCGCCGTCGTCGCGGCCGATGTATTCGAGAACGTGGTTGTCGGTCCTAATGGCAGCTATTTCACGCAACCCGTTGGTGACACTGGCGCCCACAACGGCGAGCGTGTAGTCCTTCTGATCGGCCACCGTGTCGAACGTGGTCGCAACCTCAAAGAACGGCCACCGTTTCTCCGAGTAGACGATCACATCGTAGGCTTCGCCCAGGAAGCGGTTCATCACATCGTCGGAAATGTCCGACGTATCGATGTCAACCACCGAGCGGACATACGACCGCATGGTCGAAATGTCCACGGCTACTCCCTATGGAAAACGCACAAGTCTCCGTCCCCGACGGGACGCCCCTTGCAGGGCGCCCCGTCGCGGGTCAGAGAACTGCATCTGACCGATTCTGGAACAACGGGTTCGCTGCTTGTCGGATTGACCTGCTGGACGTTTCGGGAAGACCCCACGGTTTGGGGCCGTGGTGTCGAATCCCGAAAGTTGTCGCCAACGGGCTGCCCGTATGGGCGTGAGCCAACCTTGTAAGCGTGTGCGAATCCTCGTCCCATCAGGATCAGGTAGCTCCGAACAGGTAACCCTGTCGCGCACGGTTGCTGCATGTGAGCTGACCGTAGCAGAGCAACTGTGAGAACACAGCGTCCTGGTTGGTTGGACGCACGAACGGTGTCGGCTTGAACCAGACATCGCTGTGAGCAACCAGTTGCAGGTACTTGGTGTTCAGGAACATCATTTCGCCACTGGTGCAAGCCCCGTCAAATGTGACGGGTGCGCCCTTGAACAGCAGGTTCTGGAACCCGCCGTCGGCCACATCGGTATCCGTGTACCGAATCTGACCATCCAAGAGTGCCTCGTACTTCTCGTACAAAGTCTGCGTGGTGATGATGATGGTCGGCTGATCGTTGCCGACCGAAACGTCGTTGTACAGGGTCGCCATGCCAGCGGCGGTAAGAGCGCCGCCCTGGTTTGTCTCAGTGGACGCCCAGAACGAGTTGCCCGCACCAGTCGGGTCGATCCCACCAAGGGAAGTGTTGGGCTTTGTAACAATCAGGTCCAGACCATTCCAGTCCTTGTTGCTGTTACCTGTGCCGTCAGCCCAGAACATGGTGTTCATGTTCTCGATCACGGTTTCCTGCGTCTGGAAAATCTTGCCTTCCAGCAGGTCGATGATCTGAGCTTCACCGTTGTTCTTGGCTTCCTCGATGCCTGAAATGGTCACCGTGGCCGCATACTGACCCCACGAATACTCAGCAGCAGAAATGCCTGTCTGAGCTGTCACGGAAATAGTGTCGGTTCCACTGTACGAACCAGCCGTACTGTTTGTCCCGTAAATAATCGGGACGACGATCTTCGCGCCACCACTGATCCGACGAATGGTCTGACCGTTCGTCAAAGCGTAGAACAACGGCCTTGCGCTGAAGATGTTATCTGTCAGCTTCGGGACGTAGTTCTTGAGCGTGGTGGTAAGAATCTCATCAAAAGAGCTGTTGCCAGCCATAAGTTTCTCACCCCCCTAAGGGTTTGTTAGGTGCCGTGTTGTTTTTTAGCGAGAGCGAAAGCTTCCCTCAACGAAGACGGCTTCCCGTCAGAACCACCCTCCGACACGACGGCCCCCGCCTGGGTGCCGCTGCCGCTAGCCACCTTCGTGGCGTCGCGTTTAGCGTCGGTGATCTCCTGGTCCTTCTGGAGCTTCTCAGCCGTGTCCGCCACTTCCCCGTACTTCATGTGTGTGAAAGCAGCAGCCAGGTTGGGAATCCGATGCGTCAAAGCATGCCGAAACAGCTCTGCCGTGTCGAAATCGCCGTACTTCTTTTTGAGGGTAGAAACCTCGCGCTCTAAAGCCTGTTGTCTATGCGTCTGCGCCTGCCGCTCCATTTGAGCCTCAAGTTGCGCCAACCGCTTCGTCGTCGGATCCTCCTCGGCACCGTCCGAATAGTTCGGCTCGGTGGCCGGCAGGGTGTCCGTCACGCCGAAAGCCGATGAAAGCGCCGCAATGGTGCCTGCTGGATCGGTTTCCAAAGCCGAAGCAATCGCCTCGGCCTGTTGTAAACGCTGACGTTCTTCTGCCAGTTCCTGCGTCTTACGGGTGTAATCCGCTTGACGCTGGTAACCGTCTTGAAGTTCCGACAGGCTGACCTGCGACTCCTCGCCGTCAACCTTGACGGTGTAGGCATCTCCAGGTTCTGTCGTTGCTTCTGATGAAACCTCTGGGATGTCCGCCTCAGCGGATTCCGTTGCTTCCATGTTTTCTTCGGGCACTTCATGTCCCTTCTAGGGGAGTCCTGTATGGTTGCTCCTATAACACAAATGGCGGTGTCCCACATAATGGGGTTACAACGCCGGTAGTTCAAGTCCCATCTGGCCCTGCAACTGCGCCAACAACTCGGGAGGAACCCCGCCAGTGGGAGCAAAAGCTCCTTCTGGCGGTGCCCCAGGGGGCGGCATGGGGGGTGCCGGCGCCCTGGTTGGTTCCTGAGCCACACCAAGGGGAGCGACGGGTGGGCCTTCAGGGCCACCTGTCTGCGGTCCAGCCTGGGGTTGTATCAGGAACCGTTCAGGATCCTTAATGTCGAAACCGGTTTTGAGAACATGGGCAGCCAAAGCCTGCGGGTCGATAACGGTGCCCACAAGCGGACCCATGGCGTTCAGCAGCGACACAGCCTGCTGTTTACGAATCGTGTCGTTCAACGGCTGCGTCGAACCCGCCTCGACGCTGTAGTCGTACTCGCCGACAATGTCCTCACGGCTAAACGGCACAAACAGGTCATTCGGGGCGTTGGGCACACGGGCCGTCGACTGACCAGTCATGAACTGTTGCAACAACTGGATGACACGCCGGCCAATCATCCCTATCGACAACTCCACGATAGCGAGCTTGTCAGACGCCCTGGCATTCTGGGCGTCAGCAATGATCGACGCCTCAGTCGCCGTGCGACGAATCTCAGGCATCGCACCCCTGGCGTACTCCGAAATGCCCGACACGGTGTTGATGTCCGTTTCAATAATCTCGCTGTAGGCATAAATCTCAGGTGAAATCGGCACCTGCGGCATCGGAATGACAACATCCGACAACGGCTTGTTCTCATCCACGACAGGAACCATGCGGCCATCCTCATCGGATTCGAGGGCTTCACGGCCCTCGGGTCCAAACGACCGCTCATGGAACAGATACTTGCGGGCATACCGCTTACGATCATTCATCAACTGCGAACGGGTCTTATCCAACTCCAGTTGCAGCGACTCAATGGCCTCCAGGTCACCTATCGGATAGAAAAAATCGGGAACATCGTAGTTGCGGAGCATCACAAACGGCTGCCCGTAGGCATACGGCATCGGCAACGGATTGATGAGAAACTCGTCGGTTGTCTCCCCCCACACCGACATCGTGTTGGAACGGATGTCGTAAAACTCCCAGATCGTCACCCGTTCCTCGTCAAACAGGTACTCCCTGTTGTCAAGATACTGGGCGGCATACATCGGGTTCACGCCACCGTCAGCCGTCAACTGCTTCCGCACCGAAGGCCGATACCGCCTATCGTTCTGCGCCTCCTCCAAGGGGCGCACAATCTTCTGAGCAATCCAGGTGAGGTCATCCATGCAGGTCGCCTCAGGATCGACATAAACATCGAACGGGGAAACACGTTCCACGAACGGCTGATCCTCCACCACCATCATCGCCGTCTGAGGAACATTCGCAGCCATCTCGTCGTCAGTGGGGAGACCGCCAGCCAAAGCCGGCGCCTCAGCAGCAAACGCATCCACCTCCGAAATGGCCTGATTCAACATTTCCTGCTGCTCAACATCCGACAGCGACGTTTCCTGCTCAACGAACTTCCAACCAACCTTGATCCAGCCATGGCCGAAAATCAGGAAATCCTTCACAGAGCGACGGAACGGAGTGCGAAAATCGTGATGCCGCCACATATGGTTCACAACCGCCTCCACAAACGCGGCCCTGTCACCATTCTGAGGCTCATTGGCGGAAACAACAATCTTCGGATGGTTCACCGACACCGACGGAGCGATCACATTCACCGTCGAAAACGACAGATTCACCGCGATCAAATCACGTTCCGCCGACGTAGACCCAGGCCAATGCCGGCCACGATACAAATCGTTCAACCGCCGCCAGGTCTCGTCGAGACCCTCCTGGTCGCGCCAACGACGCGCACGATCAATGCGCTCCCGATACTGATCCAAAGTCTCACTACGAGTCTTACGAGGCATCAGAACATCGCCCTATCAGGCAACCTTTCAACATTGCGGCCCTGAGACGCCGCCTCCTGATACCGCTTGTCCCCCAACTCGCGGCGAGACAAATGCTGCTCGTCGGCAGGCAACTGGGAACGGTAACCCGACTTCGTGTCAACACGCAAAGTCAGGAGCTTCTGACGCCACTCCCACAGGTCCGAAAGTTCATCCGAACCCACAGGCCCCCGAACAGATTCCGTATATGAAACGAAATCGTCGAACGTGGCATCAGGTGGCAGAACCGCCACCGCTACGGCTGCTTAGAAGCAGGCTCAACCTTGCCGACAATGCCATGCTGGTTGACCGGCGTTTCACGCACACTGATCTCCCCGTAGCCGCCCGTCTGGTTGTTCACCTTGGGTGAATCAAACCGCTGCTTGGGTGAACTGGGGCCACCAGGCTCCCAAATCGGGTTCGCCACGACAGAACCGCCGCGCTCCATCTTGTTGTTCTGACCCTTCGAGCCATCAACCGTCGTCGACGCTGAAGTGTGCGAAACAAACCTTGCCATCTGATACTCCTCGTATATGGTCCCTACTTAGACAAATACGGTGTCCCACGCACCGTCGTCCCACCGATCCTCAAATCGCCCCCCACGGCACCAGAACGATCCGCCAAACGAGCAAACCAGTCCACAGTCCAGTAATCATCGACCTTCTGCACAAACTCAGGCGCATACGCATACTTTCGCATCTGATTCGCCAAAGCCAAAGCGATCACACGATCATCGTAAGGCGACCCCGACATCGACCCCCGCTCATTGCGGACAAACGTCCGCAACTCCGCAATCGTATGCCGGTCATAAATCGTCAACTCGCCGTTCCGCAACGCCATCCCCAAATCGTCAATCATCAACGGCTTCGTAGTACGAGTCGTCTTCCACCCAAACTCCTGAGACACCTTAGAAGTCGCCTGGTTCAACGAACGACGCCGAAACAGATTCGGATACCCCAACTGGCGCAACATCGTGATCGTCGTCAAACCATGATTATTGGCCTCCACGCAACACAAAGCATCCCGATACCACAAACCCAGAGACAACACCTCGTCAGCCAACGCATCAGGCGGAATGTGCCCATGCCACGCAGCAACCAGCTCCCCAGTGTTCAAATCCAAAACATGGGCGCACGAATAATCGCCATGCCCCAGGCCCTCAGCCGTATCCACCCCCATCACATAGCCGTGCTGCGGATTCGGATGCACCCACACCTCCAAACTCATCGGCGAAACTCCACAGCCCTGGCAGACACCTTATGCAAATACCCCGACTCGCCAAACCTGACACGGCGACCCATCTCCTCCAACAAATCCAAATCGAACACAGGGTTACCCGACTTGACAAACGCCTCCTCAGGCGTAGACGGATACTCCTGAGCCAACTGCCACGGCAGCATCGACTGCTGCTTCTCCTCATACCAGGCCGGCCCCCGATCCTCAGTCGCAGACCACGGAAAAAACATCGACTCGAACTTGTTGTTGCCCGTCGTGGCACCAACCCAAAGTTCGTGAAAAAAGTTCCCCGACCCGTTAGCAGTCGACAAACCAATAATACGGCCACCCACATCAGCGACCGGCTCTATAGAAGCCCACGCCTCCTCAGCATTCGGCAAAAACGCCCACTCGTCAACCACAACCAACGTAGCCGACTCACCACGCGCAGGATCAGACGCCGAAGGCATCGAAGTAATCTGACTACCATTCGCAAACCCCATCTTCTGCTGATGCTCAATCAGCGACTTCGGCCCACGCTCAACCATCCACCTCGGCATGTGGGAAAACCCGTACTTCGACTTACGCAACAACAACACCGACTCACGCTCAGTGCGAGACAAATCAATCACATTCTGATCCGCATGAAAAAACGCCAACCAAAACTGGTGAGCAGCCACCAACGTCGTCCACCCAATCTGACGAGCCTTCAACGACAACGAATACCGGTACTCACCCCAATGCTCCAAAGCCTCCGCCTGGGCTTTCCGCAACTTGAACAAAATGCGCCCCTCAGCAGGATGAGCTATATACCAGTAATGCTCCAAAAAATACTTCTCGCTACGAACACACTTCCGCCACTCCGCCTCCTGACGCAACTCACCCAGACGGCTCATCACCCAGGATGATCCGCAAGGAACTCAGCATACGCCTCAGGGCTATTCAAAATGATAGTAACCCCTTCAGGCTTCGATGACCGACCAAGATTCATGCTAATCGTTCCAATCAACGTACCAACCGCCACCAACAAGCCTGTCACGGCCACAACGAACTTAGTGATCGTGCTCACACTCCGCCTCCTGGCGCAACTCACCGAGGCGAGACATTACGCATCCGCCCACAACGACGACACCGCTCCCAAACCCACTTCGCAGGAGTCAAAAAAGACTCCCACGCATGCACCCCCACCCGTGGGCAACCCTTCCTGTACTGCCAACAAACATCAACCATCAACAGTCACACGGCCAGACCCAAACAAAACCCCCAACAACCGATCAACCGACAACCCGAAAACAAGAACAGCACACACCACAGCCGAAACACCCAACAACACCGACACAGCAACAACCCTACGCAACATCACCAACCACGCCATCCTCAAGCTCAGGCAAAAACGGATCCCCCCACGGGGTTAAAACAGGGCGCTCCCTGAAACCCTCATCTCGCCAATCCTGATTCTCATCCCCTGGCAACACCTTCCCACCCAACACGGGCCTCCCTTCGCATGCATCGCAAACACCTCACGACGCACCTTACCACGATCCCAAACCCGCTCAGCCCGCAACAAACGCAACCGCTCCGCCCGATCAGCCCTCATGCCGCACCACCTGGACATCGACATCCACATCGACATCACGAAACTCAGCGACCAAAGCCTCCAACTCATCAGCCAACTCCGCATCCGACAAACCCGAAGCAACACGCTCATCATCAACCACCACACGCCGCTTCGGCGTGAACTTATCGATGTACTGCAAATACAACGACGCCGCCTTCACATCCCCATCCGACGCCAACCTGAACAACGAATCAATCACCGACTGCGTCCGCTCAGGATGAATATTCAACTCAGCGCACCGACGATCCCACTCCTTCACAAACCGAGGATCACGCTTAATGCGCCGCAACGAATCAACATGAATGTCACGACCCGCCGCCCACTCCTTCTGAGTACGAGGAACCCGCTCAAGCCCCAACAACAACCACTCCAACAGCTCCGCCCAAAGCTCAGGCATCACCTTCGCACCAGACTCAGGATCAACCCTCCAACCACGACCACCAACATTCTGCGGCATGTCAACACCTCCACTACAAACCCGCACCGTCCCAAGTGGGACAGTGCAAACCCTTCATTGGGGGGGGCATCAGATATCAGATAGACACCCCGACAACGGACGGGGTGTCATCAGATGCAAACATCAGACACAAACTGCCCACAGTTGGCAAACACAAAAAGGAAAGTTGACCCACAGTCAACGAATCCTGGACTGGGCACGCACCCCGAATAGTTATCTATACATATACGCGTGCGTACCCCCCGCCCCCCCTCGGGGGGTGGGTCGGGCGGACAGGCGCTCGCCAGCTCGCCCAGGGTCGAACATCTGTTCGACTGCGCCTCTGGCCCCGATCTGGCCGTTTTGTAGATAATGTCTATTATCTTGACACGAAAACCGCTAGATTGCAGGGGAAAGCTCCTCCCCTACCCTATCGACTGCACGATACGCGCCAGATCCGACCAGCCAGGCCGAACATACGTTCGGAAACGGTAGGGTAGGGGACTAGATGCGCGGCCAGTCGTCACGGTCTGCCATGATCGGCCGACCTGTCCCCCACCGTGCACGCGATTGCTCGCGGACGGTCCGACGCGGCGCGTAACCCGTGGGGGTGTCAAGCTCCGCGTCTTTCAGCTTGTGGGTGGTCCCAGGCATCTATTGTTGACGGTAGGTCCGCATTATGGTTCAATGGGTGCGAACCCGCGACCGGCGGGCAGACTGAGAGGGTAGGAATGGGAAAGGCTAAAGACTTAGAACGTCACCTGATGGCGGGCATGCCAGCTGGCGGGTATCCGATTCATGAACTAGGTGGGGATGATCTGGCGGCGTGGCGTGCGGCGATGGTTAGGGAACGTGTCGCAGTTGGGTTCTGTCCGTTGTGCGCGGTTCTGCTCACGCCACCTAATGCGAACGTGAAACTATCGAAAAGTAACGCCTACGGGTTGTCGCTGTCGCCCGCGTCGACCGCGGGGTGGAACGTGTGCCGCGCTAGCTCGCCAGGATGCCGCGCGGCGTGTCTCGCCACCGCGGGCAAGGGCGGGTTGGATTCTGTGCAGCGTGGTCGACTGTGGAAAGTGGCGCTATTAGCTGCAGAACCGTCACTGACCGTTCGGGCGCTAGCTGGTGAGATTAGGGGCGCGGTTGCGCGGCGACCGTTGGACCGGTTGGGTCGTCCGACCGGTCCGCTCGTACCGGTCCGCTTGAATGTTCTGTCAGATATCGCGTGGGAACGTGTGGCACCGGCGTTGTTCTCTATCGCGGGTGCTCGCTATTACGATTACACCAAACGGACAGACCGTACCGTGCCCGCTAACTATCATCTTACGGCCAGCGCGACGGAACGGACTGCGGATAGTGGACTAGCGAACCTGGCAGATATGTACGGGTCGGTCGCGGTTGTGTTCGATACGCGGCGCGGTCACGCGTTGCCAACTACCTACGCGGGGTGCCGCGTGGTAGATGGGGACCTGTCCGATTCACGCTGGACTGACGACCGCGGTGTCATTGTTGGTCTACGTGCTAAGGGTTCTGCTATCGGCGACCGCAGCGGGTTCGTTCGGTCCGTAGCGTAAGTTCTCGCCGGCGACCATCGCCGGCGTGTGGTGATGGTGCTTAGGTGCGCCAGAAGGGTAGGAATAGTCATGAGTACCACTAGCGAGAGACGTTCGGAGCTTATCGATGGCCTGGTTCGCAGCTATGCGGACGCGGTCGACGCGTTGGCCGCGTCGACGGATCCTGAGGCGCGTGACCTGGCCGCGCAAGCGTTCCACGCTGCAGCGGTCACGGACGCGCTTGACGAGGCGTTGTCGACGCGTGCTCCGTTCGGAGCGTTGGCGAGCCCGCCCGCGTTCATGGGCGCGAGCCGGCGCGTGGCCGGCAGTCTGTGGCATCGTTCGGTGGGGTGGCATAGCGGGAACGGCAACCTCTACGGCCTGGTTGGGGTGGCGTGGGATGCGCGTAGCGTGGGCCGTCGGCCTGATGGGCGCGGGTTGCCAGGGTCGTGGTTGGCCGAGGTGGACTACCACGGCGACGGGTTCGGGGACGCGTTGGAGACTACGACAACTATCTACCGGCTGGTGCATCATGGTCGGTCGCGTGCGGCGAGCGCGTGGCGGTCGGTGTTGGGTACGACGGTGTCGGCATGACCAGGCGCATCGATTGCACGCTGACCGACGCTCAATGGGGCGTGCTGCTAGATGCGGTCTGCCTCTACGAGAGCTACCTGGAGGATGATGAGCTGGAGCAGTATTCGGCGCGGGAGCGCCGCGTTGCCCGCCGCGTTCTTGAGCGCGCGTGGGATCGGCTTGCGATGAGTAACAACAACAACAGAAACAGAAAGGGTGAACAATGAACAGCAACCAGAACGAGGATGGCCGCGTGCTTATCCGCGTGGAACATAACTACGGGTCGCCGTGCGCCTATCCCGTGAACGAACAGGGGCGCATCTTCTGCGCCATGACGGGATGCACGACGCTGCGGCCGTCGGACCTCGAGCGGATACAGGCGCTGGGGTTCGAGGTCGTAGTCGAGCAGCGCGGGCAGGACGAGTTGTTAGCGGAGCTGGGGGTGTCGTCATGAGTACCACTAGAGGTCAGGTGATGGACGACCTGCTCACCTCAGAAGAGCGTGCAGCCTACGACGAGGCGGTCGCCGCGACCGGCTTCCGTCGCGACAAGGACAACGGTGGCTGGATGGTCGTCGGGCCGGCAGGGACAGCCGGTCAGGCGATGGACGGCAAGCCCGCTGTCTGCGCCGTGACGATGAGGTCTGGCGAGGTCAAGACCGTCTGGATCGTCAACTCCCGTCGCTATTTTGTCAACGACGAGGGTGTCCAGATGTTCACGGCGACTATCGAAGAGGGGGTGTCGGCATGAGCGCGGGCTGGGCAGGCTGGGCACTGCTGTCGTGGATGCTGACAGCCGTGTGGCTGTCGGCGTTCGTCGGTCTGATTGTGATCAGCGTGCGGGCGCTGCGTACCTGGTTTCGACGCGGCTAGCCTCCTACCCTGGCCGTGGTCGGCGTGCGGCCTCGCATCCTCGTCCATGGGATGCGGGGTCGTTTCGCGTGCCGGCGCGAAAAAAGAATCTGAAAAAAATCTGACCTGCGGAAACGCGGCGGGTCGACGCGTGGCGACCTGCGGAAACGCCATCTGGTCGGGGTGGGGGGCTTGACAGCCGTGAGATAATGGATGCATGGCAAGTCGGAGCTAGTGGAGGCCGGCAGGGCCAGCGATGCTACTTGACAACTGGATAGCGAACCTAACCAACCAGGGCGGGGGCGACCAGCTCCCGCCCATACCGAAGGGTAGGAATATGAGCGAACTAGTTCACGCTTACTGGGACGGCAACACGGCTCGATGGCATGCATGTACTGCATCCGACGAGCCGTCACCATCCTGGCTAGCGTACCGTGTGACCCTGGGCCGACTGTTCATTGACGACCATGAGTCGAGGGATCTTCCCTGCGGCATCGTGGTCGACGAGAGCAAGCGCACCTACACACTGCTGATGACGGTGGGCGACATCCGCGAGGTTTATTCGGATGCCCGCCACTATGGCGACGGTGGCATGGATGGGGAATACGAGCGGGAGAACCGCGACGTAGTCCAAGCTGCCCGTCGGGTCATGGCAGGGCTGGAGAAGCAGGTGCCCGACCAGCTCCAGTAGGCAGGTAGGGGAGTAGCGATGGTGGCCGGTCCTTGGGGCCGGCCATCGTCGCGTCTACGCTCAAGTGTCGACACCGTGTCAGCATCTGTCGCACGGGCGTGCTATCATTATGTCAACATCTACGAAAGGGTGAGTGATGAACACTGAAACGGTAGAACAGACCAAGATGGACGGCCCACAGGTGGGCGACATCTTGGTATCAAGCTGGGGCTACGACCAGACGAACGTCGACTTTTGGCGCGTGGTCGGGCTGACCGCGAGCGGTAAGTCGGTACGCATCGTGCCGGCGGGCAAGCGGGTGGTGGAGCAGTTCACAGGGGGCTGGTATGTGGGCTGCGAGCGCGTGGCTCCAGGTGCACTGGTATGGGAGCAGGACGACGCGACTACGTCGCTGATCCGCTGGTACGAGTTCCGCGGCGAGCGCCAGTGGTGCGTGGGCGTTCCTGTGGGTCATAAGAACACGGCGCATCTGTGGGGTGGCGAGCCGGTCTACCAGACCGCTGCGGGATGGGGGCACTGATGAGCGTTCATGTGGTGACCAACACCCGCGGCTACCGTCGGTACACAGAGGCCCTGACAGGCCGTTGCACAATATGTGACCTGCCTACCGCTACTGTGTGCGCGTGTGGACGTTGCCTGGACATGGAGCCGTGGCCGTCCGACGGTGTCATCGCGGAGCTGTTGTTTGATGAGCATTCGGAGATCACACGCGAGCGTGACGGCGAACGTGAGGACGCTGAAGCAGAACGTCGACGTTCCGATGGGGGCTGGTGATGTTGGACAGGCAGAACGCTGGCCGGCGCGTGCGGCTGGAAGCCGCGGGTGATGACGACATGGCGTTGCCCAGCGGAGCGGAGGGCACCGTGAGGTACTACCGCTGGACGCAGACCGCTGTCGGGATCCTGGCTGTCGACTGGGATGATGGTTCC
>Ga0209349_1000704_pt1 | contig 16697 bp, 11 predicted proteins | sample ETNvirnome_2_130_FD_184067 | JGI IMG/M metagenome (GOLD analysis project Ga0209349, IMG submission 184067) | Marine viral communities from the Pacific Ocean - ETNP_2_130 (SPAdes) (version 2) | ecosystem: Environmental > Aquatic > Marine > Oceanic | place: Pacific Ocean | collected 2013-06-22
AGGAGTGCGCCTAAATTTATTTTGTTCTCGACCATATCTGCTTTCTGCTAATTTTCTTACATAAGCGTTAGAGCTTCTAGGCTCTTCATCCTCAACTCTTAAAGCTTCGGCTAGAACATATCCTAGTCTGTGATATTCAGTGCTGTCCTTTAGAGCTTTCTTCGCTTTTTTTGATCCACTACCAGCGGCTACTTGAGCTAATACTCTCTTCCTAGTTCCTGGCTTTGATCCTTGTAATTTCCTTCTCTTTCTAGCAGTAGCCCTTTTCAGGTTCCTCTTTAGTCTTGCCTCGTCCCAAAATTTCTTGTCTGGATAATCCCCTCCTCTAGCCGCTTCAGCATCCTTTTCGGAGTGGTGAGGTCCTCCCGCTTCTCGTTCCCGCTCATCACTAGCCACACTTTCGGGCTCCTCTCTGCTGTACAGGCTCGGATGGCTGCGTTTAGCCTCATTCAACTTTCTTTTTTTAAAATTTTTCATAATACTTTCCTAATACATCGTGAACACTGGTGGTTCTTCAATTTCGAAAAGAAGTTCTTCTTTGAGAGTTTCTTTTTCTTTTACACTCTGATCTGACAGAGCTTGTCCATTTAATGCTGCCCCTCCACCAGGGGAAGGCAGTGTTTTATATTTCCCTCTTACCTCTCCAAGAATTCCTTTAGACACAGCTAAAGCAAATCTTTGAATCCAGTTCTTGTAGTAAGGATGTAAGGTTCCTGCATCCAAAGCTCTGTAAACTAGAATACAGGTCTGATTGTTCTGTACAGGAGTGGGGTATAGCTGTAGAACATTGCCATTAATAACATCCCAAGCTCCTTCCTGACCTAAAACCTTTCTCATTGTCTCTAGACTCTGTTGTAACAGGTAGAAGTCTGAGATACTAAAGTTACTGAATAAGAAGTTGTCTTGGAAGTATTTAATAAAGAAATCATACTCCAAGGTTCCTGTCATGTTCTGAATGCTCAATAAAGATTTCTTATATACCACATAACTAAGGTTGTTAGCTATGTGCATCGGAAGTAAGTACCTGTTTTGTCCTGCGGAACATTCAAATGCAGCCTGTTGTTCGCACCAAAAGGGAGCATGATAATCTAGGTTAGTTATCGCTTCATCTATTGCAGTCTTAACTTGAAAATCTGTTAGCTCTACTCTAACAACTGGATGCCCTAAACGAGCAAGAATAAAATCTCTAATAGTAGTTTCAAATCTAGTTAGTTCTACTGGATCTGATAGAGTTCCTGTATTAAGTTTAGAGCTATCAATGGCTGTAGAAAATATATCTGTATCCCCCAAGTCCCTACCTCCATAGGAACCAAAGGTATCTCCATACCCTAACAATCTGGGATCAACTCTAGCTGCTGCTGCCATTTAATTCTTCCTTATTTTCTTTTACTACTTTCTTTTTTGGCCGACCTTTCTTTTTTACTATAGGACTGCTAAGTACTTGTAAGTATCTAGAGTTCACAAAAGTTTTTGATTCAAATAATTCACCTGGGCGAATCTCAATAATCTCATTCTCCAAATGAATAAGCATATTCCATCTACATTTACTTTTATATTTATACATGAATACCCTATTGTATATAGGAAGTGAATGAGGGCCAGAAGAACAAAATTTCTTCTGACCCTCATGTTAATTTAAATTAATTTAAATCAGTCACCCGCAGTTCCCAGGTTCGTCGTATTCTGAGCGAACGGTGAGAACAGGTAGTTACTCGTAGGACCAATAATACGCACGATTCTATAGAATCGGTTGTACGGTTCAATAGTAACTTTACCGTAGCGAGTTAAGATACCCTTCCTGGGCTGGAAGGTCTCTGGGTCAACAATGGTAGGCAGTTGCTGGAGAGGGATATAGGGGCAATAGCAATACCCAGAATCCATCGCATTAGCACCTTTGTAACCGACGAGAATTTCATCCGTAGGATACATTGGATCAACATACAGGTCGTAGCGACCCATAAACTTGCCTTTATACTCAATAGAGTTTCTACCAATATTGGTAGGACCATCAGCAGGTTGCACACCACCCTCAAGCTTCGAAGCACTCTCTAAGAGAGAAGCAACGAGAGGAGAGGTGAGGAGCCAATTACCAGGACCACGCATAGTGGTGCGGTAAATATCTTGCGAAGCGAGGTTAATAATCGCCAGCAAGTTAGCATACACTTCGCCAACATGACGAGGATAAAGGCTAAGAGAAGACTGACTAAAATCAATCACGAAAACATTAGAGGCTTGCTTCGTAGCACCAAGCGCAGTATCTGTTCCCGTACCTTGGGCTCCATTGAAGTCGTAAGTAAACTGAGCAGGAACAAACTGAGTTGCTCCAGCAGCACTATCCAAGCCAGGGAATACTCCATTACCTCTGTTACCAAGATCAATGTAATCATTGTCAGTTAATCTCAGATCAACACCACCTTCGTTCGTCTTGTGACGACCGTAAGCAATCATGCGAAGATCTTCAATGAGTTCACGGTCGATCTCAAGCTGAAGTTCCTTCGAAAGAAGATCCGTAAGCTCACGCTCAAGATCAAGGTTGTGATAAGCCTTAAGGTCTTGAGAAGCCTCAAGAGTCCAAAGGGCTCTCATCTTACGAGTGTTAGCCACAACAGCTTCCTGCTCGATGTGGAAGGTCATTTCAGGAATACCCGTACCACTCAGACGCTCACCACCAGATAGGTTATAACCCATCACAGCATTAGCGTTGGGGAAGGCAGCAATTTGACCACCCATCGTCCCAGAGCCAGCACCAGTACCAAAGAAGGGCTCACTACCACTCGGGCCAGCAGCCAGAACATTGGACACATCGAAACCGCTTTGAGCTTGATCGCCGTCAAGACCATTGGAAGTTCCTCGCGTACCAGTAACACCGAAAGTACCGGGCCATCCAGCGTTAGCATCTCCTTGGGTTCCAAGGGCACCAGCAGACACAGAACCAATATCAGAAGCAGTCAGACCTCTGTAGGTCAGGTTGAACTTGCTGTAGACAGTTTGAATGTCAGTACCAGAAGCACGGTCGTTACCCAGATAAAAGACCTGAGAAACAGGTCCCTGCATGGGCTGAACGCCAACCAGTTGGTTAGCTAAAAGTTTCGGGTAAACCCGACGAACTAAGGGAAACGCAAATTTTTGGAAAGTTCCGAGTTGACCAGTTGTAGTGGTCGCAGCGGAAATAGCCTCATTCATGTTAAGTTTATCTTCAACGATTGATTTAGCTTGGTTTTCAAGAAGTTGTGCAGTCACTCTACGGGTATAGTCATTATCAATACCCTCAAGCACAGGCTCCCACTTCTGGACAAGCGTATCATCAGTTTGATGCATTACATCCATATTAATTTATCCTTATATTAAGATTGAGAGAAGGGCATGAACTTCATGACCTCATCCGTTAAAAATTCATTATTGGAATGAACTCTTTCTTCGTTAATCTCTCTATCAGCTTGAGATACAACGATAGCTTTTTCCGATGAGACAAATGCCTCCTCCTTAGAAGCCTCTAAGTTTTCAACCTCTTCAAGAAGTTGGAAATTTTGCCCCTCAAGTTCACTGACAGATTGTTCGGTGAGAGATAATTTACTTCCAAGAACTTTGATAGTTCCTTGAAGTTTTTCATTCTCATTAACGAGTGCGTCTACTTGTTCATCAAGAACGCTAAACTCTTCCTGTAATTCACCATGCTGACTGGTCATTTCAGAAAGAGCATTCTCTTCATCACTGTCACTTAGCTCAAGAGCCATTAAAGTTCTTACCGACTCAAAAAGTCTTGCATTACGGAAGACTTCGCTTTCTTCGGAAAGCTCGGTAAAAGCTTGATCTTTAAGTTGGTCAATTTTATTACGGAGATAGGCATTAACCTTAGCCTCCAACAAACCGATCTTCTCTTCTACTTGTTCGTTTATAGTAGAATCTACCATCTCGAAAATAGCTTCGACGGTAGATTCGTTTAATCCTTCAGGTAGAATATCGGCAATATTCTTTATATCATTCATAAATAGTTCTCCTAGGTTCATTATTATCTATTAGTTTAATATACAAAATTGTATTTTTTTTTAAAAATGTATGAGTTACTTGTCATCATCATTTTTAGAGGGTTTCTTTCGTGTTCGTGCTGATCTAGCTGGTCTTGTCCTAGCTGGTCTAGCTGGTCTAGCTGGTCTAGCTGGTCTTGTCCTAGCTGGCCTCGCTGGTCTTGTCCTAGTTGATTGAGTATTAGTTTCTGGAGCATCAGCAGCCCGTCTTCCTCCAGAAGCAGATTCAGCAGATTTCCCTTTCGAACGACTAGTCGCACCGTGCTTCATAGCTCTTGCGTACCCTTTCTGTTGCGCTAGTCCAGCAAGAAACTCTCTTGAATAATGCCGTGATATTCTCACGCCAAGTCCACCCTGTGCTGACGGTTTCTTAGTCATAGATGCTTCTAACTCACCTGTGAACTCTGCAAGTAATCTTTTTATGAATGACATTTTACTGTAGTATTTCTGCTAATAAAGATCCGAATCTGTGGTATTCAGTAGAAGTTAGTTGTAATTGAGCGCGTCTTTGCTGTCCAAGCTTACCTGGAGTCTGTCTTCCTGCTTTAGGTCTTGGACCTCCTCCTTCGTCGGGAGAAGCTCCAGATTTCGAACCATATTTCCTCATGTGAGCTTGCGTTTTCAATCTATCCGCATAGTCTGGGCTAACTCTTGCCGTTGACCTTTCCCCAGAACTGCTTGGTACAGGTTTTTTAACACCTCTGGCTGCAACATGTGCTGATCTATCAGCACTAGCAGCAGCAATCCCTCCTCCTTTTAGACCTTGACCATGCCGTTGGCCTGATCTACCACCAGCAGCGACCTTCTTGAGAACATCTGGGTCTCTCTTACTTGCACCTCTTCCTAATTGTAGTGGTTTTTTATCTGGAACTACTTCGGCTTCCACCTCCCTAGGAGGTTGTTTACCCGCAGGAAGTTGAGGCTGCCCTGGATGAGGAGCCCCGTTTCTTCTCTGGTCTGGTTGCTCTTCCCTATGTTCTGCTGGAACTTTCGGAGGTGTTTTCGATGGACGAGAACCATCCCCTCCTTTATCTCTTGGTCCAACACTAACTCCAGGTCTATCTCCTTGTGCTTCAGCACTAGGCTTCCCACCAGCCACCCCACCCTTTTTGGTTTCAAGCTCTCCTGCTCCAGGACCGTGCCTTGTAACCTTAAGTGAAGCCATAGCTCTTTTTCTCTGTCCAGGCTCAAATTCCTTATTTCTAGCTGCTGTTCTTCTAGCCTCGGCCTTTTCCTCATCTCCTTGTGCAAGCCCGGATTGACGGCGTTTTTCTGTGTCAAGAATATCTTTCACCTCTAGATTTTCTTTCCTCTTATCCATATACTTTTCACCAACAGCTTCTTTTGCCGCTTTACCGAATCTCTTAATAGCCTGACCAGTCCCTGTAGCTGCATCAACTGCGGTTCCATGCACCTTGGACTTAAGCCTTTCTGTCTTGTCCCGCCTTACTTCTCTATGACCTCTACGGGTATCTGCCGCAGCTTCATCATCGGCTCTCCTAATCTTTCTCCTAGATACATCATCTTCCCTTGATTGCTCTCCAGCATGCTTCCTACTCGCCCTACCTTCCTCTCCAGCAGCGGTAACATCTAAAGCTCTTTCTGTTCCTTTAGCCTCAATTTCCTCAGTACCCTTCTTTCGGAAGCCAAGAGTTTTCCAAGATCTGCCTCCAGATTTAATTTTAGCTGCCTTCCGATTACCCTTCTCAGTTTCAATTTTTTCTTGCGCGGCAGCCATACCTTTTGCTGCACCTCCAGCCGCTCCTTTAATCTTAGTGGCCTTACCTTCAGCCTCTGCTTCTCGCTCAACAGTACCTTTCCACTTCCTGAATCTGGTTTCACCAGTCCTCTGCTGTGTATCCTTAAGATCTTGTTTTCTACTAGCGGCTCTTGTTTTCTTAATTCTTCGCGTATCTTCTTTGGTTTTATACTTCTCAAATCTCTTCGCTGTTCTTAGAGTGGATCTATGGTGCTTCCGTAATCCTCGTCTTCTTTCATGAGCAGCCATCCCCACACCTGTCTTATCTTCTGGTTGATCATCCAGAAGATCTCTAGCTAAATCATCAGAAGCGGCTGCTATACCTTCATGCAAGGAAGCGTGTAAGGCATAAGCCATTTTATGCCAATGTCCATCAGCCTTAATTAAAGCAAATTCTCCCTCAGTAGAAGCAAGTAGTCCTTTTCTTCTTCTTCGTACACTAGCATGTTTACCTTCTGCTGTCGCTGTTCTTGTGGTTCTCAAATTAGCTATCCTCATTTGTTCCGCACTCATAGTACCAGGATCCTGCTTAGTCTCTCCAGCCGCTGCCACTTTTGCTCCGTTAGCCTCTTCAATAAACGGCTGATAAGCATCGCGCATTCTGGATTTAAGTAAGGTAACAAAGTTGTCTTCCCTCTGTAACCTAGTTTGAGTCTCTCTAGCAAACTTCCCTTCTGTAGATTCTGACAGTCCAGGATAAGCTCCTCTAGTGGACGGATCAGCCACCAGATCGAAAGTAACCAATTTAAAGTCTTCGTTCACAACCTTATCTCCGTTATGATCTTCGGAGAGGGTTCCCATTCCTCTAGAGGAAATACCAATTTTAACTCCACCATTAATCAGAGCTTGGGCTGTCATACCAGCAGGAGTTTTAAGAAGTTCTGCTTCTCCAATAAGCTCCTGGCCCTTCATCTCTAAGTGAGTTATTAAGTGTGAAGCATTAGAGAGCTTTACTGTATCATTCTGAGGGTGATCAAGCTCACCACATAATCTTCTTTCCATAATAAGAGGGGATACTTTATCTAATTGGCTTTGTAAAACACTAGTAGGGTAGATTCTACCATTATTATTCTTCTCATTACATCTCCCAAAGACTCCACGAATTTTCATGGGGCCATCAGCTTTTCCTTCGTTTATAACTTGAAGCTGTTCAATAATAAATGTGTCTTGTAGTAATTGCATAATTAATCCTTCTTATCCTTTCTTCCGTCCTTGCCAAATATCCCTCTTGATTTTCTCATAGATCTGCTGCCGTATTTTTGAGCTAACTTATCAGACCCCTTACCATACCTTATTAGGGTACGAGCAGCATGTTTCTTAATACTCTTAAAATCTGCGCTAGGGGTAGCACTGCCTGGAGTGAATCCTTTTGCTATTTTTCCCCTGCCACTCTTCTTTCCCCACTTTCCTTTTGAAATAACATACAATCTGTTTGCCGCAGTAGTAGAAAAGATTTGACCAAAGGATCCTTGGCTTAGAGCCACTTTGATACTTGGATAGGTCTTCACTCTTCCCTTTCTAGACTTTGTTACCTTTCGTTTAGCTCCTTCTTTAGAAGTATAAACTTCTCGCCCTTTAGATTCAGATAATAAACTTAGGGCTTCAGTTAACTTCATTTTTTCTTAATTTTACTTCTAATAGAACTCTTTAAAACCTGCTTCCTAGTTTTCTTAGCTTTCTTAGGTTTTTTATAACCATAACTAGCTTCTATTTTTTCAAAGGATCTATCTATTGTTTTCGCCCCAGCCATGTTAGTTCCAAGCATACCCGCACTAGTCATCTCTTGTAAGAGAGCCTTCACATCCATAAGAAGAGGGATGAGTTCCTGGGCTGTAGATTCCGCAAGCATTTCGGGGTGAGACTGAGCGATTGCAAGCGCATCTTCCGTTTCGGAATCAGTCCATACAATCTCGGGAATAGTCTCAACAGCAGGAGTACTTTGTGGTGTAAAACTTTCCCCTAGAATCTGTTGCATAAAAGAATCAGGTACACTAATATTCCGAATATCCTTACCCGCAGGAGCGAGAGGAGAACTACCCGTGGTAGTAGAAGGAGCTACTGATCTTCCTTCCTGTATACTATTTAATTCTTGATCTATTAAAGCTTCTGCGAATTTAGAAATACTTTCCATTGAAAGTCCCCCTTATTCGTCATCTTGAAGAAGTAATTCAGCAAGCGTTTCGTCAATCACGGTGTCAATATCTTCGTCGCCCTCATTGAGTTGAGACAGACGATCCACAAGACCCATAACGACATCTAAATGCTCAAGAATACGCTCTTCGTCAATAGACTCATCTAATTGAGAAACACAAAGGGGGCACACATGAATAGCCTCCTCAACCACTTCCTCTTCAGCCTCTTCTTCTTCTTCTACTTCTTCTTCTACTTCTTCTTCTTTGTCCGTATCTTCGTTTAGGGAAACCGCAATATCAGCCTTACCCCAAGCAGCAGCCTCAAGAAGCTGTTGACGAAGTTCATCAGTTAATCTCATATGATCCATAATAAAATCCTTATATTTTGTAAAGAGTATTAATCTCTACTCTTATTTAGAGTCCTTAATAAAATAAACAGCTTTTATTTTATTTTTTGTTTATTCTCTAGCTCCCTCAACAGACTGGTTATGCCCCGAAGTTCTTTCTGAAGTAAAAGTACTAGAATAGGGGGTAGTAGTGGGAGGATCAATAAATAATCCATCAGACATAGCTTTAATAGGCAAAAACTTATCGGCAGATGCTCCCGCTCTTCTCTGAACTATCCTTGTATTTAGATCTCTATGGAGCCCAGTATCTTTAACAGGGGGGAATACATGCACATCATTAAATAATCCATCTCGGACTAAGGGAAAAATTAGTTTAGAATTTTCCAAAGCAGTAAATTTATTAAATTCTGTCATTCCCAGCCTTGAAATTACATCAAAAGTTGTAATTGCGAGACCTAACCCTTCTCTATCTAAAACATAATTATCATTTAGCTCTTCTATAATCTCTTTAATTAATCTATAAGTTGTCTTTTTTCTAACAAAAGGAAAATCTTCAGCGGCACCCTCAACTCCTGCTGAGACACAGGCTGTGGTATATATTGTGCTGTCTGGAGTGAAAAGAGATGTTCTAGTTTGTGTATCTAATTCTCCATAAACATCAGGGACTCCATCAGAATATGGCTTAGAGTAAGATATAAATTGATTATTCTTTGGATCAGAAATAAAGGGGTCAGGGCTCGGGCCAGTAGTTATTTCTCTTACTGTGGCTCCGTTCGGCACCAAAGAAATTATTTTGGATTTACCTCCATTAGGATCATATTCTGTTCTATTTGTTGGAATAACAAAAATAGTAGGAGGAATTTGTCTCAATAAAATGGGTTGTAGCTTATTAGTTTTCGGAGCATCAAATAAAATATCCTCCTGAGAAATGGATAAGGAACTTGTGCTTTCTATATAATCAAAAATTAAATCATCTTGAGAAAGAAAATAAGGTCTATAGTTTGCTTTATATTGAATATAGCTATTAATATCCCTTATTCCTTGTGTAGAACTTGAATCCATTAATTCATATTTAACGGCTGTACTCTTTAGTAAATTAGATCCTGCTAGAGAATAAGTAGTGTCAATTGAACTTAGGACAAGCTTCATTACATATACATTTTGTCTAGGGCTACTTAGGGAATAATTAAATTCGATAGGATTAGAGGTATTAGAGGATACAGATAAAGTTCGCTTTCCAGTACCTCCAAGCAACTTAATTGCCATTTGTCTAATCTTTTCAGGAACAAGATAAGCATGATCCTTCTCAGACTTACAGTACAGTCTAGTCTTTTTCCCATCTTTCGTAATAGTAATATACTCTCCATCCTGAATTGCCAAAGTAGTTCGGGATAATAAACTATCATTATCTTCGATGTAATATTTCTTAAGTTCTGATCCTACCTTAATTTCAAGATACTTACTCACATCCGTAGAAAGAACCTTCCAATTTTTTAGGATTTGAGAATCATACTCTGTGTGAACAGACGGATCTATGGAAACTAAGTTTTGATCTAGCAAAGATAATGCAGCAAGTTCATTTACCTCTGGATTTGTGCTTGGTTTTATAGTTATAGTTTCGTTTTTCTGCGTGTTAATTTTTAACCCAACATATTGACCATAATCAAACTCAGATATCGTACCATCAAGTAACTTACTAGAAACTAAAGAATAAATTTCAGATCTACTCATCTTAGTACCATCAATATTTGTAATTTTTTGTAAATTAGATACAAACTCTGGCTTTAAACTATCCATCAGATTGGTAGAAGTAATATTATAAATTTTAGTACTATCCCAATCTCTAAAAGAATTATTTCTATCTAAAATGTATTCTATACTTTTGTGAATTCTTTCTCCAAAAATAAGATCCCTTTTATTGGGATTTTCTACAAAATCTTTAGTAGGTAGGGTTGCCATAATTGCTATTTCAGGCTTCATAACTTCAGCAGAAGGAGTATTTCTCATATAATATTTCATTGCTGGGCTATTTAAATCAATAAAATTACTATTAAAAACAACTCTACCTAGATCCGTGAGAGGGGGAGGGGATTGATAACTATTTTCTATATTTCCTGCACCAGTGTAACTTTTTGAATCTGTAGTTCCTCCAGTAAAAAAGCCATTTCCTCCTCCATCAATGCCTCCTGCTCCTGTATCATCTCTTGAACCTGTAGTTCCTCCATCAAAGAAACCCCCACCATCATCAATTATTACTCCACCAGTATCATCTCTTGAACCTGTAGTTCCTCCATCAAAGAAACCCCCACCACCATCATCAATTCCTCCTGCGCCAGTATCATCTCTTATATGCGTAGTTTCTCCATCAAAGAAACCCCCACCACCATCATCTACACCATCTATATCAGTACCCTGGCCTGAATCAGTTTTATCCCACCCAGTCCAACCATCCCCATCAATTATTACTCCACCCTCCCCCCCAGGGTTGGGATTTTTGGTACAAACAATTGTAACTACAACATCACCACAATCTCCCTTACAGGCTCCATTCTTTTCGCAATCAGAACCATTCCCTCCTGTTTGGCTTTTCTTTTCACAAACCCAAGGATTGGAATGGGTCCAACCAGGCCCGCCAGGCCCACCCCAACCCGATTCGTTTTGCTTAATTACTTCTTCAACCTTCTCAGCAATCGTTCCTGCATCCTCAAAAGGAAAACCATTTTTACATTTTTGCTTCCAGGTTATGGTTATAGTTTTTTTATCTGGGCTATCGGTGCCGGGAGGACTTACAGTAGGAGATCCATCAAGGTGACAAGCACAGATACCATACCCTCCACCAGGAGGCTGCATGGGCGGTCCAGGGGGGGTCGTTGTAGGAGGTCCTGTAGTTCCCCCACCACCTCCACCACCCCCACCAGGAGGAGGAGTACTAGTATTATTCCAAGCACGAATTTCAAGATCAGGACACTTACCTCCCGGTCCAATACAGCCACCTCCAGGATCGGGAGGATCGGTGCTACGATCATACAGAGTTGTATCTGGGGGATATCCAGGATTACCAGGATCTCCTAGACTTATATCAATACATTGTTGTTTATAAATCCACAGATGACAATCTTCTTGCCAGGGTTCAGTGCAAGCATAATCACTCTCTTTAGGCTCACCTACTACTCTACATTGCCAATCTTCGTTCACAGGGGGGCCAGGATCAGTATCATCTACATCTCCATCAAATTTCTCCCAATTATTACCGCCCCCTCCTCCAGTAGGTACATCTCCCCCACCCCCGAAATCATTATCTCCAAAATCTCCAGGACCATCCCCAGGCATGAATTGCCCACATCCAAAGGTTATGTTCCCCATATCTTACTTTTCCTATTGCTTAATATCTATAGTATTATCAGCACCTAAGTTAACATTGAAATAGAAAGGAGCATCCTGAGTAGAAATTCCCGTCATTTTCCACTGAATAGTTGGGTAAGTACACATTCCCATTTGAGGATTACCCTTGTATCCATAACTTGCTCTAGGAGTACTCATATTTTTCGTCATCATAGATTCTACAGGCACCACAAAAGAACTAAAAGTACCTCCTTGCCGCTGCTGATGAGGAAGCCGGGCACCTTGTTTGTCTGGAACAAACTCCCAATTGTAGTATGCGTATACATCATTGGTGTGCGGTACGGTGTTTCTAGCCGTAAAAGCCAAATAAATTGTAAAATCCTCATCATGTTTTTCTACCCAATAACCCGTATATGCTCCAGGCTGATGAACCTCCGTATCTATGATTCCTTGAGGGCTGGCTTTTCCTGACCAACTTTGAGGAAGACAATTAATAAATTTTATATCTATATCATAATCGTATAACCAGGAAGGTCTTTTTCCTGAGAAGGATATTTTCTTTTTTATATAGTGAAATGATACCCTGTTAGCCGGGACCCACGGGTTCGGCAAGCCTATCGTCGTAGCATTATCAGCACTGTCATACGCACCTAATCTGGGCGCAGATATACCATCTGCCAGCGGATCCCCATTGGCATCAACACCTACTCTGAAACTTGATCCTATAATAGTTCTGTCGGTCGCAAGTCCAGCCGTAGCCTTTGAACCATTCGTACTGTTAGAAGAGATATAGGTATTAATATAATCATTAGGATATTGCCCTATACTTGTAGTCCCAAAATTTGTCCATTCCGCTACATCCCAATCAGGCTTGTCAGGTACGGCAAGATTGTTAATACTATTAGTCTTTGCATTAACGCCAAAATAGCTGTCACATACTGATTGCTTGGCATTTGCATCACCCCCAGCAAAATCCCACAAGGCTCCCTCAGGACCAAAGAAGAAGCCACCAAAGATATATCCAGCGGAGATAACTTCCATGTTGGCATCTACACCAAAGCCGCCTCCAGTTGATCCTCCAAGAGCGTTATCAACATAATCCATAGTCTCCTTAATTTCATTATCCAAATTAACTCTACTTACAACAGGATTAGCTAAAGAAATTTGAGGAAGCGCAGCAGCAATTCCTGCCCTCTCATTATAAGCAAGCTCTGCTGTTCTAAAGAGAGGTCTAATATCAATTATATCCGTCTTAGCAATTAAAGTATTTCCAGCAGTATCAGTACCCCCAGTCTTTTGTACCCAAATATAAGCTACAGGAAGTATGGATTGTCCCAAGAGTTCATAAGCATTAGATTCTAATTTTTCAGAAAGAAGAGGAGCAATATTTAAAATATCATCTGGGGCAGGGAAAGATCCTCTAACATCAAAAGCTATATCATTACCAGAGGTAGCAGTAAACCCCATATCAGTATTAAATTGATCTCCAGGAGAAGCTAATGATTCATGTCGGGACCCTGTTTCCCGACGATTCCAAAAATTATTCTGAGCGTCAGTAGGAGAACCCTCCCTATACGCAACTTTTATTCCCGCGCCCTGAACAATCCCTAATTGAGGTTTAGTTATAGTTCCTACGCTATTTTGATTCATTAAATTTACACTACTAGAATCAATAGGCTTACTATAGATAAAGACTAAATCAATCCTGCTTTCAACTCCAGGAATTAGAATATTGTTTCCTTCTTTGTCCATATACTGAAAATCCTCGTCATCCCAGGGCGGTACATCAACAGTAAGTTCGGTATCCACATCCACAATAGCTAGGCGAGTAACACCTCTCCACTTCTTAATAAAGTGGGATTCAGCCGCAGGAGCCACAACTGAACCGTTTCCTGCCTGACCTATATTCGTTATAGTAACAAACTCCTGTTGCCCTGGCATCCCCCTCGACCATGTAAGAGCCTCCGTAATTACAGTAGGAGAGACCCAACTACCTGCCCCAGGACTATTAAGAGGAGGCGTAGAGTCATCATATCGTAAGTAATACCAGTCGGGCTTCATTACTACTCCAGTAAGATTTACTGGATTATTCTCATCCACCATAGGCCAAGTAAAAGCTCTTTCTGCTAAACCATCCATACCTAATGCATCTGATGCTACTATACTTTTAAATTTATCAAGAGTATTTAAAAGGACGGGATTTCCTGCCATAGGAAGCTCTGATTGCCACACATCGGTCTCCCCGAATTGATCTCCTAGTATCTTTGTCAAATAAGCTAGAGGCTCTTTAGATACATCATTTATTCTTGCAGTAAATCTTCCTGGCTTAACTCTAATAGTTCTATCAAGTCCAGTAGTGTAGGGTCGTAATTCATCTATCTCTTTTCTGTTTATTCCACCCTCCTCATCAGAAGAATCTCTTTGCAGTTGATCTTTTAGCCAAAGACAGTTTTCTTGAAGCTGCTTGAGGGGAATATTATCTACTTCAAAATAGTAAGGATCGTTAGCTTTAAAAAAGCGAACAGGGTCTGTAAAGTGATAAGTACTATCTGTATATTTTATATGTGCCATTAATCATCTCTCTTTAAATCGAAAATATTAGAAGATTTATACCCTACGCTATAGTGATGATCTCCTTGATAAGCTTCTGCTCCTCTATTATTAAGGTGATTGCTTCTAGATCTGTATAGAGTTACCTTTCTTGGTCTAGACGAGGAACCTAAACTAGCATTCTTTGAGTTCGCAAATGTGTCAGATGCTGATTCATCTAACATACATTGTTGAGGGTTATCTTCTAGGAATTCACTACAGTAATAAAAACCAGAAGTCCAAAGTTTATCATATACATCAGGGTTATCTTTAGCTATGAGAACTGAAGATGCACTTAATTTTAATAATGATGGATAAATACTACTGGCATTAACTCCCCCCTCTAATAGCATAGCAGAAAGCGGGGCCGAACAATTATATCCTTGCGAAAAGATTTGATAGGCTGGGCCAACATTCCCTGAGAAACTTCCTGGGGCAGATGTTCCTGTATCATAACCACTTGCATCATTTTGTAAAAACTTCGCAGTAGATTTTGGAGACCAATAAATTCTGAAGAGACCTTGGTTATTGTAGGTATGGGCTGCCGATGCTCCGTACATATAAGTAGCAATTGAAGAAGTATTCATACCTGCCTGAGATAGACGGGAAGCAACTTCCCCAAGGTTGTCTATCGTACTGATGCCAACCCCTTTAAGTACAGGATAAAAATAAGCATTCTCTTGATTAACAGAAACCCCAGATGGCACCACCCACACAGAGCTTCCAGCACCAAACGAATCTAAAACACTTAATCTTCCCGTGTCTGGAGTGCCTTCTGGTGCCCCAGAAGCTATGACGGGTTCCCTATTGCCTCCCACATGACTACCTCCCACTCCTGAACTCCACAGCGCACTAGGACCATGATACCCAGCCTCAGAAGGATACATCCCACTTACAGAGCAGAAAGCTGCATTAAATCTAGATGTATCAGCTATGTTCCAAATCATTAGTCTATCGCAAGCAGTTCCACTAGCATTATAAATAATACCATCTAAAGGACTATTTTGGTTTCCATTGGGGAAGTGAACATTAGTAACATTGACTACACTATCTTCAACAGCACGAACACAAACTCCTCCTAGAGAGATTGCGGCTCGACTAGTAAAGTCTGGGGTGCCATTAATAATAGTATCATTTACCATAAAAGTATTCATACCATACTTTTCAGTAAATATAGGAAGGTTTGGAATACTTCCAACGGTTCCTGCTACTGTTCCAGGGACACTAGCAGCAGCAACATTATTCGGATTAGGATAAAATTGTAATGATCCAGAACCAATTAAGGAGCTAGTTCCAAATGAACTTACAGAATAATCTGTTCCGTCATTATAAATTCCATTCCCAACAGAAGTTCTAGGCCAATTAGAATTGTAAGTCCCTAAATCTAACATATTAAGAGTCGAATTTTTATTAACAACCAAACAAGCTCTAGTAGCATGTAATTCTACAGAAGTATGATTACCTTGTGAACTAAGATCAAATCCACTAGCATCGTAAGCCCAACTATCTTTTACTTTAGGGGGACAAATATTAATTGTAGATTGGTTTTCTGCTAATACATCAATACCAAACTGAGCTATGACCGTAGGACCATGTAAGTTAATTTCAGAATTATCACTTGCGTAAAGCCCAGCAGCCTTTTGTTGTATAACTGCTCCGTCTGGACCCCAAACATAGGAACATCCCGATCCTGTTCCAAACAATGTCAAGGAAGAATTTCTTACTGCTCTTGCCGCTAAACCGTAAGAAGGTAGAGCCGTAGAGTTACTTGCAACTATTTTAGTGTGGAGGAACTTTGCGTCAGAATTGTCTTCAATAGAAATTGCGGGTATATAGGTTGTGTACGCATCATACTTAATCGCTCCGTGAGAACCGCTAAAAGAAGTATGTCCATAGCGAATAGGCATATGATTCACTTTCTCAAAATCAAAAGTACTTTGATTTTTTAATACCAAGTGTTGTCCATTCTCATTAAAATCTGTAATTTTTCTTCCTGTTTCTCCCGCATTAGTAGGCGCGATACGCATAGGCTTTAGGAAGAATTCGGAATTCTTAGCCACTACTCCGTCATTAGTATGATCTTCTACACAAAAGTTAGTGAATTCTACTTGAGAAAGATTTGAGATAATTCCTTTATCATTTCCGTAGATATCAATAAGACCATCTAAATTAACTTGAGAGTTAGTTAGTTTAATTCCACAAGAAGTATTCACTTCAGAAGATAATATTCCTCCACTATCCTCATTGGTTGAAAAGAGTCTTGCAAAGCCCCCAACTAATCTGGAATTATCTAGCTGGAAGCCAATGGAGTTTCTAGAAGCGATCACCATTACATCGTCACCAGAAGCTTGGAAATCTCCTGCCATAGGATAAGCAGCCTCTTGTGCTGCGGTTCCAGAAAGGAATGAGCTTACAGAAACATCACTGTTTATAGCATGAAATCCTATTCCTGGAGTATTAGATCTAGAAGTTACCGTATCTAATTTATAGTTTCTATAGGAGA
>Ga0209349_1000705_pt1 | contig 16690 bp, 13 predicted proteins | sample ETNvirnome_2_130_FD_184067 | JGI IMG/M metagenome (GOLD analysis project Ga0209349, IMG submission 184067) | Marine viral communities from the Pacific Ocean - ETNP_2_130 (SPAdes) (version 2) | ecosystem: Environmental > Aquatic > Marine > Oceanic | place: Pacific Ocean | collected 2013-06-22
TTAGTGCATCAACCGAAACGCGTTTAAGAAAAGGGACATTTAGCCACATACCAGCCATGGTTGGCACTACAGACAGGGATTTAGGGTTTGCAGGATTTGCTTCAAAAGACGCTTTATTCGACAGTTTTGCTGGGCACAGCACACAGGCAAGAATGACATACGACGCCAATGGCGACACTCCACTGCCCGTGCTTAACTATCAGATTGGTCAAGATGCACAAATGCAAGAACCTGCTCGATTTGTTGCTAAACGCATTTCAGATATGGGCAAGCAGGCTTATTTATACCGCTTTGGCTATGTAGCGCAAACTTTAGATAAACCAGGCGCTGAGCATGCCAGCGAGATTCCGTATTTCTTTAATACGGTGCAAGCAAAATATGGTCATGTTACCACCGAACAAGACAAGCAAGCGGCTAAAATTATGCACCGTTATGTTACTAACTTTATTAAATTAGGCACGCCAAATGGCCCGGGACTCCCGAAGTGGTCTGCGTTTAAACATGATGAGCCATTTTTACTGCAAATGAATAAAACAGGTACCGCAGAGTTTTTACCTGACCCATTACAAGCTCGGTTAAACATCACCGAAGCAAAAGCAGAACAACAATAATCAATAGACGAGGCGCGTAATATAAGCGCCTCGTTAGCTTTTAACCTTGCTGCTGTACGTACTCAAGTGCCGTCATTTTTTTGTAGGTCACATTAGGATGAAACACATGCGTGGGTTCTGGGTCTACCACTTCGATAGGCGTTCCCTGACTTCGTGCAATATTAAGTGCCATTTGCGTAATATTGACACTAAACGAGGTGCCTATAAATACAATTTTATTAGCATCGAGCATACGTTGCTGCGCCTCAGAAATACGATAAAGTTCGGTGTAATACTCATCGAATAACAACACATACGGCTTAAACGATTGATTAACAATAGGACTTTCATTACTAATGTTGAACACCTCAAGTAATGAATGGTGTAAGTTATCTTCGTTTACTTTATCCCATGGAGCGTTGAAGGCCATCACTTCATCACCTTGATTGTGAAAGACCGTCATTTGATCTAAACGACCGTGAATCGCAATGTAATCGGTGTTACCCGCCTTTCCATCAAGGCCATCAATGTTTTGTGTTATAAGGTTTTTATCGCTCAACCAATGATGAACTTCGTTCGGACCATGATGTCGGTACGTTGCAAAGCGATGGTAATACCACGCTAAAAATTCGCGTGGGTTGTTTTGATACATCGCACGTGTTGCCATTTCCATCGGCGTGTAGTTTTTGCTGCCAATGGTCCAAAATCCATCTTCGCCACGAAAAGTTGGGATCCCGCTTGCGGCACTCACCCCTGCGCCTGTGATATAGAGTGTATTCATAATGATAACTGTACCTTGTAGCCAAGCGCATCGGGTGTTACTTGCTGGTTATTGTTCATGCCCCCAATGCGATACAAACTGCCTTGATGTTCTAATAATCCGCGGTGATCCATACTGGCGGTATTTGCCTTTGGCATCGCGTGCCAATCATTGCTGTCGACATCAAAACGCCACACATGATCGCTTGCAGGGGCTGGTTTACCATCGTAACCCATGCCATTGTAATTATAGGGATTCGCTGAACCACCCATCATATATATATCGCCATTAAAGCTGGTTGCTGCCATGCGATAATGTGCCACGCCAGTGGGATGAGGAATCGTTCGCCAATCAATTTTTAAGGGGTTATTAGCATCAATGGTTCCTTTTAGGCACTGTGGAACCGCAGCAAACGAGCGACGTTTATCAGCATTCGCTTTGGTTTCTACGCCATCACAAACCAACATAGTATTGCCGCTAATGGCAGCCGCTTGACCAAACACCGGTTTCCCTAAAAATGGTGAAGCCTGTTGCCATGTATCCGTTTTAATATCGTAAACTTGCACTAAGTTTACGTTACCATCGTTATGCCAACCACTGACTAAATAAATATAACGTTGTTTATATGCCAAAGCGACACTGTCATCTACCGGCACTGGCATGCTGGTAAGTGGGGTGTATGAATTAGTAATCACATCATAACGATACACATCTGGGGTCGATACCTCTTGATGATCATGGCTTACCGTATAGCCACCAAACACATAAGCATGCTCACCAACCCCCACTGCGGTACTGGCTAAACGCCCCACTAAAGGTTGAGTACTCGGTACCTCTTTAGCTGCGTGCCAAGAATCATCACCAACTTTGAGTACCCATACTTTATTGTGAATATCATGATGTGCTTTACCCTTACCTAGTCCCATAAAACTTAAAAAGTAAGCTTGTTCATGAATAACTACTTTAGCAACCGCATTATTGGCTACCGGTTCTGGTAAGGCTGGAATTGTTGCAAGTGCAATAGAAAATAGCAGGCTCATAAGATGAATAAACGACTAAAAACAGACGTTAAGAATACCATTTTATGAGCCCGAGGAAAGGCCTAGTAAGCAATACTAATACGTTGATTTAAATGTGCTGCAGATTGCGCTTCATCAAGCATGGCTTTAGCGTAATCGGTTACTGATATTTTGCTTTCGCCGTTTGAGTCAGTAAAGAAGCTATCGCCTCCTACACGATAAGGGCCCTCTGAATCACCAGGATAAATTACCGCAGCAGGGGATACAAAGGTCCAAGGTGTATCTGCGGTTGATGCTCTAAACACCTCAAGCGCTTCACCTTGTGCACGTGCTTCATCTTTATATTCAGCTGGAAAATCAGGGCTAGAAATCAACGTGACACCCGGTGCAACCTCTAAACTACCGGCGCCCCCTACCCATAAAATACGTATGCCAGTGCCAGCCAATGCACTCAGTAATTGTTGAGCACTGTTAGCCACAATCTCATGATTACCAAGAGCACGACCACCAATAGCCACAATTACTGCATCGCTGCCTGCTGCGGCGTTTGCTATATCGTCTTTTGTTAAATCAAATTCAGTTATCGTGACATTATCTTGGGTTACTTTACCTGCGTCTCTTACTAACACATTAACTTGGTGACCGCGTGTTAATGCTTCTGAAGTAATGTGGCTACCAATCCAACCTGATGCGCCTAATACTGCTAATTTCATGAGGAATACTCCGTTGTTTGTTTCATTAACAGCAGTTTACTTGTTCATCATTTACTGATAAATACACTACATAGATACACATTGTTTCATATTAAGATACCAATGGATAAACTCAATTCAATTACAAGCTTTGTCGAAGTGGCGCGCACAGGGAGTTTTACACAGGCCGCTGAACACTTAGGTTTAAGCCGACTACAAGTATCAAGACATATTCAAGATATTGAAAAGTGGCTTAATTTAAGATTGTTTCATCGAACAACGCGCAAAGTCAGTTTAACTATTCAAGGCGAAGAAGCGCTAAGCTATTGTCAGCAAATATTAAATCAAGTGTCTGACTTACAAAGCCGTGCTCACAGTCATAACAATGAATTAGTCGGTACAATTCGACTCGCATCTCCCATTGGTCTTGGGCAACATAAACTGTTTGATGCCATTGAAGCATTTACCAAGCGCCATCCACAAACTCGGTTTGAGTTATTACTGTCCGATAGTCTATCGCAGCTTGTTGATGACCGCGTAGATATTGCCCTGCGCTATATCCACCAGCCTGATGAAGGGTTAATTGCTCGCAAGCTTATGTATATAGCAACAGCGGTATGTGCATCGAAGGCGTATTTAACACAGCACGATACAATAAGCGACCCCAATGACTTAGCCACACATAATTGCCTTGTCCATAAAAAACACAACGTGTGGCAGTTTCAACGTAACGGTAATACACAAAAGGTCACCGTTAAGGGCAACATAGTCGCCAATGATATGGGCGTATTACTCAAAGCAGCTAAACAAGGAATGGGGATTGCTCACTTACCCTGCGATTTAGCGAATGATCATTTGTTATCCGGTGAACTTATAAAAGTGCTGCCAGAGTATACAACCGTCGGTTCACATATATGGGCAGTGTATTTATCGCGAAATTTTCAACAAAATGTAGTGCGAGCCTTTATCGACTTTTTAGCAGAGCAGTGGCATCACGATATTTTGTAATCTAAATGCGCTGCAGGCACGTACAACTAGCAAAAAGGAGTCGTAATGCAGCACTTAGACCACGAAATATCACGCATCATTGAAATGGCGTGGGAAGACAGAACCCCGTTCGAAGCAATAAAGCAACAATTTGGCTTAAATGAAAAAAGCGTGATCGCTTTAATGCGCCAGCAGCTAACAAACTCAAGCTTTAGACTCTGGCGAAAACGCGCAACAGGCAGGCAAACCAAACATTTAAAACTTCGCCACCCCGATATCTCAAGAGGTTACTGTAAGACCCAATATAAGCACAGGTAAACCTGTAGACATATCGGTTTAGTACAAAGGCGATTCGTTGTTAAAAAACGCCAAACAGACTTAGCTATGTTGCCTCAGTTGTTAGCTGTACATATTTTTCAGCAAGCTCATCGAGTGACTCGCGATGATTTGGATCAGGCTTAATACAATCAATAGGACACACACTAACACAGGTCGGGTTATCATAATGCCCGACACACTCAGTGCATTTATTAGGATCAATTTGATAAATCTTTGCGCCCATGTAAATAGCTTCGTTCGGACATTCTGGATCACACATATCACAGTTAATACATTTGTTATTGATGAGTAATGCCATGACAAACCTTACAGGAAGATAAAGAAGTTACGCTTTTAAAACCTTCACCGAAAATTTCAAAACATAACAAAAATTGCAGCCGCGTAATATAGTTTGCAATGAGCAAACATTCTTTGATCTAGATCAAGCTCTACACCCGCATCACTCTCTAATCATTCAAGATTGAATGATTAACTGTAGTTAGCAACTATCTACTGAGCACAAATTGTGTAAGGAGATTAGTGAGCTGTTTTATAACATTTAGAATTGGTTTATCCCTACCAGCGTTGTTAGCAAAATCCACATAAAAAACAAATTTTTCGCAGAAATGGGGCTATGAGGAAGGGTTCTAAATTGGACTTAACCGAGTAATGTCGGGAGATATAAATTTAGGAGTCCTATATGAATAGCAAAGTTGGTATTTTTTGGTTCGTTGAAAACACATTAGTCTATAAAGCACAAAATGCTATCGACTTAAAGGCAGATCAACTTGGTTTTATCGATAGCCCACTGCAACACCAAGTCGAATGGGAGGAGAATAATATTTACCAATTGTTTGGGTTAACACTATTCAACAGTGACTACTACAACTTTCCCAGAGGCCGAGTTATTTTTAATACAAAGCTCAATACATCGTATGTCTATTTAGACAAAAGCTTGTTTAAAAAGTATATAGTTAAAGAGATAAAAGCTAATTTTTATTTGTTGGATAGAAAGGTCAAATTCTTTACAGATCCTCATTACCATTGCTTTGCTAGCATTTAGTAAAAGTTAAATACTACCTATACCTGAGCGCTGATACACAGTGTATAAGCGCTTAAAATTTACAAAGCTATTTATTTACCTGAAGGTGCGGGGGATTGGCTACGTATAAATGCTGGAATATCAAAAATATCATTTTTAGTAGATACAACACGTTTAGGTGCTTTTTCTGGTTCGGCTTGAGGTGGTGTTTCTTCCCATAAATTAGATTTAATAAGCTTACTTTTTGCACCTGTAGCAATCACTAATATTTCAAAATTATTAGCAAGACTAGTTATTTTGGAAGCACCGCAAATAACCACCGCATTCGGGCTCACTTGTTGGCGTACTGTATCCATAATGGTGTTGTAACTGCCTAATGAAATCTCATCGACACAATTAATTTGTACAATAACACCTGTGCTTGTACTCATATCAACACTACTAACCAGAGGGTTGCTCAGAGCTTGCGTAAGAGCTGTTTGTAAATCGCTTTCATCGGCGCATTTACCTACCCCCAAGACGGCATCGCCTTGTGCATCCATTACTCTTTGAAAGTCGCGAAGATCTACGTTAATTAATCCCTGATAACACAACATATCAATAAGAGACGTAATTAAAGAATGTAAAATTTGATTGCTGTGTTTAAAGGCATCAAATAAGCCTATGTCATTGCCTAGCACTTCAATAAGTTGATCATTTGGCAAAGTAACTACAGCATTAGCATATTGCTTTAATTCATCAAGCCCTTGCTCGGCTACTTTTCGCCTAAAGTCCCCCTCACTGGTAAAGGGTAAAGTGGCAATACAGATTACGGGCTTATTTAGATCTTTGGCTAACTTAGCTATGTATGGGCTTGCGCCTGTACCTGTGCCTCCGCCTAAGCCAGTTGCGCATAAAAGAATATCGCAGCTTTTAATAAGCGTTAATAATTGCTCTTCACTTTCTTGTGCGGCGAGTAGCCCTATTGCTGGGTCTGCACCAGCACCATAGCCGTTTGTAAGCTCTGCACCTATCAACACAAAGTCATCACTTTGAGAGTGTTCTAATACAACCTTATCGGTATTAACGTTATAAAACTTCGTTTGTGGATTTTGAACCTCATTAAAAATGGTATTAACTGTGTTACAGCCACAGCCGCCAATACCAAACACGCCAATAGACAAGCCATCTAACTTTTCAACTAATTCAAACATTGCAGCTCCTTATTTTTTAAAGAGCATAGCAACAAGGTGCGTCAATATTTGACGCACCTAAACTTACTGATTATAAATATTAGCGGCAGCCTTTATTTTTTTAATGACTCTGTTACGAATAACCACAGGCTCGATGACCTCTAACCAATGAGCTAATTTAAACAATTCATCAATTAATTGTTGAGTATCATCTACTTTAAAAGTTAGTAAGGAGGTTTGTGCGTCTAATTGCTGCTTTTCGATTAGCTCTCCAAGCTCTATAAACCCTTGATTAATTGCCGATTGAGTAGGCACTTTGATGACCAAGTTAATTGGCTCTTGGCGTTTACCTTTATTAATTGCCAATCGTAATGAGCTTAACTGCTCAAGATTTGGTTCACGCCGTGTTTTTTGGAGTACCTTAACATTACGAATCCGATATACTGGCATTTGATAGCATTTATCGTGAAGCTCACCCACCATAAACTGCGCCATTAAAATACCATTGTCTTCCTCAAGCCCATAAAAACTGAGTTCAGAAAAGGCCAACCAGTGCGCTTGGTCATATAAAACGCGATAAATCTCAGCACTAGCTGAACGATTATGTTTTATTGCATGCTCGATTTGTTCAACAACCTTGCTGTCAAGATTCACCTCAATCGAGCTATTACTTTTTAGCTTTAACCACTCAGGTTTGATGCCATTTAGTCGCTGTAACGCAATATCAGCTTTAGCATGAATTGCTTGTTTAATATCTACAGGAATATTTTGCGGCAGTAACTGCTCAAGCATTAAGTAATGCTGAGCAAGCTCTGTGCTCATCACTGTCGAATTTCCACGCCATTCCTTACTAATAGACCAACCATAAGGCTTTGTTCGCGTGTCTTTTTCAAGGCCAAAACACCCTTGCTCGTATAGTGATTGTAGGTCTCGCTGGAGCATGCGAGTAGAGAGCTTAATGCCGCTATCAAAAAGCTTATGTTTTAACTGGGTTATAGAGATGGAGCTTGGCTGTGAAGGCAAAAGCTCTAGAATTGTTAAATGGCGTTGTGAGCTCATGGTAAAACACTAATTATGTAATTATATTTCATCATCTTCGGAGTTTTTATAAAAATATCTCAACCTAGTTTTAAAAATATTATTCATTAAATACTAAATCAAAGTGCTCTTCTAATGGTTCAATACGGCTTTCAAACCAACTTAAAAGCTCTTTAATAGCCTGCTGATTTTTAGTAAACAAATCTATGTTGTGGTAGTTCACATTAAATTGCCCATCTTTATAGAATAAGCTTTGCTCTTCATCAAATAATCTATTCGATATACCGTTTTGATTGATTATCCACCCCTCTGGTGGGGTATCATCTTCATTAAGGTCCTCAAGGAAAAACTCGTTTGTTATTGAGCAAAGCATAATGCCAAAAAACACTAAAATTTCGTATGTGCTCAAGCTACAATGAGAAAAAGTTAATGGCTTTAAATTTAAGGTAAATAATAAAGCCTGCCTCATATCATCATATTGCTCTTTCGAAGCAATACTTCCGAAAACAGAAATTTCATCAGTATCAATAACAACTTGGCAAACATCGTCGTCTTCACTTTGGTAGTTTATTTCTAGCGTGTCATCAAATCTAACAATTTCTATTGTATTACTTTCGTATCTAATGGTTTGAATTAATTCATCTACATTATTTTTAATTCCCAACACTCTTAATTCTTTAATACTGTCTGCTAATTGATAATGAAGAACTTCAATAATTTTAAAAAAGTCTTTGGCTAATTTTTTGCTCTTTCTTAATTCGTAAACGTGAGTAATAACGTCACCCTTCAATAAAAAAACTAATTGAAGAAGGTTGTTTTCATCAAAAATTAAAGCTTTATTTTTGTAAGCCTTATATTTATATGGAGTTCCTAAAACATTTTCATCAGGAATAATTCCATTACCGTTTTTATTTAAAAAACTATCATTAACGTGATTGTCTTTATGTCGAATGCTATGCTCTGAGTACTCATCAGAATAGCTATTCCAAGGGATGTTTTGCATCATAAATTCGTATGCTTCAGGGCTATTACCTGGCGCTTGAATTTTAACGTCATGCTTTCTTGCTGATAGCTGCCTTACTAAGCAGCCAGCTTTGAGTTTACTGTTATATGAGCAAATTACTTGTTTAGTCTGTAATGTCTCAAAGTAATCATCTACGACCCTTTCGTATACTTTAATTCGTTGATCTTCTGATTCATCAATTAGTTTCCACCCTTGCTTTGGTTTTAGAACTTTCCCGTTAGAGATAGTAGGGGTAAGGTGTACATTTCCGGTTTGACTGTGCATGAGATCAGGAAACGCATCAATATGTTTGCAAATAAATTTAAGTTCTCTATTTCGTTGTTCTTTACTTGCAAATCTTTGAGCAAATCTATTTCTATTATCGACAACGTGTGAGCCATCTAGGTCATGACTGATTAATTTTTTTACCCCCCATTTAGAGTACTGATACCATAGCTCACCGTCTAACTCAGAAAATACAAAGTTACAATCTGTAGAAAATTTATTTGCTGTTGGGTCTTTCCAATATAAACCACTGCTTGAAAACTCTTGTAATTGGCTAAGATCAAACCACTCTGGCGTGATTTTGTTATCGTAAGCTTGAATTAACGCTACGCAAATTTCATCTATTACCTCAGGGGAAACATCTCTATTTAGTTCATATTCAATATCAAACTGAAGTGAAGGTGATGTTTGCTCACAAATAGAGCCTAACTGAAAGGGGATGATACATTTAAGTAATTTAGAATATATTAACAGTGTCTGTTCTTTTTCATCGAACATGGCATAAGCCGGACTATCGTCGTTATATATTTTTATATCTGTTTGGCCGTGTATTTCCAAAACCTCGGTAGCATCTTCGGATGTGGCGCTGTAATTATTGAACTTAATAAGCTCAAGTAACTGTTCTCTATATTGAGCTGCATTTTCTAATCGTTCATCGCCATCTTTACCTCTGCTCTCAAAATCCGCTAACTGATTATCCATAAAAGCAGCTACAGCTAGTAAATTTTCAGAACGAGAAAACAGCCCCCAAATTTCAACTTCACCATTTTCAAGCTCATCATGGTAATGGCCATCTGCTAAGCAATTCCCTCCCAATCGCTGGCCCCAACGCTCTATTTCTGAAGTTTGGCTTGCAGGTGACCAGAAGTAATCCCCTAGGTCCAAGTCTTTCTTTGCTTCGTTTGTATTTTCTAAAAACACCTTGCGGTCAATATTTCTAAACCAATCTTCAGCAAGATTTAATAAGCCTTTAAAATGGGAGTGTTCAATGGAACGCATGTTTTTAAGTGCTTTTGCATGTAAATCGCCCTTAGTTTTCTTTTTACTAATTTCTACGAGTTCATTGATAAACTTTGTAATTTTATGTAGGTCTTTTTCTAGTTGCTCATTTGGTTTAAAGCGATGGACCTCTTCACCTTTACTCAATAGTGAATTCGCCCAGTCTGGTAAATGATCTTTACTTATTTGGGACTGGATAGCAAAAGAGTCATTTGCTTTTGCATATTTAACTGTTTTAGAAACGATTAAGTCTCGGTAGTCCGCTGGTAGCTTTTTAAACTTAGATGCTGCATAAGCTTCAATTGCTTCTGGGTAAATGTAATTAGGCATGAGTTTATTCCATCCTTGTTAAAATATTTATATTTATAACCTTTCAAAGTAACAGCCAAAAATTATCAGTTATTAACTTAGCCTTTACGCACCAAAAAAGGTATATCGCTTAATAGTGTTTCGAAAATATTCTTGAAAACAAACCAACAAACCAACAAACCAACAAACCAACAAACCAAATCCTACATATCATATTAAAACTCAAAAGATAATTCCCTTTTTAAGTTCTGAGGAAATTCCATTACTATTACATAGTACTCATTTATTTCTTCAATCAAATACCTAAACTCATGCGAGTTTAGAGCAGGCCTTTCTTTCCCACACTTGACCATAAACAAATTGCCGTATAACTCTTCAAACTTCCCTAAAGTGTCTAATGCACTTAACGTAAGAGCGGCTAGATGCACTAAGCCCTAGCTTTAATCAATTCCTGACTTTTTATATTCTTCAACAACTCCGTTTTTAATTCTATTTTTATCAATCAACATAAAACTTAACCTTAAATTTTTACACGTAAAATGACTGTATACTTTTTAACGCTCAAAACGGTAACTCTATACGGTTTTCACTTTTGGGATTAATATCAAAAGGAACAACCCAGAGCTTTAACGTGCCACCTTCATAATTAAAACTGTGCGGGAACGCGCTAGTAAACACTTCCGTTTTTGGGTAAATAAGCACTAGAAAGCCTTTACCCTTTAAGTAAGTATGGCCATAGCCAAGCATCTGGTAAAAGTCAGCTTGAGAGAGACCAAACTTGTCTCTTCGCGCTGAATTTTTCTCGTTTATTACCTTCCATTTAGTATCCAAAACAATGTCACTATCCACTTTACGTGATATGTATAAATCAGGCTTTAGTAAAAAGTAAGGTATACTATCGTAATCAACTAACGATTTAGAGCCAACCTGCGCAGACAACTCGCCAATACCGGTTATATGCTTTTTTAAATACTGAGCAACAAAGCTTTCAAACACTGCTTCCATTGGAAACAACAACGAAAATGCATTACTTTTGCCCTGCAAAGTTAACGGGGAAAACCCATCAATAATTAGCTTTGTCCACGCCAGTGGGGCTTCGTAATACTTCATTCCTCTATCTAGCTTAACGCTGGCAAAGTCATTTTTTACATTATTACTTAGTGGTATGTCTGCAAAAGCAAATAATAACTCTTGCAGTAATTTTTGGTTATTAGCACAGCGGCTATAACCTTTCACCTTCACAAGTGCGGTGTGTATTAATCGATTAACAGGTCTATCTTGTAAATACTCTTCGTACTCAACATAAAACTTATGTTTATTGATAAAGTTATGCTTAACTTGCTTACCTACCAAAAGCTTACCTTTTAAAAAGGCAACGTTACCTTCTTTTAGTACATAGTCACTTTTAAGCCCGCGCTTTATTAAGGTATTTACAGAAGCTAAAAACTGGCTTATAAAAACCTCTAGTAAAGGTATTTTATTTTCAGCTAAATTAGCGTTATTAGTTTGTAAGTGCCTAAACTGCTTGAGTGATTTAAGCATCATTAGTAATGACGCACGCGAGGTGCTTTCATCACTATTTTTAGCTACTTTAGGCAATACCTCTATTTGAGTTCCATCGGGTGTGAAAATCACACCAGCATAGTTTTTAACTTGTAATACTTCACAGTTATCAACTTGCCCCAAGCGCATAAATCGACTTTCTGAGTCATCACATAAACATAACTTTCTTAAATATCTATATGCATTTCCAGAAATAGGTTGTATTTTAGGTGATGCTTGCGCTTTGACACTTATCTCATCATCATTACCTAAATAGCCAAACTCAAAAACTGTAGTTTGCTTTTTAACTTCCGACATTACTGAGCACTCAAAGGTATAACTTCACCTGCATCATCACTAATATTCGCAGGCCTTTTAAGCAATGTATCATCATAAATAGCCTGATAAGCTTTCGGGCTATTCCATACTGAACCTTCAGCGTTAAAATCAGCTAAGGTGTATGTGGTTTTAGTGTCTTCGTAGGTTTCTAAGCCATGATTTTCACCAAAAATATGGTTATATTCTTCGCTTTTAGATTCCACAAAAATATATTGTTTTAATTCACTTTTTTCTTTTCTGTTGTCACCTAAAACTAAGCGAATTTTATTCCAATCTTCAAAAAAGTACTCTTCAAGTAGCGGTATGATTTTATTTTTAAACGTGTTTTTAAGTTCACCAAAGGCTTTTTCTTCAGAACTATCTTCACTATTTAAAGCGTCTAAAACAGGAATTAAAAAAGCATGCCCTAATGTATGCTCTCGATCGTAAAGCACCTCAATACGCTTATTCATTGTTTTAAGTAACTGTTCTAAATTAATCCCCTTAACCACTTTATCTTTGAACAACTCAGGTTGTGGCATCATTTCAACAAAATCAAAACGGCGGCGCAGTGCCGTGTCCATCATGGCTAATGAGCGGTCAGCTGTGTTCATAGTGCCAATGATATAAAGGTTTTCTGGTACTGAAAATTTATCACCAGAGTATGGCAACCTCACTTCAAGGGCTTCATGCTTTCCTGAACGTTTAGATGGTTCGATTAAAGTGATCAACTCACCGAAGATCTTTGAAATATTTCCTCGGTTAATTTCATCAATGATTAAAACGTAATTATCGGCTTGTTTTACTCTATGTGCAGTTTCTACATTGATACCCTGCTCAAGTAAATATGATAATGTGTTATTTACATTAAACCTGGAAAGTAAACAAAAAGTTGGGATGTGGAAGTTCTTACTATCATTTAAGCTTTTTAAATCAATTGAAAGATCTTTAGCTAACCATTTCACCGGAATTTGGTGGCAAAAATCAGGCCTTGTTGGCACTCCTCTTTCATTAAAAAAGTAATCTCCAGTTATAACACCAATCGCTTCAATTGAAGATTTACTATTTATACAAAGAATTAAATCGCCAACATCAGCTTCTTGAGTAAATGAAGTCAATGAGTTCTGATTGTTAGAACCAAGTCCATTAAAATAATCATTACGTTCCCCCGTACTTAAGTCACCAGTATCACTCCAGCCTATGACTGCGATATCGTTTTCATAACTATAAGTTTTTGCAGGGTTTTTGTTTGTACTTTCTATTGATATTTTCCAAACATTTCCTTTTGGATTAATTAAACTATCGGTGTCTAAATCAACTTGTTTAGTGGCAACATTACATATCTCTTTAAATATGCCGTCTTTTTTATAATAACTTAACTGCTCTTTTTCAGTTTTAGCGCTAAGCCCCTCAACAAACTCTTCATACCCATAGCTTTGGTGAAATGTCACAAAACGAATACGATCATCATCTACCAAAGATTTGTAGAGTTTTGTAATCTCTTCTCTTTGTGTTTTTGCTGTACTCATAGCTGGGTTTCTTTTTAGCGCTTTGTATTTCTCTGGCTCAGCGGCTCTTACTGCGGCTTCAATTGTATGATAAGTTTTACCTGTTCCTGGAGGGCCATATAAAATTTGGTTTAAAGGACATAAAGAATCGTCATACTCACAGCTATCATTAATGAACTGTTGCTCTGTAGTATCTTGCTCTGTGGCTTCCTCATCCCCAGAATAATCTTTAGGGTTTCTTTGGGCCCCATCCATTTCACCATTTAATTGATCCTTTATATTTTCTAAAAATGGCGATAGCTCTTCAATTGAGCTTGGTTCTATAATTTTTCTTTCTTTAAAAAAATGTCTATTAACAGATACTCTTAATGTATCTGCAAAAAAACTTACTGAAATTCGTGGCTTTCCCTTTCCGTTTCTATCTTTTACACCAAACTTAAAGAAACGTTTTTTTTCTTTGGCGTTGTGTGTTGTGTAGCAATCACACTGTGGGAAATACTGACGAATCAAACCATAAACTTCAGTAAACAGTGCTTGCTGATCACTACTTCTAGACTTTAAGAACTCAGAATTAATTTCACTCATATAAGTACTTAAAAACTCTTCAAACTCCATTGTCACTCCTTTAATATTTTTTTGCTACACAATAATGCTAGCTTCAATAACTGTAGCGATGCATCTAATACATCGCTATTTATATGGCTTTGCATTCCGTAAATACATTTAGATTATTAATTATAACGTTTAAATCCTTGCTTAATTTTTTCACCTGTCATGCGCCAGTGTGGAAGTTGTCACATGGCAGATCCTAAGTACTGGCATCAAAAACAGGTTGACCGTTTTGATCTTCAATAAGCCAAATATTTTTCTCAGAAAACTCAATCTCTGGCAATTTGTAGTCTGTTAATAACTGTTGAAAATGACCTTGGTTGAATAGCCCATCTACCAGCAAAGGTTTGGCACTTTGCGTTGTGATGACATAGATTTCGTTTGGCAGACTTTTGCCTTGCTTATGGATAGCAAACAAGGTTTCTGTAAGTACTTGAGGGCTAGCCCCTGTGATGATGAGTAATATGTGTTTCATTCAATTTCCTTTTGATGAAACTGAATAATATCTGAATATTAAATAAAATCAAAAAGTATGAGACTAATGCTATTTTTATGACTTATTGACGATAAATGTTTTGCGAACTTCTCTGAATACCTAAATTTAAAAAAGGAGTAGCACGCTACTCCTTCATTGCCCTCAAGCCACGCCTTACATTATCGTTGGCAATACGCTTTGCATTACCAAAATAGAAAAGTATATTTGCATACAATTCCCTCACTCGTATTATCAGAGTGAACTCAGATCTAGATCAAACTCTACACCCGCATCACTCTCTAATCATTCAAGATTGAATGATTAACTGTAGTCAGGAAATACCAACCTAATTAGACAGTGAGACTAGTAAAGCACTTGAAGGTTAAAAATTAGGTTTTTAAATACACAGAAGTATTAAAAGTAGGCTTTGTAGATGTTTAAGAGAACTAAATACACAAAAGGGAGTTAATAAATTAATTGGGTCTTTTATTAAGCACTCATATCTTGCAAAGTTAGTCTAACTTCAACGTAAATCCTAAAAAGAAGCTACGACCGCTTTTAGTTGTATTATAAGCACGATCATTAGAATCACTATACAGCTCTTGCCTTTCATCCGTCAGATTCAAACCTTCAAATGTGAGCTCAAGTTGATCAGAAAGCTTATACTTCGCCGAAAAGTCAATATAGTTTGTAGCATGATAACCAGACTCATCTTGGTCTGTATTACCAGACTCTACTGAAAGTATGTAGTTGCTCCTATAGGCCGATGAAACTCTCGCTTCCCAATCATCGGATTCATAATAAAAAGTTAGGTTATAACTTTGTTTTGACAAGCCCGCGAATGTTTTGAGCTGGTTCTTACCGGAGCCTTGTACGTTGCGATAAAGGGTTTTTCCATCTGCCCAAGTAAAGTTTGCATTGATACCAAAATTACTAAATGGGGAAGGTAAGAAATCGAAGTCTTTTATTAATGAAACTTCGAAGCCTTTTATGGTGGATGAGTCTGAGTTAACTGGTTTTGAAACCATAAATAAGTCATCAATTGAGTCCCCACTTTGTAATAATGAGGGTGGTAACCCCAATTCACTGTATTTGATCAAATCGACTTGTTCAATGACAAAGTTATTTATGTTTTTATAAAATAATGAAAATGATAAAAGGCCTTGATCATTAAAATACCATTCGTAGGACGAGTCAATATTCACAGACTCGAACGGGCTTAGTTCAGGGTTTCCAATTGAAATATTCCCAATTTCACCTTCCGCTCTCGATGCTTGAGAAACATTCGCAGAATAAGACAAATCAGATAACGAAGGGCGTGTAATATTTTTACTCGTTCCAAATCTCAGCAACATCTCATCTGCAAAGTCCCAAACCACGTTGAAGCTTGGCAGCCATTTTGTGTAACTTCTATCACGTTGAGTTAGATTACCTTTTGAAAGCCCAATTGAGCTTAAATCTGTTTGAAACCAGCGCAGGCCTATTTGGTAGTTTATAGGGTAAGTATCAGTGTTATTTTCTGATTTTAATACTGCATAGAAAGCGTTTGTTTTCTCTTCCACATTAAAATTTGTTGAGGGTATAACATACTCAGAACTTAATGAAAGATCGTTTAGGCCATAATAAGATTGAATTTCATCGATATCGGCTTCCACCCATTCCAAATCTGGATGTTGGCTAAACACCTGTGTGTTTTTCGATGACAATAACCCACTCTCACCATGTTCTGCTGATTCAGCAGTCGGATAATAAGAAAATACTCGGTCATGCCCTGAATTTTTTAAAGTACTATGAGTTAGGCCTAATTGCAGCTCTACCTCATGATTCACATCGTAAATAAGCTCTATTTTTGAGTTAAATACATTTGTGTCGACATAATTTTCCTGAAAATAGAGATCTTTTACTTTAAATTTTGAAGGATTAGTTGTATCAAAATTAGGTGAGTAACTAGTACCATAAAAAGGATCTTGCCTAAAATCAGTTATGATATGTAGATCATCCGCAATAATATTAACTTTATTTAA
>Ga0209349_1000708_pt1 | contig 16629 bp, 20 predicted proteins | sample ETNvirnome_2_130_FD_184067 | JGI IMG/M metagenome (GOLD analysis project Ga0209349, IMG submission 184067) | Marine viral communities from the Pacific Ocean - ETNP_2_130 (SPAdes) (version 2) | ecosystem: Environmental > Aquatic > Marine > Oceanic | place: Pacific Ocean | collected 2013-06-22
TTTCTGGATGATGGTTTTAAAAGCGTCAAAATTAGGTCCTCCTACTGGAAAAACACCAAGAGTCTAGGTGATGTATGGAAAATGTTTAAAGACCCCGAGAATCAGCAAAATAAGGGCTTAATGAAGGAATTAGAGAGTATACTCGAAGCAACTCTGGTAAGAGTTCCTATGGATTCACTGTCTGGAGCCCATGTATTAAAGTTTGGAGGCTTTACCGGTATCAAAGGCTATGGAAGTGTGCTGCACAAGGAAACCATGAAAGCTTTAGGTGGTGCTGACCTAGATGGTGATAAAGCCTTTGGATTTTTTGGTGGCAATAAGCATGGCTTCAAGGATTCTTGGAAAGATTTATACAAGAGACAAAGAGAAGAGTACAAAGGTAAGAGTCCAGAGAAAGTAAAGGAAGAGTATCGTAAAGAGCTTGGGATAGAAGATGATAAGATACTTAGCATGGTTGAGTCTCCTGTGATGCAGTATAGTCCATATGTAAGGGGCTATGTTTCTGAGGCTGCAGCTACCGGTAGAAATCAGCTTGGTCCTGCTGTGGTATCAAGAGCTGTATTAAATGCAGCTTATTCTTCTCTAAGAGAAATGGATAAAGATGGTAAAACTGTAGACTTTGTTCATATAGAGAAGGATAAGAAAGGTCCTGAAGTTAGGGTTGAGCTAAAGCCAAGAGTAAGTGAAGAGGCGATGAATAAGTTCAGGGAAAAGGCGAGGGCTATCATAGCCATGACTTCTGACCCCATGGATGAGGCTGGTATTAAGGGGGTTAATGAGCTATTTAATAGTTTATTTAATGAAGCATTCAGGTTTGAACCTTATACTATTGTTGGAAAGAAGAAGAACTATGAAATGCATAGGAAGACTGGCTTACGCAGAAGGATGAATAAGTCAGGTGAATATCTGAATGGCAGTGCCGTATGGAAAGCTCGACAAAAATTTATAAGTCTGTTCCAAGAAACGAATTCTCGTTTATATGGAAAGAACTGGAGAGAAGGAAAGAGATGGACCTTTGATGAGATACATCGTACCATGGAAAAGGTTAATAAAGAATTGCCTGAGGAATATAGGAACAACTTTCTAGGCAAACTTGCAGGAGATATGCGTGATGTAGTCTGGAGAGATAGGGTACTTGCAAGAGTTGATTATGATAAGCTTGGAGAGATGTATGGGATACACAGTGAACTTGTAAAAGATAATAAATATCAGAGATTGATGAGACTTCTTGGTAGAAAAACTATGAAGGTAGAAGAGGGAAACTATATTGACCTTGTTAGGAATCATAATTTACATACCGAAGAAGGACGTAACAGGGTTATTACAGGTGATAAACTTATAGAGGCTCTAAAAGCTACAAATAAGAAAGATAGGTACATCTTTACTGAGATGGAAGGTGGAGGTCGTCGTAGATGGGAAGCTGATAACTTAGAGAATGGCTATGCTGAGAGGAAATACATTCTTGATAAGATACTTAACAAAGCATCTGATTTTATTGTTAATGACATGAGTGATATTGCCAGTATGAATACTATCTTAAGACATTTCGAGCCTCTTACTAACAGGGAGCAGGCACTAAAGATTGTTGATAAAGTTTCTGAGTTCAAGAGTCAGAGTTATCTCATGGGTAGGAACCGGAGAGATATGGAGAAGGTTCGCAGTGCTAATCTCTCTCCAAAACAAAAAGATTTACTCGAGAAAATGGACAGGGAGTTTGGAGACTCTCCTGTGAGTGCAATGGCTGACCAAGCAAGTATTGATGCTGCCATTAGAAAATATAAAGGTGGGCTTACCGAAGCTGAACGGGACTTCTTTGATTCCTTAATGCTTGGGAGTGTAAACAGGGGTAGACATGATATAATAGAACGCTATAAAGATTTGGCACATGCTCTTGGCAAGACAGGTAAGAAGCCGGGTCGCATGTTCTGGGCTAGGTTCGATGAGATAGCAAAGAAAGCTGATAACACTACCATGTCTAGGCTTGGGTTTGCTAGTCAGGAAGTATCTCCAAGGATACTCAAGGAACATATGAAAGAGTTTTCAGAGTTGTTTGACAATTCCAGCACTAAGCTTACTGAGAAAGAGACTGCACAGATAAAGTCTGAAGCAGAAATTGCTGACAAGCCAAGACCTATTGTAGACGAGAATGGTAATGTCGTTGAAGGCTCTATTCTTGAAGCAGCTGATTATGATGAGGCCACTCAGAAGTATCTTGATGAGTATGCTCCATTTGCAGGACTTAAAGAGGGTACTTTAAAAGGAGAATATAAGGAACTCTTTTACAAGTTAAAGAATCACCTTGATTATTATCATAATGGAATAGGTAAGAATCTTAATGGACTTGTAAGGAGTGTTCTTAATAAAGACCTCAATGCTATGAACCTTGAAGACTTCCGGGTACTGGATAGATACTTTAATCAGATAAGGAATGGTACTTGGTGGCAGAGGTTGACAGATAAGGTGCAGACAAAGTATCCACAACTTTCTAAATGGGACTATCTCAGGTTTCCGGAAGCTGTAAATAGGAATATGATGCGTAAGGAGATTGACCTTGTAGACGAGATGCGTCCTTACAAGGATAAGTGGGGCAATACTATTGTAGGCAAAGCCATGAGGCCTACAGGTATAATGGATAGTCTCCAGTTTATAACTCATACATCTCAGGAAAATGCTATACAGATGTATGAAGAAGAGAAGAAGAACTTTCGCAGTAAGCTAAGACCTTATCTTGAAAGTATTGAGATGGGTGGAGAGTTCTTTGAGCTTGCTGTAAGAAAGATGGAAACTGGCCTAAAGAATACTGAAAAAGCAAATTATGATTACTTTGATTTACTAAGAGAAGTTGAGAAGAAATATAATTGGAAAGAATTAAAAGATAAATCCTTTATAGTAACAACACCTCAAGGTAAGATACAGATGACAGGTGAGAGGATACGGAATAGTATCATGGATATTATGAAAGCTCAAAATGAGAGAGTACATAAGTGGCTTGTAGGTGATGAAGCTAAGATAAAAGAGTATACTGACCTCATTAAGACTACCTTAGTAAAGAATCCTGAGGGCTATCATAATGGACTCCTTGCCTTAAAGCGTAAGTTTATAAAGGATATCGAGGATTCTTTTACAAGAAAGCAACCATTTGATATTGGGCTTGGTATGGATGGACTAAGTAAAGTATCTAAAAGAGTTATGCTGTCACAGATACCTAAGTATAATAGGGTAGAAAAGCAGAGATTTATAGAAAAGAATTTACAGATTGAACCTACCGGTAAGTTACCAACTGAATCTTACTTTCCACATATACAGTTTGATAGAGTCAAAGCCAGAGAAAGGATGCTGGAGAGTTTAGAGAGGGTAGCTAAGGATAATAGTTTAAGCAAGGATGACAAGGCTAAGCGTTTGAAAAGTCTTATCTTTCATTACAAGCAGTTGACAGGGGACTGGGCAAGTCTTGAGCAGAATAGATTTGGTCAGCATTGGGATAAGATTTCAGATGCAATAGGTGAGATAACAGAACAAAAGAAAAAAAGAGATGAGCTTGTTGATTGGTTCAAGGCTAGTAAGAAGGTTAGGAATCAGTTTAAAAGAAGTAAAGAACCAATACCGGGATGGGAAGTGTCTCCTGAAGCTTATGAATCTTATATGAAGAGTATTGTTGATGCTTATTATAGACTCTCATCTGAAGTAGCTGCCCGGGCAAGTATAATAGACTGGAGAGCAGATTTTTATAATAGAACTAAGGACCCGGTACTGACTAATAGCTGGGCTAACTATTTAAATCTATATGTGCAGGGAGCTATGGGTTATAATGAAAAGATTCCTAAGCGTATGCTTGATGACCCCAACATGAAGATGAAAGGGACACCTTATTCTTGGTTTGCTGATAGCACAGTACTCAATAGAATTAATAAGATAGCTGATAAGCTTGGTGTCCAGAAAGGGAAGTCTTTGCCACCGGAGTTTCAAGAGCTTGGTAAATTCTCTTTTGAGGACCTATCAAGATGGACTAATATGGAAGCTAAGTATCAGCTTGCATCTTTACTAGCTCATCCTAAAAGCTCTATAGCTAACCTTTATGGAGGCACTGTTCATACCTTGGTAAGCACAGGCTGGGATAATTTCTCTAAAGCTAGAAAAATCAAGTACTTACAGACACATGTGAATCCTAAGTGGCAGAGTATGGCTGATGTAGAAGACTGGGTAAAGAGTCATGGTGTCATTGAGGAGTTTTTGCTTTATGAGGCAGATATCAATCCTCAGATGAAAGGTAAGAAATGGACTGGCTTTATTGCTGAAGCTACTGAAAAAATTAGAAAGAATCCTGAGTTTAGTGATACAAGTCTTAGGGAATTGTGGAGAAAGCATGGTATTACTGATGCTATGTTTGATAAGGCTGCGTGGTTTATGCGTAGACCAGAAAGAACTCTTCGTAGGGATTCATTTGTAGCCCATTATCTTCAGGCAAGAGAGAAGTTTGGCAGTGGTATTCGTGATTATGACCATCCATTCTTAATTGAACTGGCTAAAAAGGGTGTAAAATCTACACAGTTTCTTTATTCGGCACCATTCAGGCCGATGTTTGCAAGGACTGCACTTGGTAAAGTGATGACAAGGTTCCAGCTATGGTCTTGGAATAGTGTAAGATTTAGGAATCAAGTTTTAAAAGAAGCTGAACTCAGAGGATGGAAACCGGGTACACAGGAGTTTAAAAGATTCCAGAGGCTAGCTACTACAGATTTATTTACTCTTGGACTTTCAAGTGTATTTATGTACTCACTCTTTGAGAATGCACTTCCTGCTCCGTGGAATTGGTTTCAGGATGTCTCAGACCTTATGTTTGGTGATGATAAAGATAGAGAAAGGGCTTTCTTTGGTGCATATCCTTATCCATTCCAGCCCTTACAGATGGTGACCCCTCCCGTAGCTAGGCTTCTTCCACCATTATTTAAAGGTATGGTAACAGATGACTATTCTAAGCTGGCTAATTATTATATTTGGACTATGTTCCCATTTGGTAGGCTTGGAAGAGATGTGCTTGGGGAAGGTGGACTCTTACAAAATCCTGCTTATGGTATAGAGAAGATGACTGGCCTTCCTTATACTAAGTTTGCGTCAGAACTTAAAGGTAAACACAGAGAGAAGGAAGGTCTTGAGATACCAAAGCCAAGAGGCTTAGTTTAAACGGGAATTGGGGTTTCTTGGGTTGACTTGTAGAAAAAGGTTATTGAAAACCGGATTTGTATTTTGGTATAATTTTTAGAAATGTCATTAGAAGATAAAGACTATATATCTATATTTGACGATATAGATAAAGAGGACTTGGCTAAGGTAGGAGGAGTATCTTTACTTGGTTATGGTATAGCACATGGAGCAAAATATACTCCGTTATCCGGGGCAATAGCTCGTCAAGCAAGAAAAGGAAGTACTATAATTAAGGATTATTATAAAAAAGCGATAACAGCTAAGGAAAAAAGGAAAAAGTTCTTTCATCATTTTACGAGTAATTGGGATGAATCTATAGATAAATTTATAAAGAAATATCCAGAAGCATTTCCTAAAGATGTTTCTAGCAGTAGAGGATATTTACCAATAACAGAACCTCAGAAAAGAAATATGGTTTTGCAATTTATGCATCAAGAAGGTGCTAAAACTCCTGCTGAGCTATTACATATAGCTGAGAGAGATATAATATCTCAAAAATGGGCTGCAGGACTGACTGATAAGCCATATGGATTGAGTAAGACTAAAAGAAAGTATAGTCATGAAAAGCTTAAAACTGAGATGATAAATTATACTGGTGGACTGGATTATGATGCAGATAAGCTTAAAAAACATGGATTAACAAAACCTGTTAGTACAGATGTTAAGACTATTTTTAGGGGTCATGGCGGTGCTATGAGAGCATGGGGTGTACATCCTGATGCAAAAGTATCTGTATCAAATATAACAAATATAAATTCTGATAAGCGGTCTGTTACAATGGCAGCAAAAAGTGACCATATGTTTCAAATGGGTGAAGCAGTTGCGAAATCTAATGCTAATATTAATAATTCTGAAGAGGTAAAAGCTGTTGCTAAAAATAGACTAGAAAAAATGGGAGTTAAGTTAAGAGGTTCTGATAGATTACATCCTAAAGCTGGGAGTCATCTTGAGGAACTTGAAAAGTTTATGAAAAATTATAGAGTTACAAAAGATGGAAAGCTTGCTGTGAATTTTTCACCTATGAAAATGCCACATTATCTTTCAGGTGGGATGAATGCTGATGTAGTTTTTTCTAAGAGTAAGAAAGGTAAATTACATTATGATATACTTACATCAGATAAATATGATATCTTGGATAAGAAGTTTGAACTTTTACAGAGGAAACATCATTTCAATGTATCCCAGTCTTCCTCTAAAAAAACTTCTAAGCGGTCTTATCTTAGAGGAGGGGTAAGAAGAAGATTTTTGCGTGCTATAAAGCTAAAGGATTACAAGACTGCTGCTAAATTAGCAGCTAGAATTGGTATAAAAACTGGAGCCTTTATAGGCAGAAAGGCTCTTTTAAAGATATAGCCGGTTCCTATTATTGTAAATTAAAAAAAAAGAAGAGGCAGAGAACTTGCCGGAACAAGCTCTCTGCTTTGTGTATATCTTCTTTGCTTGAAGTTACGAAACTTCGCCATTCTTTTCAATTAGGTACTTAAGATTTATATCCGTTTGTCTTAATTCATCCAGTTTATCTACAATTTTACAAATATCATTTTTTATTTTTTCTAAGTCATTTGCTTTTTTTACTGAGAACTCATTGTTGTAAAGATACTTATTAATTGTCTTTAAATCTTGCAAGTTACCATATTCTATAATTTCAATAACCTTTTTCATTAGCTTATGCTCTTCTGTAATTATATCCTTTTCAAGTATATTTTCCATCTTTTTTTTCCTCACTAAAGTTTATAGGTTCTCTCCATTCATTAGCTTTTCTTTCATTTTCTTTATCTTCGTCATAAAATCCACTCCATTCTTTGCATTGATTACACATTGCTATGCCATCATGCACATCTGTATTGTTTAATGGAGGTGCTGAACAGCATTCACTTAGTAAATGACTCATTTTAGTCCTCTCTCTTTTCTTTTCCTTCTATGATAAACCATTGGTGTTTCAAAATCCATGCTCCAACCTTTACCATCATTACACCACCATCCATTTCCATGTTTTATTTCTATTTTTTTTCTATCCTTTTTATATTCTGGACTATTAATTCCATTTTTATAAGGAAAGATGGTTTTTTTATCTATCCACTTTTTCCAGTCATATTTATTTGATGGCAAATTTCTTTCCTTTTATAAGTTTGTTATGGCATTTACATTTGAATGGATGGGTAATGTAATCCTCTGTTTTGTTATAGTCAAATGTAATTTCTTCGTTTTTACAAATTTTTCTTAGTGCGTTTAGGATTATACTTTGGTTTTTAACAAAAATACCGGTGCTTGGATTGCAATGATGGTTTAAATATTGGCCAATATTATCTTCAAAATGTTTACCATTGTATTGTATAGATGTTTGAGTTGGGTTAGCTATATATTTAGGAACAAATTTATAAATAGTTTCTCCAGCCTTAATTCCTTTAGTACTAAAGACTCCATACATATTTTCTTTTGTTTTTTTAATCGTTAACATTTAACTTATTAGAAGCAATAAAATAAGTCTTATCTGTTAGTCTTTTTACATTTCCCAGTTTACATCTGTTAATCATTCTATCAATTTTCATTTAATAACTCCATTATCGTTTCGATTAGATATTCTTTTGAATCGTGACGGAAAAACTGACTTGCATCCTCGATATGCCCTTCAGGGCATCTAAAGTCTTTATTCTCTTTGTCATAGTATAATGGCTCAGTATATTCACGACTTGGGTGACTATCCATACACTTATCACAAAATGTTTCTCTATTTAACATTGTATTTCTCCTTATATTTCATAGTCATTGATTGAAATATGATAAGTCTTATCGGTTAGCCTTTTAACATTTCCATCTTTACATCTGTTAATCATCCTATCCATTTTCCTGTTAAAATCATCACGAATCAGATTTATTGCAGTTGGAGAAATTTGTACTCCATTTTCATGAAACCTTTTTTTAATTTTTGTTACTTGTATCATTTTTTTTCCTTTCCTTTAAATTATTAGGGCAGTATCTTCAGTTCGCCAACCGAGTAACGCTCACATAGTCCATTATGTTTAAGTTGTTATACTGCCCTAAAGGTTACTTTGTAATTACTTTACCTATCTTCTTTATTTTATTAAAGAGTTCTTGATATTTAGCTGATTTATCGTTATCACCAGATATATAGAGGTTAGATGAGTACTCTTCTAAAGCAATGACAATCATATCCACTTCTTTAGGCTCAATTACCATTTTTTTAGGTGATTGATTTTCTAATTCTATTATTTTAGCAGAGAGATAGACACATGAATCAAGCAATTCCTCAAGAGTCTCTTTAATCCAGTCACGACCATCATTAACATCTAATAAGTCTCCGTATTTTTTTGCTCCAATATCTAACCTATCTTTTATAAGCTGGAGTATGATGTCATTCATTATTTTCTCCTAATTTTTTGATTAGTTCTTTAATCCTTTTTTCAGCTTTAGACTTTTTTAATGGTTCTTTTTCCCATTTTATTTCTATGAGTTTACTTTTCTGATTGATTGTTGCCCAGAACTTATATCTACTGTTTACTGAGCCGGCTATAAAATCTCCATTGGGAAGACTTACATCAAATTTAATGTTCATTGACATCTTGTTCTTTTCCTTTCTTTTCCATAAACTTTTCAAGTTTCTTTTCTTTCTTTTCCATTTCTAGAAAATGTGTAAAGGTAACTTCTATAGCCATTATTCTTCTATGGAGGTCACCTAATGCTCTATCAATCCAATTCTTGGGTAATTTTCTTTTTGCCATTAGTACCTTCCTCCTTTAGCTAGTTTTCTTAGTAAATAAGTTTTGACTTCCATGGATTGTTTAGATACCCACTTAACAACCTTTAGGAAATCCTTTTCATCAAGAGGGCCCTTCCTACAATTACAAGATTTACAAATTAATTGAAGATTATCTATCTTAGAATCTCCTTCTTTAGATAACGGAACGATATGGTCGCAGACTATATTGTTTATCTTAAGGATAGTACTACAGTATCTACATTCCTTTCCATAGGAGGAGAGATACATATCCTTTAGTTCATTATGTGTAATTTCAAATATTACACCATGGTCATACGACCTTTTCTTAAGACTGCTCTTTAGAGAGCTTATTTTTCTTAAAGACTTTTTATAAACTTTCTTCCAAAAAGTTCTATGAATAGGCTCAAGAGTTGTCTTAAATCGTTCCTCGTCCATCTTACGTTTGGTGGTTATCGTTTTTTAGTTTATACATTGCAAATTTGTTACCGTTACCGACCATTTTTGTAGTAATATTATAACCTTTTTTTCTAAGGTTAAATATAATGGCAGATAATCTAAAGGCTCCAAACCGGTGCAATGCTTCAAGAGGGGTAATAGATTCTCCTCTTAATAAAGCATTCTCTATTAACTCTTCTTGAGTTTGATGTTTTTGATTTGCTCTGTATCTCATGTGTCTACTCCAAATTGCATTGTTAAGCTTAATTTATAAAGTCCAAAGTTAAATTGAATAAAGTTTCCAGAGAGGTCATCACCTACCATGCAACCAAATCTAAATATGGTAAATATATTGACAAAGAAACCTCCTTTAAAGGCTTCAAAATTCCATAAGATGCCAAAGCTTTTATTTTTACTCATGTCCTTCTAACCTTTTCAACTCTCTTAATTTCTATTCCATTTGGCATGTCCTTTCCTGTCTTGTGTGATAAGATAGCAGCATTCCTGGCTTTGACCCGGTCAATACTTTCTTTTATCTCAACTTTCTTAAAGTCGTTACTTACTAGTTCTGGGTTAACATTGACAGGTCCATATGTTTCATAAAGCTTATATCTTGCTGTATCCGTTTCCCAGACTCCGTCTTCTGTACCTATTTCTTTGATAACCATTGGTAATAAGAAATCATTTACAAATTTCTTAAAGCTACCAATAGCTCTCCTTCTTCCCTTTAATCTTTCTATTTCATTTTTTAGGGCTTCAACTTCTGCATCTATTAAATGCTCTTTTCTTTTAATATCAAGAACAAAATAATCTACTCTATCAATTTTTTCTCTTAATTCTCTCTGGAATTTGATTCGTCTGTCTAGATAGATATCCATTTCTGTGCTTGGAATATCATCAGTTGATTTTTGGTAATATTCAATAGTCAATTCATTGTCTATGAAGTCTCCAAGAATATCTTTTGTACTTTTCTTAACCATTTTACTCATTCTGTGCCTCCGTTGCTTTCTTTAGACGAAATGATGGAGTCCACTTTAAGTAATGATTTTCAAATAAATCACCATCACTGTTTTTGTACAACTCCAGTTTTTTAACTTTATCCTTAGCATTACCTGTAATACCAAGAACCTTTCTTGATGCATTTTCTATTGCACCACTTCCTTTACCTGCATACATATCCATAATTTGTTCTCTGGAATAGGCTCTATTAATTTGACTTATCTGAACTATAACAATATCAAGATTTACAGCCATATTACTTAGTCTATGCGAGATAAATCTTATGGTTTCATATTCACCACGGATATGTTTTGGTGGTTCTACTAGGTCAATATAATCTACAATTACAAGTCTGGGGTCAGTTTTTCTAATCATTTCAGCAATTTGTTCTACATTTGGGCTTATTGTTGTAACATTAATATGGTTTAGTTCTTCTTTATGAAAATTCCATAGTGATTTGAAATTACTATTTACTCCTTTTTTATCTCTATCACTTACAATTTGAAGATGTCTTCTGTGCATATACCATTCTGAAAGCTCGAGAGAAAGATAAAGTGTAGGAATTTGTAATTCTGGGTCTATAATATCATTCTCAACATCATATCCCAATGCCATATTCTGAGCTAAGGTAGTCTTATTTGAACCTGTACTACCAAATATTGTAACAAGTTCTCCGGGATAAACATCACAATCGACTTGCTCAGGCAATCCAAGTAACCTACCTAACTGAACTACTTTTCCATCAAAATTACTTTCAAGCCTACGTTCTAATGATTTTTGTAAATCAATAGAAGTAAGAATGTCTATGCTATAGTCTTTTCTTTTATAGAAAACACATTTAGGATTACAATGCTTAGACATTAAAATGTCATTACACTTGTAATTGTATCCTCTATTATAGGTGTCTTCTATTTTCTTTAGTACATTCTGTTCATCAAGAGCTTTATTGTTCCAATGTAACAAAGCAGCTTTAGCTGCATCAGATGTTATCCCTGACTTACGATAATGACTTGCAAGTCTAAGAATAGTATTATTTCTTTCACCTTTCATTGGACCTAGCTTGTACATTGTTTGTATACAAGTAGCATACTTAGAAGGCTCTGCTACATTTTGAAGTGTTCTTATTTTAGGAACATGCTCTTTTATGTATTCTTTTAATTCAAGATTTCCTGATTTTTCTTCCCAATCTGTAGATGTTTGTATCCTCATCTTAGCAATTTCCTTTATTTCAAGAATACTAAGATTAAATACTTCATGCTTTCCTAAGGGGATTTTATATAGACCAGATTTTTGATTTAGACTTGCATCACATCTGTATATACTCGTCCTCATATAAACAGAAAGGTCTATATAATCAAACATAGACCTCATAGTTTCTTTTAAGATATAAGGTAAATCCCTGCTAGGAATAAAACCAAATACATCAGCATGAAGCATCACATGGTATCCGGTTCCACTAAAATAAATACAATAATTAGATTCTTTAGCACCAAAATCCTCTAATTCATAGATAAAACTTCTTAGAGTATCAAGTGTGTATTCATCTGTATTATCCTTTTTATCTATGTCAACCGGAATCCAATCAACACCTCTAAGACCAAGAAAGTCCTTTAAGCTACCCTTGAGTTTTCTGTACTCGATGGCATCGTCATAGTAAAGGTAAGTACTTCTATAAACAGCATTTTCCTTTCCTTCATTATAAATTAAATCGGGTAAAGTATCAAGGGGAATCAGCAGTCCTCGTTTCCTTGGACTGCCAATTGCCACCTCTGTATACAAGGGCTAACCTAGAATGGACTCGAGGAGGTGGATAGGGTGTCCGAGCTAACAGTAGAGCTCTTCTTCGAGGATTCACTCTTTACAGACTCACCATTGTATTCTTTTAAGATGTTCTTTTGCTTTAGAAAGGCTACATAGGACTTTAAGTCAGCTATCCCTTTTTCAGTATTCATTACTACTTTGGGACAAACTCTGGTATAAGCCTTGTCTTTAGAATCAATCCATTCTTTATATACATAAATATAAAATGGATAGTTTTCATTTGTTAATGGATTATCTACTAAGAATTTCTGGTTCAAGTAAGTATCAATCTTCTCAATTTTATTTCCTTCTTCATCTTCCCATTCACCATACACATTTGGACCGCCTTTAAAACCAATAGAATCTAAAAGATAATAGATTTTATTTAGTAAAGTGCAGCTCTTTATTTTTCCATCAGGTTCTTTATCGTAAGCACCTTTTAAGGTATAGATTACAGGATATTGACTTTTTGGTACCCGCATAGTAACATCAATGAATAAATCAGCCCAGTCAAATTCTTCTGTTCTATTAGAATAATCTACTATTTGAGCTTCCATAAATCCACCAAAACTACCGGTATTGCCTGTTTCAGCTGGTCGGAATCTTGCCATTTTTACTCTCCTTTTCATAATTTAGGATTTGTTTCTTTATTGAGTCATAGCTAAGGGGCAATGTTGTTTGAGAAAGAGGTTTTAACCTACTTCCTATTGTTCTTTCATCATAAGCTTGAAAGGAAACATAATATCCTTTGCTATCTTTGTCTGCTGTACAGTAGCCAATTACATCAGCTTTAGCAGTTAATGCATAAGCTAATCCTCTTGGCAAATCAGGTGATAACTGTACTTTACTATCTTGCATTTGAGTACTCTTAGAGTGACTTATCAAAACAAGATTACCACCTTTGCTTTTTAAGAAAACTTGGAATCTCTTAATGATATCCACATTTCTTCTTCGTGCTTTACCCCAGTCAGCTCCCCATTGTCCTTCACCCATAGCATTTATACCAAGTTCTTTTACTACTTCTTTTTCAATCCATTCATTGACTTCATCAATTGTATCAATTACTATGGTATCATAAGGTAGTTCATCCCATTTTTCGCTTATCCACATATAAAGCTCTTGTAATGAATAAACTTCCATTGGTTTTCCTTTGGTTTTACCTGTTCTATGGTAAAAGCCTCTTTCTTTAGCTGGGACTATTTCATTGAGAGGTTGTCCTCTTTTATTGTAGTCTTGATTTCCTTTTTCGTCTAACTTTGGTCTTTCAGGAGGATTCAGGCTTGAGACAGTTACTGTATTAGCACCATCTACAAAATCTACTCCTAAATCAGTGTCTATTAATAAGACACCTTCTTGACCTTTTTCACTCCATCCACTGGCAGCAGTAGTTTTACCCGTTTTGGGTTGACCTATGAAATACCAAGTCAACCCTCCGGGCATTACTGACCAATCAGTGGAGATGTTTCTGGTTTTAATATCCATTATAATACTCCATTTTTAATTGATTTGACTAAATTCTCTTTCTTAAGATTTAGTGGTAACAGACCTGTCCAAATATACGAATAGTATGGTTTATTTCCAACACAATTGAACGCTTGATTCACTCCTAAACCTCCTATAATACTGCTTGAAAATATAGTATGTTTCATAGTGCATGGAGCCGGTTCAATTTCTACATCAGATACCCAATAATTGTTATAGATTTCTTCTACTTCAAGAGGTTCTTTTGTATACATGTCAAATCCATTTTCTCTATGCGTGATTGTAATCATTTCTATGCTTAATGCATCCATTCTTAAGTCAATTAAGAAGGCATCATTAGCATCGTGACCATCGTTTCTCCAAGTTTCATATACTTCCATTCTTGTATCCATATTGTCTAAACAGGTGATTACTTTTTTTCCAAGTGGTTTTGAACTATTCCATTTTTCTTTATTTGGTTCAAATTCTGTTGTTTTTCCTGAAAAGGCTTCTGCTGTATCCTTTGCTGCGTCAGCTTTAGAACTACCTGTATAATAAAAAGGATAAGTTGTGCTACTAAGATTATGTTCTTCTAGTTTATCGTCGTCCCAACCTATTATCTTATCCCAGCCCATTATTGACAAGAGGGTGACAACGGTAGAACCGATGCCACCCAAACCAATCACAGTAATCTCATCAAGTAATTCCTGTTTAATTAAATCCTTATTCCTCAGGAATCTATTTTCTAATAATTCCAACCTGTTCCTCCAAATACTGTATATGGTTGTATAATCTTTAATACATTCATTTCCTTCATCATTTGGTTATAGTCCATTTCATTCTGTGGATTCTTGAACTTACTCCAAATATCTTTTCCTTTTTGTAATGTCTCATCATCGTATTCTTCCATTGGGTCTGTATTCCAGAGTCCTGCTTGATAGCCATTGTATCCGGAATAATGATTTCTGGGAGTAATAACTGTTACCTTAGATTTATCCTCTATTACTTTAGCAATTTCTATCCATTCTTTAGAAGCTTCTGGTAAAGGAATATCTACTTCTCCTTGAATTAGAGTTCCTCTATTGTATTGGTCAAGATAGCTTATAGCAAAAGCATATTCTTTATCAACCTTTGTAGAAACTACTAAGCTTGGATAAAATCCAGTTTTCGGGGCCATTTCCATGAGTGTATCTTCATCAGTACCACTAAAGAAAGAACCCATATTATGATGAGAATGGACTAATCCTATGAAACATGACTTATACTTTTTTTCTGATTTGTGTTTTACATTTATTTTTGCTAAGTCATCAGCATCCCATTCTGTACTTGCACTGCTACCTAAATCCAATGGATGAAAGTTTACAAGTTCAAATACCTCTGGAAAACCATGTTCATCTTTTTTATTTAGTTTGTACCATGCTGGTCCTGACCATTCTTTGCTACTAAATTTCCTAAGAAAATAGTTGAGCTTGTTCAGGATAGTTTGCGATACGCTTAATTGCATTTATATATCTCTCCTTTTTGGTGTTTAGTTTAGTGAGTTCAGATTCGTAACTGAGCCTGAGCCATCGTTTTAGGTGAAAGTCCAATAACTTGGGGTCTTTTATTAAATTTACTATGAAAGCATTTTCATAGTACAAGCATTGAAGGGGATTCAGTTTTTCATCATATTCTTCATTCCACAATGTAGGTACAGCTTTCCATTCTTCTATTACGCTTTCTTTTGTAAAATAATCTTTATATTTGATACTCATTGGAAAATTAAGTTTATTTACTTCTTCATAGGTAAGTGCATGCATCTTTTTATTAAGGACCGTTTTTGTTAACCAAGATATTTTGTCTACAAGCTTAAGGAAAATAGTGGAATAACAGGTATGTTCTTTATACTCATTATACTTTTCTTGTGCAGAATTATATCTTATCAAGTCAAGTCCAGATGCATTTAATTTAGTTCCTAATCTAGGGTCAGTCCATCCTTCATAATAAAATATCCTCAAAGTATCCCAAGGATTTTCATCTACAAAGTCGTCTAAAGAAAGCAAGGTATCCTTTGAATCATCATCTAATCCGAATAATTCCTTCATTAGCTCAAATGTCCTTGTATTATTAACTCTATAAGAATCTAAACTAACTGCTTTTTCTGCAAAACTAACTGTATAAAAGCCTTTTTTATGCTTTTCTTCGGACAATAGCCTTGGAAAGATTTTCTCTCTATGGCTATTTTTTCCAAACAGTCTCAATATCCATTGCGAATCACAAACACTCCAGTTTACGAGTTTTCTTCTTTTAATTGAATTAAATGTATAGGTATTCCTGAATTCATTCTGTATGAACCAATAGGGGCTTGACGCTGTCCATGTCTGTAAAAATCCTCTAATAAACTTAGCAAATACCTTAGCATAGCCATTGTCTGCAGTCATTTGGAATTTATTTGCCCAACCTCCATAACAAGCAGTAGAGTCTATTATATGAGGATGAATAGCTGGTATAAGACTGTCTACTCTATGAGTACCTGCAGGTTTGCGAAAGATATACTTTACTTTTTTTACTGTATCTTCTATTTCATCAAACTCATATAACTTTTCCGGATTAAGATTCCAATATGTACCCGGCAAAGCTCTTCTTGAACGAACATTGTTTGGCAAAATAAAAGTATCCCAAAGTTTTACTCTATGATTTCCTCTTAAACTTAGCTTATTGTATCTTAATATCATTTCGGAACTAAATCCTGAATTTAATAATACTATTGGATAATTACCTGACTTTGCCTTATCTAAGCTCTGCATACCTCTATAGTATATTTCGTCTAATCCTTCCAGAAAATCTATTGCTAACAAATAGCCATATAATACTTTTCCATGCTCCTTTATTTTTGCAGTTTGAGTAAATACTTCCTCTGGCCAAACTTCATTTGTTTTAAACTTAGCCGTAACTATTTCTATGTTTTCGTAAGTTTCAGCAATAATATCAGAAGCAAAGCATTTATCTCTAAT
>Ga0209349_1000710_pt1 | contig 16623 bp, 21 predicted proteins | sample ETNvirnome_2_130_FD_184067 | JGI IMG/M metagenome (GOLD analysis project Ga0209349, IMG submission 184067) | Marine viral communities from the Pacific Ocean - ETNP_2_130 (SPAdes) (version 2) | ecosystem: Environmental > Aquatic > Marine > Oceanic | place: Pacific Ocean | collected 2013-06-22
GTCTGTATGACGCAGCGGTGGATGCCAGCTTTTCTGGGTCTTCTATTAAGTGCGCCCAGAAACATACAAGCGGATCGAATATATCATACGCACATACACGTATACCCTCTGTTGCCAAGGCGAGTTCAATTGAGCCGCCTCCGACGAAAGGAGAACATAATTCTTTTATATTATTTGGAAAGTGGGGCAAGATGTGCTTAACTGCTCTGGTCTTGCCACCAGGATACCTAAGTGGGGATTTCAAGTTACGCTCTTTGTTTATGGAAATAATGTATTAAACACTTTTGGGTCGTAATACTTTGCAGATGGCTTAATGCCTGTGAATTTCATAGCAACGGTGGTAGAATAGTGTTTTCCATGACATTTCACTCGGGCTCTGACATATCCGCCCTTTGCCGCCTCCTTGAACCTCAACACTCCAGGTGGCATCGTCACTTGATCAGAAGACACATATATCATATCATTAACAACAATATAATCAACACCTTTTTCCTGATAATAATTTTCAACTCGTTCCGCAAGATCTGTAACACCAACTCTTGCTAAATCTCCACTTTTCTGCGGATCATATTGCACTGGGCATATACTGTCTATTTGCCGCCTTACATCGTTGAACAACTTAACGAGTTCTGGAGAGTCTTTTTGAGTTATTTGATCAAATGGATTGAATCCATCTCGTTGTATTTTAAATTGACCAAAATCAGCACCTATGGCTGTTTTTGATTCTATTTTAACAAAGTCCTTTCCGTTTAGGGATACTACTATATCGGGTTTGGCAGTAGAGCCACCTTGCTTCTCTGCAACATATGGTTTTTGTTGGCTGAGAAATGTGTTATTCATCAAGTCTTCCATCTCTTGTTCGTAACTACCACCTGCTGCTGCTGGTCCCCCACCTTGATCAAATTGCACAACAATGGGGATTTCTTTTCCGCTCGAAGTTATATCAACGAAATTTGTGGTCGCCCTATGATACATCTTGGATCTTTTTACCTCCGGTTCGGATAAAAACCCTGCTAATTCTAGCCTTCTTATTACATCGTCTCTTGTAGATAGAGAACCGAAATTGGTAAAAATTAAAACTCTTGATCCTCTTTTCTTACTCAAATCAACATCGTGATAGTGTTCAGGGAAATTTCTTTTAACGAACTTTATTATATCATTAGCCACCTTGTTGATATCAGAAATCGGACCTTTAAACTCGCCTTGCTCATCTTTATAATAAAGCTCCTCCTGCATCACCTGCTCAACCAACCGAAAAAGATCGGAGGTTTCAAAAGAATCAGTGAAGTAGTTTTCAACTAATAGATCAAGTTCGTTCATAATATATTAAGTAGTTTTAATATCCGATTAAATCGCCTTCTGTAATCAGAGTATAGGTAAAAGAATTACCAAATCGTTTTTCTGATCTCTTCATTAGTTCCATGAAGTCTTTAAAGTCCGTGGCATTTTTGAAAACCTGACAGCCTGCCGAATATGCATTTACGAGTTCTGCCTCGCCTGTGGACCGACTTCGATGCAGATTGATACCGAACATCCCCTCGTCAATCGTGCCTGCATCCCTGTCGTGCTCGTGGTTTAAATTCGCATCCCTGTATACCCTAACATTTTTGTTCCTCTGGCACAGAGCCTCATACTTGCCTAAATGGAGGTCAATTCTGTATGCACCTCGATATTGATCTGGAACAAGCAACGCACACCCCTTACTGTTCATTGGCTTTTCCTGCCAAACTTTGCCAGGATCAGTAGTGATAGAATAGCTTCGCACTTCCCAATTTGTTCTTGAGTCACGGTAAATTACGAGAAGTGCATCATCAAATTTATTAAAGATGTCCACCTCGCTACGAACGCCAATAACATTAACGTTCCAAGGCTTTTTACTCCTCAAGCCAAAGAAAGCATAGTCCTTTGCCTCCAAAGCTTTTCTAAACTGTTCTTTAATTATAAAGGCATGAAGTCCCTTTATGGTAGCCATTGTTTTCCTTTAAAAAATAGTATCAGCAATGCCCAGTTCAACTGCTTCTTCTGCGGTGAAATAGGCATTGACTTTTCTATTTATAATTTTCTTGAGATGTGCCTTGGTCATATTTGTTTCCTCAACCATAGCCTCAATATATTTTTCCTGGATCCAGCGAATCTCATCCATTTCGTTTTCAAGATTATGAAGAGAGCCCATGCTGCCCCCAAGAACACTGTGTATCATAACGCGACAATTTTTACCAATGCGGCGTTTTCCTGATGTTCCCGAAGCCAGCAAAAGAGTTCCAGCAGAAAACACTTTGCCCAAACCTATGGTGTAAATATCGCAATTGTCTCGTAAGACGCGCATCAAATCGTAAAGCCCAAACATTTCTTGTGCGTTTCCACCAAGAGTGGAAATAACAAATTCAAACGGCTTATAGTTTGTTATAATGTCCGACTTTTCATCTTCAGGGTCTTTTAGAGTATACGATATGCCACTTTCATATAATGAAATCATACCATATATCAGTTCACCTGCTTTTTCTTCATCAAGGTCACCGCACAATCCCATAACTCGCGGTGCCTCATCTTCCTTTGCTATAACATGAACTGCTTTCTTTTCATCTTCACTTATTTCTTCTTCTTTCTTTTTTCCAAATTGTGGTATAAAGATCACAAAACCGCTCCTTGTTGAACCATTTTTTTATTTCTAATTCTTTCATTACCGTGAGAAGTCATCTCCACCAAATGAATCGGAAATGTTTCTGCCCATATTTGCCATGCACCTGTATTGTTAAATGGCTTTGCAAAAATATAAGTAAACTCCTTTGTTTTCGCATTATAACCATCGCCAATAACTGTCCATTCAGATAGTATTTTTAAAACTTTATTTAACTTTCTTTTGCCCTTAATATTTTCTACTTGAATACAATATTCTGTTTTATCATTTTCATTTTCTCGTTTCCACGCCCAAGCTTTCATAGTATCCTCCTTTATGTATGTATACAAGATATTATAACAAGTCCTACTTTATATGTCAAGTAATATTTTTTTTATTAAATTCTGCAATAAAATCTTTTAAATCGCCTAGACTTAGTGGCTCCTCTTCTTTGACAATATCTTTAGCGGTTGGTGCTCCAGGCTTTGTATATGTTGGACCCGTATACTTTACATTAATGTCTGAGTATCTTGGATCCATTTCCGGTCGCTTTTCTGCTGGAGCGCTGCGCTTAATTTTTGCTTTCAATGATTTACCCATTGTCATATAAAGCGCTTCATCTACCTCGGGTGGCATAGGATATCGTTTGGGATCCTGTATGTGTTCGGCTCCATATTCTGCAATGTCGGTAATTTCATCACCCAGTGTTCCAATTCCTTGGTCTTGAATATACATAAGAGCGTCGTAGATGACGCGACCTGTCGGATTTAAAGGAACCTCTGGTGCGAGCCATTGAGAAAGATTTGTTTGTGCCGCCTTCAGGATCTCGCTGGCTTCTTCCCAGTTTGCACCTTGAAATGGATTTCGCATATATTGCGACCGTTTGCCGCCTTTTGGATCTTTTAGCTCTAACTTGTCATCTTGTATCATAGCCATATCAAAATCGTCTCTAATTTCACCCGAATTAACATCAAAAATATTTGGATATACCTTGTCTGAAAGTAAAGTAACTCCTCGCTCTTGTCCAAGCTGAAGGTACGCTCCATCTCTTACAACTTTTTTCTGATAGTTATTAGCGATCTGTCTTGTAAGCTTGGCACCAACAGTTCGCTCCCCCCTTTGCACCCATCGTTCTTCATCGGATTGCACTGAATAGTCGGGTGGGACATTAATCTGAAAGAGTGCCACATCATACCCTATCTCTACCAGAGCCCGAACAATATCTCGTATCTTTGCGACTTTATCGCCGGGAGTGTCAATTAGTAGCGGCTGACACTTATTGACATATCGCCTCATTTTATTTGCAGATGCTTGCTGCAACAATTTTCGCAACTCTTGCTTCACTGCTTGTGGACCTTCGGTAAAGTTAAGCGACAGTCCATATTTGGGAAACACCTCTTCAACAAGCTCATCGGTATTGATGCCAATAAAATTATCGGGTAGCCCAAGCAAGTCTTTCACATATGTTTTGCCTGCGCCAGCGGGTCCAAAAATGAAGACCGCTTTAAAGGGGTTCTGAACTTGCTCTATTCCCCTTTGAAGTGCTTCTTGCATTTTCACTTCTTGAATTAATTTTTTAAGTTCACGTATGTCCATTAGAAAAGCCATGAGTTGTCAAATTTAAATAGTTCTTTTCGGCTCTTAATACCAATATAACATAAAAGCCGTGGTTTGATCCACGGCTTTTATTTAATTTAGGAGAGTTGGTACATTGCCTATTTCTTTTTTGTAAGGCGGGCAACCACGCGGCGAAGTACTTCATTGACAACTTCTTCGTCATCGAGAACTTCTGCCAATTCTTCCTCGTCGGCTTCTTCAAGAGACTCTTCTTCGTCTTCTTTCAGCCAACGACCAGTGGGGTGTCCATTGCCATCTTTTACCTGCTTGCCGGGTCCGTGACCCTTGTTAGCAGTTTTATCTTCTTGGAGGGCTAATTCCTCTTCTTCCTCGGGTGCACCGAGATCCAGGTCGTCTCCAACTTCGGCGTCGAGAGCAGGCTCGCCAAGATCGACTTCTAAGTCACCCATGCCGCCCGGTTCGTCTTCAACTTCGACTTCAATTGGTTCGTCTAAGCCAAGAGCGCCTTCCAACTCTTGTGCCACAGCACGAACAATATCAGCAGCAAGATCTTGCGCTTGTTCGGGTTCTAATCCTAAATCCTCACCCCCTTCGTCGGAAACTTCCATATCTGCAACATCGAGATCTTCAACGCCGCCAAGATCATCACCCATCTCGGGTGGTAATTCTTCTCCCGGTCCTTCATCACCGGGTAATTCATCCTCGTCTCTGTCGCCATAGTACCCTCCCCCCATCTCATTGACAGGCGGGATGCCAGCAAGACCCTGGAAGCGACGGACCTGGGCTTCTGATAAAAACTTTTTGCTCATTGTTAACTCTCCTAAATTATATTATTGTGCAAAATAATCATATATAATTAGAAAGCTAACCAACAAAAGGCAGAAAAATCACATAAGTTTCTTAAGCTTGGTAAGAACGCTTTTTTCTATCTGTTGCACCCTGGCTGGAGTTAGCTGCAATCTTTCTGCTATCTCTCTTAATTTCATCGCGCCATTATTTTTAATTGCAATATTGACACAATTCAAATCGTCTTCGTAGTCAATCCAACAGCGACATTCTGTAATGGGACACGAGACATCTAGTTCAACACATTTTTCGGCACATTCTATCATAATTCAGGGTGCTCCTTAGCAATAACATCAAATATATCTTCAAGTTCTCCGTCATTAATGCCAAATTTCGATGCAAGCTCTTCTCCTGCTTGTTTTAATTTGTCTGACTTCTGATGACGTTGAGTTGACTTAATGGTACTATTTTGCAGTTTCCACGCACCGAACCACTGCATAAAACGTTCATCCTCTTGCAAGAAGGCTTTTACAGCACCGCGCAAGAAAGCTGCCTGTGTAACCCCATGGTGATGAAGTTTGATTTTTAAATCAACTTTATGTGACTGAGGAAGATTTGCATATATTTTTTCAGCGGGTTCGTCCCATTGTTTTTTAGGCATCGTATCTCCACTTAATATGGGTATTGCTCTCTGCCAATCCTGACTGAGTTTGGCGAACAAATTCGGCATTCTCTTTCAATTCATTGAGGTTGCGTGCTCCGCTATATGAGAGCCCGCTGCGGATTCCATTTTCTAATCCTTGCAATATATCAATAACTGGACCTTTATATGGAATGACCGTGGCGATACCTTCAAGCGAAGATACGTTGCCGCGCCAGTCCATTTGTGCATCTTTGCTTGCCATTCCCCGATACGACTTTAGTTTCTTACCCATTTGGTGAATAACATCTCCTGGTGCCTCGGCTGCTCCAGCGAGCAAGGAGCCTACCATAACAAAATCAGCCCCGGCTGCGAGGGCTTTCACAATATCACCAGAATTTTTAATACCACCATCAGCGATAATCTTTACATCTGGAAACTTATCTTTAATTCTGGCACAATCAATAACGGACGCCAACGTTGGCATTCCGTGTCCGGTTTGAATACGGGTAGAGCAAATTGAACCTCCTCCTATGCCGACTCTTATGCTGCTTGCTCCAAGTTGTGCCAACGCATATGCACCCGTATAGGTTGCAATATTCCCCGCCATCAAATGAACAAGATGCCCATATTTATCTTTTAGATTATGCAACGCTACATGCATCAACAGATGATCGCCGTGGGCTACATCAAGACACAGCACACTAGCGCCAGCAGATATAAGCTCTCTTGCTCTGTGTAAATAATCTCCAGTAATTCCGATAGCAGCACCGACTGTTTTATTACCGTCGTCTGATGCTTCTGATACCATAGCTACCTGCTTGTCAATAGAATTATACCTATGGATAATGCCTAGCCCTCCGAACTCTGCCATTTTTTTACTCATTGTGGTGCCACATACAGTATCCATGGGGCTGGCGATAATAGGAACTCTAAGTTCAATTCCCTCTGATATTTTCGAAGATAGTGTAACCTCGCTTCGTGACTTGATATCACTATATTGCGGCAACAATAAAATATCATCAAAAGTTAAAAGCGTTTCAAGATCCATCTTCTTCCTCCATTGTTTTTAGAAAATTAGTTATAACCTCTTGTGCGGTATCCCAACAGGTTGGACAATAAAGCCGAACCGGGTTATCCGTTTCTTGTTCTCTCACCACAACATGCCACGTCATAGCCATTTCTTTATTGGTCTTATCGTATGCGGTTTCACAAGCGGTACATTCTTCAGGCAACTCACCAAATAACGCAACTTTGGTTGCCAGTTCTTCATTGCCGTCTTTTCGCATTTGTGCTTCGTGTGCTCGTCTTTGTTTTCTGTTCATCGATGAAACGCTCCCATGCGAGGATAGTTTCCACCCCACCCTTCAGGTACGTTATCAAATATCACGATTGCTGATGGGAAGGGGGCACTATTGTCATGCCCTCCAAACTTCAGACGACCTTTAACAAAATATACCATTTCTGCTTTCATAACATAGTCGTGCCAATATCTTGTATCTGTACGTGCCGGAATCAACATTACCACTTTTGTATCCGGGTCTTGTGCTTCTTCATACCCCTTTTTGATCCAGGTATCGATTCCTCTACCATATGGAGGATTGACAAATACTGTATGACCTTGCCAGCTTTTTGATAGCCCATCTTCGGGCTTCGTATAAAAGTTTTCACACTTGGCATTGTAGGGACTCGCACAGGGATCCAAATCAAAAGGTCCGAATCTTATATTTAACTTTTTGAAAAAATCTTTAGGGGTCGCCCATTCTCCGGTTTTACTAGAGAACATTACTTCTTGGGTTGCTTTATTCATTATTAATCCTTTGGGTTGCTTTGTTATAATATTCTTCATCTAGCTCACAACCCACAAAACTACGATTAGTGTTCTGTGCAGCCACCGCTGTTGTGGCAGAACCTGCGAAACAATCCAAAACTAAGTCGCCTTCATTAGAATGTTTCTTAATTAATGTCTCAAAAAGAGGAAGGCTTTTCTGTGTGGGGTGGAATCTAGATTTGCCACCCTGTAATGGAAACTCGTATACGCCTTTGTCATACTTGCTATTAAATGTAGGTTTTGATTTCTTAATTCCGAGTAGTGCGATCTCTCTGCAATTTGTTAAATAATTGACGCTGCTGTTAATTGGTTGCGGGTTTGTTTTAAGCCATTCGATAAAACGAATCTGTTTAAATTTTTCAACCTCAAGCATGCTTTTAAGATTTGTTAGCTTCCACAAATCAAAAAACACAATACAGGTGCCACTGGGTTTCAATACACGATAGAAGTGCTTGATGAACATTTCAAGCTGCTCTATTGTGAATTCAGAGTCCCAGCCGCCATAATTAGTTTTCACTGCATACTTTTTACCATAAATGCTGCCGTACTTCAGGAAGTCGGCTTTCATTTTCAAAAGCGCCTTGTCTCTATTCTCAGACTTTACTTGAGATTTTTCAAACCACTCGTTCCACTGGTCTTCAGTTTTGTAACTATTCCAATCTTCTTCAGTCATCACGTTGACAGAGCCAGATGTGTCTTGTTTTGCAACGTGATTAACCCACTTGTCCATCCCAGAATCACGCGAGGTGATGTAAGGGGGATCAGTCAAGATAAGATCTACAGAATCATCAGGTATGTCTGATAGAAACTGTAAACCCTCTTGGTGTTTTAAAATAATCAAACTCACACCGTTGTTCTAAGTTGATACATGTTTTCCTGGTTGGGTCCGCACTTAATTTGCGGAGCAAAATAGACAGAAATGGACCAACTATAGTGTTTTTGAACCTTTGTAACCCAATCAAGTACTTTTTGTCTTTCTTTTTTCAATTTCTTATCGTCTTTGCCCGCCATAGAGCCCGCACTATATATCAAAGTATAATTTGTGTTCGGGTTATCCATTTCCTTTGTAGCTATAAATCCCATAACATTGGGATTCAGATGACTCAAATCGACAAAAGGGAAAACCGCCTCGCCGCCTGATATTTCTCCCACCTTTCCGCCTGCAAAACCGTGCAACGTGCGATACATTTCAAAAAGGTCGGACTTTGTATAAATCTCATAGCGAATCCCAATATTCCCCTTAAGAGAGTTCTCAATGGCACGCCTCCACCAATCCTTGGACTTGCCAGTATTGGGTAGTTTTTTGCGATAAACATCAACGGCCGCTTTAATATAATTTTCTTCATTATTCTCATAGAGGTAGCCCACCTTTAAAGTCATTGCACCAGATGCCTGCTGGCGACAAAGATAATCCTTAATATCTTGAGAACTATTAGGAGAACTTTTAGGATGGTCATTGAAATCAAGCTGTAAATCATCCCATTCACTAGGGGTGGGATTTAGCACAGCATCGTGATACCAGCTAATAAATAAGTCTTTCTTGGCTTCATCTGCCGCTAAAGCGCGAGTATTTCCATCAATGAGCTTATAGTCTCCATTCGGAAGTTGCTTAACTGATGTCGGAGGAAAAGCCTTTGGTCCATGCTGGCGCATTGTTTCTGCATAAGACGGCACTTTACTGATCACATGCCCACTTGAGCGAACCTGCGAATTCTTCTTGTCGTACTTAATCTTTGACAACGGCACCACTTTTGTATATTTGCGGTCGAAATTTGTCACCGTTGACTTTAGTTGTTTATAATTTGCTTCCTTCATTTTAAATTACCTTCCTTCCATATTGTTTAATTTCTGCCCAAGTAATTGTCGCACTTAGCCTTGGATCTTTCTTACTTAGCACCGTTGGATACGATTTTTCAAGCTTTTTCACGAGGATATTGTAAACATCATCCCCCTTCATTTTCCAACTCTCAACCAAGATGCCGTTCTCAAATCTATTATAATAGTGTTCAGGATATTTCGCAATCTTTTCTTCCAACAAATACCGCTTTTGCTCTTCCCACGTATCAAAAACTGAAATGCCGGTATATGAACCCTGACAGTGTTTGGCAGTAGTTGATTTATACTCGACGGGATCACCTTGCTGATTAAAGGCGTCTGCACCTGCATAAGTATCCGCTATACGATGTCCCAGCAATTGTGCAGCTAGGAATTCTTTGGCGCGGGCGTAGGATAGAAGATCTCCGATCCCATGCTCGTAAGCCAACATAGCAGCTTGTGTTAGATGGTGACTAATTTGTGACAACACATCGTCTTGATTTTGAACAGCCATTAACTTCTCTCCTTTTACATTTATTTATGAATCAGTACTACCCAGGGCTCCATCGCCTCTTTCACTGATTGTAATTGGATACCACCCATAAAGATCGGGGTTTGATGTTTCCATTGCCCTAAATGATACAACGGGCACCATCACAACCTGTGCGATCTTGGCGTGGGGTTCGATTACCTGTTCCTCTGTACCGATATTGTGAAGGTTGACAAACAACTCTCCATCGTATCCGCTGTCCACCACGCACGCACCCACAACGAGAGAACGCTTGGCTGCTACGCTTGATCGGTTCTTAACCTCAAGCATGTATCCGTGAGGGACACCAAACTTTAGTCCGGTTGATAGTATTGCGCTTTCGCCCGGTTGAATAGTGGTAGATTTCCTTTCCTTGGGAGAGAAGTAAACATCTAATCCTGCATCGCTTGGGTTGCTGCGACTTGGCGGGTGTGCATTCAGATGCACTCTATGATATTCAATTATCATTATTGCTCCTTAATGTTTATATTATAACTTAGTTATTGTTTGCTGTCAACTTAATAATCTAAAATTATGACGAATTGATCTTGTTGAGTATCCCCACGTTGGATGATAGTCCAATCTAGCCATATAGGGACGGTTAAGAAACAAGATATCACGATTTGAATTTACGCCCCAACATTTAATACTGGTGGTGTGTCCCGTATCATCGATTACTTCAACTACCCAATATTCTTTATTGTGCTTTGTTTTTCTCGGAAGAATCTTGCGAGGAATAAACCAAGTTAGTTGCAGTTCGGGATCAAACTCTCCAATTGGCGGAATATATTTATCTTCCAGCTTCTGTCTGATCTCCTGATTCATTACCTCGCCCATAGGAAAAACGCCAGTTAGCTCAACCGTATATTGAATTAACTCTTCTTCCTCAAAGTCTCCTTCTGGTCGATAAAGTTCAATATTGTCTTCAAGTTGCTTGAGCTTCCTTGGTCTATCAACCGCGACGGCAGACCAGAAATGTTTTAATCCACTGAACCTTGAATCTACCATGGTGTTCATGGCACCCGAGCGCACCAACACATCAACTGCTTTCTTGTTAAGCTTAGAATAGGTAATATTCTCATTGAATAAAAAATTCTCCACTGTGTTAAAGGGGCGATTATTTAAAATCTGGTCAATTGCGGCATCACCGAGCCCCTTAATAGAAGTTAACGGCTGAATCAGAGTGTGTCCGTCTTCGCTAATCTCCCAGACACGACCAGACGTGTTTATGTCCAGCTTTTTAATGTTAAAGCCAAATCCTTTGGCAATATTAATTGCCTTCTCTTTTCTGCTTTCTGGTTCTTTGTCTAGAAATGCTGCCATCCACTCTGCGGGATAATGATGGGCTAGCCACGCACATTGATATGATAGCATAGAATACGAAACAGCATGTGATTTGTTAAACCCATAGCCGGAAAAGTATTCAAACTTATCCCATATGCTTTGAGCTACATCATGACGAATTCCCTTTTCTACACAGCCCTCAATAAACTTTGTGTGGATCTTCATTTTATCTTCGTGACCCTTGCCAGTTCCTTTTTTGGTCAGCAATTTGCGAAGCTTGTTGCCCTCATCAAGAGAGAGGTTTTTTCCAAGCTTGTGAGCCAAGATTGCAATCTGCTCCTGGAAGATTAAGAAACCATAAGTTTCTTGCGTAATCTCCTCAATTAAGGGATGAATATATTTAATATATTGAGGATTCTCCTTTGCTTCAACATATTCGTCATCTACCTTTGCTGACAAAGGACCGGGACGAAAAATAGAAGTAATAGCGGAGATATCAATAATGCTGGTGGGCTTTGCTCGTTTACAAAATGCCTGGGCACCCTTTTCAGTAAACTGAAATATTCCTGCCCATTTACCATTGTGAAATATATTTTCATATACATTTTGATTAGTCAAGTCAATAGTATCGGGATCTAGATGTGTATCATAATATCCCTTTACGTCGTCAAAGGTTGGCTCTTTAATGCCGTGATGACGCTTCAAGATGTGTCGAATCGCGCCGTCAATCATTGCCAACGTGGAAAGACCAAGAATATCAAACTTGATAAACCCCATTGGTTCAAGATGCCGAACGTGTTGCCCTTCAGCCCATGGTGTTTGACGCACACCCTTGCTGTTGATAAGCGGCATCCACTGGTCGAGGTTTTCACCCACGACCACACCGCCAGCATGTCGTGAGCAGGAGCGAACCTGACCATATAGCATATCAATATGACTGGCAATATGTGGATGCGTTCTCAAAAATGCTTGGAGTGTTGGAGAGTATTCTTTTACCTCTTCAAAGGTTGGGGTATAAACACCAGCTTTAATACCGTGTGCTTTCTTTGCTGCTGGCGTTGCCTCTAAGAGCATCTTGCCCGTAACCTCATTAACATCTTTAAATGGAATGCCATAAAATTTCGAAATATCTTTAATCAATGAACGAAGTTGGAGGGTGTTCCAATTTGAAATGGGTACAACAGTTGTATCGCCCCATTCTTTAATAAGCTGTTCTTTTAGTTCCATTGGTGCTGCAACATCATAATCAATATCAGGATAATCGGTTGCGTCCGAACGCAAGAACCGCGAAAACAATAGTCCGTGTTTGATCGGATCGATTTGAGTAATGTTCAGAACATATGCTACCAGGGAGCCAGCAGCGGATCCGCGTCCTGGACCGGTAAGCATACAGCGGTTTGCTCTGTCAGCAATTGCTTTCATAGTCAAAAAGTACTTGGAGAAGCCACGATCATCGATGACATCAAGCTCGTGACGCAACCTATCTACGTATTCTTTATTCTTATGAAATCCCGCATTACGAAGACCTTCTAGTGACATATTAACCAATGCCTGTGTTGCTGTGTGTCCCGCAGGAACAACAAAATCAGGCAAACGCACGGTGTTATCAGGAAGAAAATCCTCTATTCTCTGATGTGCAATTTCAGATGTGTGAACAATAGATTTTAGTACAAGCTCATCGTCATACTCAACCCCACATTCCTTTGAATACTTCTTATAGCTTTCCCACATTTGATCACCATTCTTGGGGTAAAGCTCATATCCAATCTCGTCAACAGAAATAGGAAGTTCGTTGGTCATATAGTCAGGCTGAAAAGTTGACTTTCCAAGCCAGCCTAGGCGCTTATAAAGCTCGCGGTCTTTCCATGCATCACGACTTGGGTAGTGGCTGTCAGCCGTAGAGATCAAGCCAATTCCGAATTCCTCGTGCATCTCAATAATATATTTATTGATAATATGCTGCTCTGGAACGTTGTTCCATTGAAGTTCACCATACCACCGATCTCCAAAAATATCCATCATCCGGCGCGTTGTATCACGCATTGCTTCACGAATAGCTTCCTCGCCATCGTCTCGGTTCTCCCAGTAATTACCAGAATATACACCGCCGAGACAAGCAGAGGCAGCAATCACTCCTTCGCTATACTTGGCAAGCATATCATAATCCATACGAGGGTAGCGATAAAAGTTCTCACTTTTATAACTTTCTGATATTAGCTTGAAAATATTTTGCAGCCCTTTTTGATTTTGGGCGAGGAGGATAAGATGGCGACGACGGCGCAACATATCTTGGACTTTCTTGCTAGAAGACTCATCTTCTACTGTCGCAGCACTCAACTCGCTACCGAGAGTTCGTGCGCGTTTTTTATCCTCAAGTGCTTGCTCATATTCTTGACGCCATTCGACAAGTGATGGAAGAAAATATGCTTCCGTACCGAAGATAGGTTTAAAATTTCTACCCTCTTCTCTCATCTTTTTGGCGTGCAGCACTTGATGAGAAAGCCCATTGGCGTTGCCATGATCGGTTAACGCTAAAGCGCTGCAACCGTTTTCATAAGCAAAGTCCATATGCTCGCTTGGATACCCTAAAGCATCGAATAGCGAACCTGCAACGCTGTGTGCATGCAACCCCACAAATGGGATTTTAGATTTTACTCTGTCACTCATCTTACCCTCCTCTTAATATGTTTATAGTGCGCGGCTAAATACAGTATCGATCTCACCAACAATTTGAGTACGAACATCTGCTTCAAGCTCAAGCACTTCAAAAACACGATATCGCATTTGCCCCAGTATTTGAGCAAAGTTGCGCGTTTTTGCACGTTCTTCCGCGAGTTGCTGAGTTAGCTCCTCAACTTGCGCTTCTAGATCATTTTTCGTTGTCATTGTCTACTCCTATTCCATTCCATTCATGGTATTTAATTAGTCCCTCATACGGACGTTTGATTGTTTTTGCCTCTTCAGAAGCAAAAAAGTTAATATAATTGTCCCAACTAGCTATGCTATAAAACCAGTCAACTTCCTTCTTGTTACTCTCTTCTATTATAACAGGTTTTAGAACTTTGTCAAGGGAAAAGTATCTCGCTGACCATCTTTCTTCAAGAGGCAGTTTTTCTGTTGGTATTTCATTTCCAGAATTTTTCCAAGTTTTTGTTCCTTCTTTTCTTATGACCTGCCTGCATTTAATAAAATCTTCTGGACCGAACGAAAATCCCAGGTACTCCCCGTCTTTCGCTGTCTTGCCATTATAGCATAGAAAAAAGTTATTTTCACTAGAAATCACGCCTCTATGTTCTCGCGGAGTGTCTTCGGGATAAACTCCAAATGGGAAAGATACATAATATTTATCTGGTGTTACCCATTTGCTCATTTGCTTACTTATCCAGTATGCAGTCAGTGCTCCGAATAAAATACTCCACGCATAACAGTCAACCCTATCTCTATCTTTCGGGTGAATTGGCACATAATAGATTGGGATTGGGCGTCTATAATCATCTGGGTGTGCTGCCAATATTCGTCCATACCAGATGGGGTCTTGGACCACTTCACCAATTCTATGGCGTATGAGAGACTGAATATCATTGTTACACACTATCCAAATTGTCTCACATCCCGCGTAGGCACATTCCATGATTGAGCGTTCAAGAGCAGTATAGTTTTCTGCGATTGGCATTAAAGAGTCATCCCATTCAAATCCAAAACTTTGTTCACGTCCTGCAACTGGAATTATTCCAGCCAAATGAAAGGCGGCTTTGTTTGTGGGTTTTTCTTCGATCATAGCATGTTAAGTAATTTTGTAGTATAGGTGTCCATTTTAATTTGACTTTTAGATATAATCTCTTGCGGCGTTTTGTATGAAAATTTAATTCTTTCACTATCTTTATATTTGCCCATGGGGAGTGGTATTATCTGTCTATACATCAAAGAGATCTTTGGAGACAGCCACTTAAATGGTTCAGAGGAGCGATCTGGATAATTGGGATTTTTGCCATTTTTGGGACCGCGAATTCCTGCGTCTTTCATACATTGAAGAATCTTAAATTTTGCATATGTATCTGAATATTGATAGTTGTGGGCTGCTTCTTCTGCTGTTAGGTGTGAGATTGCTAGTAAATCTTTTTTATCAGCTTGAGTACAATCTCTTTGCGAAGAATAAAAGAAAATTTTCTTTACGAAATCACTGTCTGTTTCAATATAGTCAATATCATGAGTGCCTCCAAGGTTCACTTCAAACCAGTCTAAAACTTGTGTTGGTTTGTTTTGTTCATTCTCAATGATGTGAGGAAGTCCATTAATTTTATTATCATCAAACACGATTAGCTTTTCGTATTCAACGTTTATAACCTTGTTACCCTCGGTTATAACCTTTAAATGATCATCTTCGATATTAATCGATTTCGCCAAATGTGAAAAAGGCACAAGCCCCGATAGTGATAATAGTGCTAATAGTTTTTCATATATTTGCTGCTTCGGTGGACCAAAAACAAATTGTTCATTATCTGACTGTTTAAGACAATAGCTTTTAGGATCAATTCTAAATAAACTCAGATCGATATCGGAATCACAAAAATCAAATGGATGTATCGTTGCACCTTCTACAAAAATAAGTGGTGTTTGTGTGTAAAAGGAATATAGTACCGAACTTAGAGTTGCTCCAATTGCTATATTTTCGTATTTCAACATACAGGCTTGCTTGCCTTAACAAAGCTTTTTTTAGCTAAGGCGCTGCTGCTCTGTACCTTATCGCCTCCAACCTCCCATAGCATTTCAATTCCGAGTTCCTCGCACACTGCCATCTCTGGGGTGTTAGTGTTTGTTCTGTCGCCTCCGTTGGCAAAATAGTGTGGGCGGAATCGTCGCAAAGCTTCACAAACCGTATCATCACTGTCGTCTATACCAATGACCGATGTATCCCGCACACCTTTAATAGATTGTATTATTTCCACACGCTCTTCAAACGGCATAAATACAAATCCCTTTTTTCGCATTAGCCATTCATCAGAATTGACAATAACAAGCACTTCGCCTTTTTTTGCCGCCTCTCGAATCATTCGGATATGTCCTTTATGAATCGGATCAAATCCTCCGCTAACCATAATACGTTTCTTTACTGCTGGATACTGTGCTCTATAGTCATTATAGTGATGTGCCATTATTCTGCATTCTCCTTAATTTTTGCTATGACATAATTGTCTAATATTAAATAATGTTTGTCTCCTCCAAATTCTACTTCTTCAATCATACTTCGATCTATCAAGATCCGCGCTCCCTTATCTATAGCTTCCAAGCGACAGTCGGGTGCCCAATCAAATACAGTCGCAGCGCAGTATCTTCCTTCAACCTTGGCGTAATCGTCTGGTAAAAGAATGGTAGTTTGTTCTTTTATTTTTTCTTTCTCAACATGCTCTGGCATGATCAATATGTGTCTGTTAAATGGTTGTAACATTTTTCTCCTTTATCCGCATTTTGCATATCCACAGCTTTTACAGGTTAGACAGCCCTCAATATAAATAAGTCCATCTCCCACCCCACAAGAAGGGCAC
>Ga0209349_1000711_pt1 | contig 16622 bp, 12 predicted proteins | sample ETNvirnome_2_130_FD_184067 | JGI IMG/M metagenome (GOLD analysis project Ga0209349, IMG submission 184067) | Marine viral communities from the Pacific Ocean - ETNP_2_130 (SPAdes) (version 2) | ecosystem: Environmental > Aquatic > Marine > Oceanic | place: Pacific Ocean | collected 2013-06-22
CAGCGTAGAGATAAACCCAGCAATCCGAGGCGGAGTAAACTACTCGTCAGCAAAGAAAACAGACTTATACCGTGGAATAAACATGCCACATGGTCCAATGACGAGCATAGGGCTTCCAAAGAATGTTTTATACATGGAAGGTGCAGACGTAAATTCACTGCCAGACTGCAACGACGACATTCCAACAAAAAGGAAAATGTCATTCGGAACCAGAGACGGCAGAACATACGACAACGGCATAGCTGACGGCATAACAGGCGAAATAGCAGCACCATTCAACATTTACAGCGCGTCAGCGGGACTTGGTGGATACAACACTCAAGTTCAAAGCGGGTTCCACGCAGGCGTCCAAATAACAAACTTACACAATGACTCCTACGGAGACGTCGCCGAAGTTCCAATGCAGAGTCCATTCACCGAAGTGAATGTAGGTGGACACCAATCACGCCACATATCGCTAAACGACGGAACCGACAACCAATACAATCGCCCAGAGAGTTGGAGACTTCTGATAAACACGGCGTCAATGGGACTCACAGGTCCAGACTATGGCGGTCCATACCCTGATCCAACTCGTCAAAGAGCATGGTTCTTCCGAGAAGAGACAGCAAAACGCCCAGTCAACATCAAAAACATCAAGCAAGCAGATGGAGTTCTTCCGAACTATAACAAAACTTACGAAATAGTCCAGACATCTGGACGAAGCACTAACAACCTTTGGTTAGGAGACTACACAGGTTCTCTCCTCCCAGAGAAATACGCCACAGACTTCCCTCAAACAACAAATGTCCATACATTGGTTGGAGTTAGACCTTACTCAGGAAACTTCTCCCGTGGAAATACATTTATACCAGGAGCCAATGTCGGCTCGGTAGCAGAAAATGTAAAAGCATTGAGAAGAGTTGGAAACAGGTTCTTCCCCTATACGACAGGAACTCCCGAGAAAAGAACAATATTCCCTCTCCCCGACAGAGCACTCCCAGACGAAACCATCCAAAAGGCAGTAATAGTAGAACGCTTCTCAGCACCAGGCGGTCCAGAGATAAACTCACTCGGCTTCCTTGATGTAATGGCGGCAGAGAAATCAGTCTACAACGCCCTCCCTTGGAGAAACCTTTCCGTATTAGGTTCAGGTTCAGGCGAAGATGTATCTGCTACCACGACTAATGATACAATCAAAGTCTCCGATCACCTCGGACACCGACGAGGACTAAGAACTCTAACCTCACTCCACGCAGGTCCATTCGGTTCTGACGCCACATACGGCACCACTATCCCGTCAACCACTTATGTTACTTCTCCGTCATTCCACAAGATAAACAGAAACGCCTTGTTGAGAATGGAAGGAGAAAATGGCGCATACACAACAGCATCATCTTACGACAACTGGAGTATTCAACACGCTATTCCACAAAACGACTCCCAATACTCTTGGATTACTGCTTCATTAGTAGAGGGTGCAATTGCCTTCGGACATTACACGACACCAACATTTTTGTCGTCATCAGATTCTGTAACCACTCACGGCGTCGGTGCTGGTTCACATATCGACTTCGTTGGAATAAACGCAACGATTTATGATGCGGTAGGAGATGTATTCAATATTCTTTCTTCTTCGGGTGGTAACAACCAAGTAGCGAGTTACAAGACAAACCCATTCGGCGCTGCGTTCGCTGATGCGCCAGGTGGAACTTTCAATGGAGCAGGTTCGTTACCACTAGTATTCAACGCCCTCATGCTCCACCGCAACGGAGCCTATGGATACCCTTCTTGGAAGCAGATAGCCAACCGCTACCACCCTCTCGTTAGAAATATGCGCGTGAGCAACACAATGTCAACGATAGATCCAGAGACTGAAAGAGCAGTAGCTCGCAGAAAGTCTGGATATCTTGGATACGAATGGAGCCCAAGTCCAGCAACTCTTTCAGATATCTTTGGGTCTGACAAAACAATGTATCGAGAAATCACCGTTTATACAGATAGAAAAGTCCTAAGTTATAGAGAACCAGCGATAGTTCAAAGATATGCTCCATTAAAACTTCGAGTTGATATGGAAATAGGCGGAAAGCAACAGTCAGTAATCATTGACGCATCGTATGCTAACGAAAAGTCTCACTTCACAAACTCTAAACTCGACGCGAATCTAAACTTGCACAACTACGGCGAGAGTGGGGCAGACTTAGTGTTAGAGTCACTCTCAGATGGAACATTAGTCGGAGACTTAAAAAGTATAAACTATACAGAAACCGTCTATCCAAAGGCAATCAATACCTATCTTGCCAAAATAAGAAGCAGAACTGAATACATCTGCCCATTCTGGCGCGATTTAAGAGCGGATAGGGCAGAATTAGATGTAGTAAGTGCAATGGGTACGACAATTCCATCTCAGAGCATGTGGCTCCTCGACGGACGCCTCAATCCAGACGGATTAGCGCAAGTAGCGGTAGACGGAGCAGGCACAGAAGGTGTTCTTCAAAACTGCTACAACACGGTTCACAGTCGGGGTATCTTTAGCACAGGCTCGGGCTGCGGCGGCGCGACACCAGGCACCATTGCAAATATTATAGCTATGCCGACATACGCAAGGCGTCATACTAATGTAACTGGTTCTTCTTCTCTCGCTTTCTCATCTTTCATTGAGTTCGGCACCCCAGTGAGAAATTCAGATTTGATACCTTTCTCTGGAGATGCTCCGTGGGATGCTGGAAGACAATCTGGCAAAAATCCATTCTATGACACATACGGAGAATATGTAGAGAACATGAGACTCAAGGGCAAAGACTATTCCATAGTCCCTGAATACAGAATGAGCGATAGGATAGAAGATTACCTCATAAACGGAGTCAATCCGTTTGAAGATTCTGCGTTATTTAGCATCACAGGCGCTGTTTCTGCCTCATCATCTACCACCGACAACTTCTATACAGTCTACAGTCACTCTGATTTCATGAAATATTTTGATGTAGTTGAGAGCGATGCAGAGCAACAGGTAGGAATGAGGGCAACAGACATAACAGTCAAGTGCAAAGCGCTTTTAAAACTCCTACCATACGACGGATTCTACCCAGCATCAAGAACATTGCAAATGGCGACACTGTTCTCGTCATCGTATGCCAGTCAAGTAATTATGAATGGCATCACTTCGCCAGTCCTTGGACCGTCAGAAAAGGGAGCACTGCGCCCATTCATGACGCCAATGTTCTCACCAGGTATCGTTTATAACACAATAAAATCAGGAATAGCAGTTGACTTTCCAGTCATGACGGGCACTTTCGTAGCGACGTCTTCGAATTCGCTCAAAGATTGGTATATTGAAAGAGCAGAAGATCAGATTGCCTTCCCCTACCGAGTTCCCTTTGAAGCAATATTGGAACCTTCGACATACTTATATGACGTAGATTTGGTAGACATGGAACCGCATCCCAACTGCCAGATCAATGCCACTGCATCTTACATGGGCGGCGGCGACGATAGATACAAGCTATCAATGAACAACTTCTTGGCTGAAACGCCAGACTTCTTCTTGAAAAATGGAACATTTACATCATTCTTTTCAGATACGGAAGATAACTTCAGCATCGCATCGGCATCTCACGTTTATGAATTGAGAGTTATACTAAAAAAATCAGTAGATCAACCCGACACTGATGGAAATCGCCCACAAATCAAAGATGGACAGGAAACAATATGCATGTACTCTCGCCCATCAGCTTTCGGTCCTCCGTCCTTCGGGGCGTTCAATGCTGCACCAGCAAAAGGTGGATCTGATAGAGGATATAATGCTCCGTTTACTCCGCCATATTACGATGGCGAAGCTAGAGCGAGAATAATTTTTCAACCAACAGAGACAAGGAAATACACTATTGAAGAGATATTTTCAGGATCTCATGTAGAGTACAAACGATACATGGATTGGAGCAGTGGATCTTCCAACGTTGGGATACAAAACGGCGACGATTGCATCAACGACAACGCCGTTCAGGTATCTGCTTCTGTAAACCTATTTGGATCAACTCTTGGACTTCAGGACTTATTGAAGTATGAAGGAGTAAACCTTGGAGATCAAGAAGCTAGATGGTGCATTCAAACAAAGTTCGAAACTCCAATACTCAACTTCATTGACGCATCTGCGTCTGCTACGCCAATAACTGATAGTGATATCTGCGAAGGTGGCAAAATGACACGCCCGTATGGAATGTGGCATCAATACGGAAGACTTCCATCTGGCTCAGAAGGCATCTATATGGAAATTACTGATCCTATAAATACAGCCACTGGAAACTTATCTTTAGCTGATCTAGTTGGTTTCGCAAAGACATCTGAAAAGCTTGGAAAAGTTGCATCATCAAAAACAATTAGAGAAGCGGTTGTAGCAGTTCCATTCATTGAAGTTGAGAACTCTCGTCAATTCTTTGATGTTACTGTCGGAGAAACAATGAGCGATTCGGTAGCAAAAATGGTAGATTCAATGGGAAGATATGTATTCCCACCAAGTATGGACTTTATAAAATATCCAAAAGAAGTAAAGCCATTCGCAATGTATATCTTTGAGTTCGAACATCAACTAAATCAGCAGGACTTGGTTGACATTTGGCAGAACTTGCCCCCACGCATCGGAAGAGCATTCGATGAAGAAGCGCCACTTGATTCTTCGGAGATAATGCAAGAGAAACAAATAACTCACTCCCTTGCTAGTGGCGAACTGTTGAAAAAAGCAGACGCAAAACTTCAGTGGATGATATTCAAGGTAAAGCAAAAAGCCAAAACAAACTATTGGGACAAGACAGTGGCAACCAATCCATCACTAAGTGAAGATAATAGTATGGACAAAACACTCCCAAAAGCAGGTTTCGATGGAGTTTTGAAATCTACAACAGGTGATTATAACTACAACTGGCCTTATGACTTCTTCTCTCTCGTAGAATTAGTGAAAATGGACGAAGAGGTGGAGTTTTCGAAAAATAAAGTAATTGCTACAAGTATTGATAAAAGCCAAGCATTGGGCACCAACTTAACTCAGCAAGGCGTTCAGACGTCTACCGTCGCTAAGTCAGTCAACAAAACTCAAACATTGGGCTCCAATCTGACTCAACAAGGTGTTCAGACAGCTACGGCGGCAAAGTCAGTCAATAAAACTCAGGCAGTCGGAACTAATATGACTCAACAAGGCATGTCAGGGTATACTCCTCCGAAGACTGGCGGTGGTGGCGGAGGATCTCCATCGTGAAAAAATCTAAAATAAAACTCAGGAAATCTATTTAATACAGCATGGAATTTTTTAACAAGAAAGAAGAAGTCTTAGACTTGCAGCTAACCCAGTATGGTAAGTATCTACTATCAATTGGGAAGCTGAATCCAGCGTATTACACCCTTCACGACGAGAATGTCATCTACGACAGTCAATTCTCTCAAGGAGCGGAACTACAAAATGAGGCGAGAGTAAGAATTCAGTCAGACACTCCAAGTTTAAAGGCACAGTACAACTTCGTATCTTTAGACTCAATGCAATCAAAAGCAGCAGACTTCCAAGACGATAAAGAAAGAACGGGTGGAGTGACTCGCCCTCTCGCCACATCAAATCTCGGATCAGATAAGATCCCATCGTGGAACATAAGCGCTCTCGGAGGAACATTGTTGACAGGAAGCACTACATCAGTTATAACATCTAGCGCATCGTCAATAGTCCAAGAAATACCTCAAATAGGCGCAGAGGTGACATATAACATATCACCAGTGATGATAGACAACACATTCACAGAAGGCGAACTAAAAGAAATATCTCTTGGGCAGGCAGACGGCATACCTCAAGATATTCTACAAGGAATACCCACTTCTTTCGGCGTTGAAATATTGTCAGATGGAAGCTCGTTCTCCATTGAGCGAGACGACTTGATACTACAAATAGTTGAAGACAATGCCCCAATGGGCAATGACAACTTTGAAGTAGAGATATTTCAAGTCGAGACAGAGACAGTTAACGACATTGCTACCGAAAAACTCGTCCCAATGGTATTCAAAAAAGAACCAATACTAATAGTAAACGACATTCTTGTCGAGGCAGTTGAAGAAGACGATGTAGAAATAGACTCAACATTCGTAGAATATTACTTTGACTTGGAACTCGATGGTGAGATAAACTCAGATGTAATGTGTTCAAAGCTTACAAACGCAGACAAAGACATATATAAATACGCATTCAAAGAGTTCGCCTGTCCAGACATTCAACCAAACTATCAATATCTAAGTCCGTATTCTCAAAAAGAAACTGACACAGAGTGTGGAGATTAGATATGACTTGTAAACTACAACCAAAGATAATACCGTACAGAATTATTTTAGAAGGAAGTTTTTCTGCTACGACAAGCCTTGTGCCGATAATAACCATAGAGGCAGATATTAACAATTTAACTACACTATTGGGCGATGAAGAGTTGTCTAAATATATTAAAGCAATATGTGACATAAGAATAGACGACACTACTAATCCGACAAAAGCCACCCAGTTGAAAAATGCAGACATATCTTCCAACATTATAAGCTTTGACGCAAACCTTTTAGAAACAATGTACTTTGACTGGAGAGTCCCTCATACGGACATATTGTGTGAAACTTACATAATGGTAGACACTGTTCAGATGTCGGAAGACTATAATATAGAAATTTCAGATGACTATAAAAACATGAAGGGGGAAGTAGAGAGGACTTATATCATACAGGGCGGAGAAATAAACAGTGATTTGACAATTATGGACAGTAGAGAGGTGGCTGAAGCCGACACAGGTGGCGGAGGCGGAGGCTCTCCGTCTGGTGAAGAATCAGATTCTGGCGGCGGTGGCGAAGCATCTCCTTCTTCAGAAGAATCAGATTCTGGCGGCGGCGGGGGAGGATCTCCATCATGAAAAAATCTAACTCACATTTCTCAGACTTAATGATAACTAAAGATACTTCTGGCAACGCAGACTTCATCTTTGGCGTAGATATGGATAGGATGATGATAGACAATTCGGCATATTCCGCCCTCATAGAGAATATGACAGACACTGCCAAGAGGCAAATTGCATTAAACAGCGAAATATTATCATTCAACATCAACCGCCGACAAGTAAAAAAAGAAAAATCCCTAAACTCTCTTGGCAGTCCACAAAATCCAGAAGTATTCAGCGACGAAACGATATCACATCCAGTGCTAACTTCTATAAATGACATGAACGAGGTTCCAATAAGGGTGTCTGGACAATCATCGGGAATAAGATACCTAACAGCGTCAGACACTGGCTTGTCTAAACAGACAGCAGGGACATATCAATATGAACTTTCCATTTCCACTATAGATGGCTTTGTCCCTACAATAAAAAAGCTCCTCAATAGATTATACAGAACAAGTAACGATGTGTCTACCTATCTTGCCCTCCTCATTGCTCCAGAAAATTACGATTCAAATAGGCGAAAGTCTAAAATATCGATAAAAAAATCAAAAACAGATGAGATGTCAAAGACATATGTTGACGCTGTTTCGTATTTCAAAAATATGGATAATATCAGTTCAGAGTATAAACGAGCATCCTCTCTAATCGCATCCCGTGGAGCAACAAAAGAGAGCATAGGCGAATTCCAAAAGAGACTAAACTCTGTCATAAGTAAAACAGAAGCACTAATATTCAAAACTGGAACAGGTGCTACTCCAGATGGCGTAGCAAACCAGCCATCAAATTCGAGCTTACCGAATTCTCCAATAGTAGAGATAAAAAAGTCATTCAACAACACTGTGAGCGTTGAGTGCAAAGATGGCAAATACGTTGATTACTTTCAAGGAAAGGGCAAAGTAGGCGGAGGGCTAAACATTTTCACAAGCACGGAAGTAAAGAATAAAAAACCAAAAACTATTTACATAGATTCGTCATTGACATCATTAGAAATGCTTGAATCGAGAGGCGTAACTTTCAACGTATATCGTAGTCTGGATCTCGCTTCTTTGAAGAAATCGCCAATAGAAGACAAGACAAGCTCAGAAAAATTCATTGGCTTATCTGCTGAAAATATTGGAGGACTTTTGAAAGACGATTTGAGTATAAAAGACTTGTCAGATGCCTCCGTAGCAGATTTAGTAAGCATAAATAATATAAACATGGCGGTATCATCGATAACACCAAAGTTATCATCCGTGAACAACTTTCAAGCTCCAAATGACAACATAACGAAAGTAATGCCAAGAATCACAACCCCTTCTACAGCCATCACACCTCAAACAATGGTGCTTGTCGCACCTAAAAATTCAGCGACAAAAAGTTCAGAATCCATGCTAATGTCTCCCGAATGGAAACCAATTGAAGAGATAGTTGACACGAAAGGTGCAGTAGTGCTGTGCAAACAAGATGACGGCTCGGCTGAAGTTGCAAATGGATACTTCTTGATGGAGATGAAATAATGGCAATAATAAAATGCGATGACGAACTACAATCAGCAGACGATACGTCAGGAGACGAAGAAGGTGGAGAAGTCACTGTCGAGGCATATATTGAGCAAGATGAAGTTAGTTTAGGCAAAACACTGCTCGCAGTTGAGTCAACTCTATTTTTAAGCGACACGCTAAATCCAGTTCTATCCAATGTTAGTGATTTTTTATTGAAAGATCGTCCACAAGACATAGAAGATACTTTCAGAGCGGACTCCAACAGGTATTGGACACTAGACGAAAATGGAAACATGAAATATATGAATACTAATCTATACGGATACACCGACAATGTGAACGCCGATTCTCCACCTCCTCCGTTCAGTTTCGTCAATTACTCCTCTCTTGGAGTCACAACCAGCGCCCTTGGACTTGATATAGTTAAAGAAGAACACACAATCATGCTAAATAGCGTCTATATACCAAACGAAGAAATGTGGAATGCGTTTGTAAATGGAACTATGTATCCAGAACAATCTGTAGACCCTGATGAAACTTTCTCTCGCCCGTCTATGTTAATACCGCTCGGACAAACATTCACAGATCATGCATTCCAAATGAACACTCCGTTTTCTAAGAAAGAGTTAGAGATGTTCGCAAATATTGCAAACAATGTTAGTGTGGCAGATGTAGAATCAGACTACGATTTCTTTGCCAAAGCATATGAAGAAGGAATAGCACCAGCAACCGTCCCTGAAAACGCTTTACCACACCTATATTCGGAAGTTCATAAAGGCGAGTCTGGCGAAATGAATACCGACGAACTCCCAAAAGGATATTTCCGAGAATTTATTAGCGATATTCTATCTAATCAGGAAAAGATGGATGCACAGGCGAAAGTCTATGAAAATGTAGCGATACTTGACAGCACTGTGGACGAAGGAGAAATTATAGGTTCTGAAAACAGAACAATCAGCGCCTTTGAAATATTAATGTCGTATGCAAACCGAGAAAACCTATTCCCAATGAACATAAACATTGAAGTAGATACAAACAATGCTTCTGACTTGATGTTCGAGGCAGAGGATGTAGGAATGGTTGACGACATAGTGGAGTTGCTGCTGGGCGACGGAAACATTTCCCCACCCGAACCTGAAAGCGGCGGCGGAGGCGGAGGCTCTCCGTCCGCTGAAGAAGTTGACTTGGGCGGAGGCGGAGAAGGATCTCCGTCTGGTGAAGAAGATGAAGGCGGCGGCGGTGGGGGCTCTCCATCATGATAGCACCTCGTTTTGAATATATTAAAGGCGCTGCCAGCACCAACACGCCGTGGTTCCGCCCGAAGCCTGAACTATTAAACGCTTGGAGGGAAGATTTTTTCAAAATTCCGAATGTAAACAAATATAGATTTTGGGTTTGCGGCGGAGTATTAGAAGGTTGGAAGACTTGGGATACGGATATATTAGTCACAGGAAATGTAGAATCTTATGAGGAATTGCAAGCAATATTGGTATCTTCAACTGAATTAGGGTTCAAACACAGGCAGCTAATAGACATCAATTGGAACAATTCTTATGAAAATCAAATAATAAAAGGTGCGTGCAAAAGAAGAGGAATATGCTGCGAACATTATTATGAGCACGGGTGGTGCGAAATGGAGCATTGCATAGTTCCGAGAAGCACTGAAACAATAGTTATAGCCACTGAAGTAACAAAAAATGGAGAAATTCTTTCAAGTAAAAGTTCAAATGCAGTCCGAATTGGCTCTTCGCTTTGGAGAAGAAAGATAAGTATGCCATCAAAAAAGCAAATTGAAAGAATTCGTAAGGGAGTTATTTATAGACGACGCCCTGTTGAAATAACGCCTGATATAGATTTTACAAATGTTATAGGACAATCCAACAATTGGAGGACATCTTGATATGTCTAATATAGTAGTAACAAAAGAGTTCGCCATATCTAAAGAAATAGTAGCCGAAGAGACTGACGGTGGAGAACTAAACCTCGTAAATGAGCAAAACAACGCAGATGTAGAACTCGTTGATTTTGAAGCGTGGCTCGCATCATATCTCGACACAGATTCAGTTTATTATAATCCGCTAGAAGATGCAAAGATAATGGGAAAACCAGTTGATGAAGAGTGTCAAACATTCTTTGACACATTACGAGCGCTGTTGATGGCTGGAAAAATACAGGGCATAGTAAATGGAAATTATCGTTCATATGTCGATGTCTTAGGTGGCAAAAAGGCATACAACGAAACTCTCGTCTATGAAATAGAAAAAACTTCCCCAGACAATTCTGGAATCATTCAGAGAACATTTATACCAAACTTGGAAAAACTAACTCTACTAAGATACATCGACACGCAGGTAAAATATAATAAAGAATACACCTACGAAATATTTGCCCACCAGTTTATCGTCGGAACTGAATATACTTACGGCGATGTATATGGATCGGGAGATATCCCCTCCATGCAAACAAGGTTCACTGTCACGCACAAACCATCTCTCAAAATAGCCCGCATACCAATATTCAAGAAAAGCGCACGACTACTAGACGTAGCGCCACTCTCGCCAAATGTAGAACTCATACCATACAAGGGCGTGTTCACCGAGTTCCTTATAAACCTAAGCGGAAACTCTGGCGACATAGAAGAAATGCCCGTAATAATAACCGACGCAGACGCAGATTTCTACAAGAAGTATAGAGAAGCAAGAGGGTTAGCCGAGGATGCTCCAATAAGGTTCGCCAATGACGACGCAGCAGGCAGGTTTGAGATTTATAGAACCGATGTTGCTCCAAAGTCTTATGAAGACTTCCGAACAAATCTCTACGCCATTGTAGGCGCAGTAGATGTCGCATCAGCGTCAATGAAGTCAAAAGTTCAAACAAATAGAAAATATTATTACACATTCAGAGCAATCGATCAGCACGATAACCGCTCAAATCCATCTCCAGTGTATCAAGTGGAGATGGTAGAAAACAATGGAATGATGTTTTTCATCTCTTCGGTGTATCAGTTTCCGACAATGGAAGACAAAACTACACACACAAGAACATTCCAGAGATTCTTAAAAATCAATCCAAACATGATTCAGTCATTATTCAACAAAGCAATGACATTTGATTTGGAGAGCAATCCATATCCAGTTGCATCTGACGCCGACATTGTTCACCTCGGCAAGGCAGAACAAGACGTCTGGACTAAAAACTTCAAACTAAGAGTGACTTCCAAGCACACAGGAAGGAAGTTCGACATAAATCTCACTTGCAAGACTCAATATAACAAACAAGAAGAATGAAAACAACTAAAATTTGGTAGTTTATTACTATCCAATACTATTTATAACGAAACGGAGAATAAAATAAATGGCTTTCCTTGACAACTCGGGCGATATCATCCTCGACGCAGTATTAACAGACACAGGCAGAATGAGACTCGCTAAAGGCGACGGCTCGTTCAAAATAACTAAATTTGCCCTTGGTGACGATGAAATCAACTACCAACTATACAATAAGAATCACGCAAGCGGTTCTGCGTACTATGACATTGAGATAGTACAGACACCAGTTCTTGAGGCATTTACCAACAATACTTCTACATTGAAGTCAAAGCTGGTAACAATTAGTAGAACGAATTTATTATACCTTCCGCAGATTGTAAACAACGCTACAGTCGGACTCTCATCAAACTCCACCAACAATATCTTAACAGTATTGGTTGATCAAACAACCGTAGCAGATTCTACAATAGCAGCGACTGGCGATTACGTCAACGGCTACCGCCTTGGAGACACAAAGAATCCAATAGTTATGGATCAAGGAATAGTATCCAACGCTATAGGCGATGGCTCAAGTGTCGTTCTCGATGCAGACTTGACTGAAACTCAATTCATGATAGAGATAGATAATAGATTCGGAAACATTTGGGATGGCTTAGGTACAACGCAGGCGACACCTTCATTCGTAGACGATGATAATGTTGCTACGTATTACCTATCAACATCTACGAACAAGACTTACTTCGGAAAATCGGGCACATCAATGAGCGGTGAAGTTATAACAGGTCCAAGAGGCAACAGGCTTCAGTTCCTCGTAGCTCCTTCCGTTGACTTGAACTCAAGCACTTACTTATTCACTCAACTCGGAACAACCGCTACCCTCGGCTCCTCTGTTTATCAAATAGACACAACCGTTCGTATCACAGGTGTTACAACTGGTTACCGAGTTGACTTACCAATCAGATTTGTGAAGAAGCAATAAGGATAATATAATGGCTACAACTTTCAAAACACTAAACTCAGCAAACGATGTTACAAGCACGAGAACTCTTCTTCACGAAGCAATCCCTCTCACTGGAACTATCGCATCTGGAACATATAGCGACTTAAATGTAAAAACGTATTCTCACGGAATGTTCGAGAGCGTATATGACTATCCGTATCTAAGTTCATCAGCAAACCACATCTTTGATATCTCAACTGGCTATTCATCTAATTCTGCCCTGTCTGGTGCATCAAGCGTTCAGAACTCAAAGAAGCTAAACATATATAGTCAAATGGCGCAAGTCCTTGTCGGATACGACGCAACAGGAAGCATCCAAAACTTCGATCAAGATGGTGACATCGCTGTCGGCGGAACAAAAATCAACGAAGCAATCTTCGTAAACTTCTCTCGCCTCTTATCAAAGGACGAAATGAAGAAAGGCTCCTTCGCGATGTGGGTTGTTACGGGAGGACTCCCTAATAATTTGTCGTCCCGTATGACTATCACAGATGACGGAGCCGCGACATCTTACAAGGTGAACTCTCCAGCAGGAGAATACGGCATTCTCTACACTGGTTCTGGCGTGAAAAACGCTGACTCGGGTGTAGGGTTAGTCTACTATCAAGCAGGTGTTGCTATTATAACTGGCTCTATCTTCTCCACATCCTCTATGGGTCCAGGGTATAGCTCTGGTACGTATAACGCCCTAGCGACTGGTTCGAACATTGAAGGCATGGCTAACGCCTTCCGAAACCGACTACAAAACGTTTCATTCAACAATACTGTAGAACTAAACTCAACCGTTTACTTCTGCCGAGCATCACACAACGAGTTCAACTACAGCAATAACCCAACTTATCTTTCAGAGAGTCAAATCCGAGTCAAGAACAGTACAACTGACAACCCAGTATCTTATGTTACTACCGTCGGATTATACTCTTCAGACAACGAACTTCTCGCAGTAGCAAAGTTATCAGAACCACTAAAGAAAGATCCAAATACAGAGGTTACCCTACGAGTTCGACTCGACTTCTAATACTTCACAAGAGACAAAGTGAAAGATTATAACAATCTTCTTTTGAAAGTCAAGTATTTATATGCTAAAATAGATTATCAACAGGAAGTATTCCAACAAGCAAAATTGGACTTCGAAGAATACGCAAAGAAGTTCTGCGAGGAAAACGGAATAGAGATAGAAGATCCAGAGATGGATAATGAAACAACAGATGTTGATATTAGAAGAGACGACATCGATTTCAATATAGAAGATGTCGAAACGCAAAGCGACCACATCAAGAAACTATTCAGAAAAATAGCAATAATGACGCACCCAGACAAACTCACCAAACTTGACGACTACGAGCGAGAGAGAAAGACAGAACTATTCCTCAAAGCGAGAGAGGCAGCAGAAGCAGGCAAATGGTTCGCCCTCGTAGATACCGCAAATGCCTTGGGAATAAAAACTCCAGAACCAGACGAAGAACAACTCGGTTTACTTGAAAATGAATCGGAGAACGTTGATAAAGAAATAAAGAACATAGAGTCGTCATACGCTTGGATAATGTATAACTTGGAAACCGACGAGCAACGAAAGTTACTTATGACTACTTATCTCAAGGTTTTAGGCGTTCATTTCGGCAAAGATACAGACTAACATCTATTTATAAGAGCAATGACATTTAAGAAGTTCAAAAATACAGACATTTTTCACAACACTCTTGAGATGAACCCAAGTTACGACTTCGTGGTTTACGACGGAAATATCTATCTCAACAACGCCACAGGCACTATCGACTTATACGATGGGTTAAGGACTTTGGGAGTAAGTTCTTCATATCCGTATATACCATATTCCAGCGATGGGTTATCCTTCGTAGGAGTAAGTTCAACAACTCTTGCAGGGACGGATTATGGAGACGAAATGTCAGGCTCTTATCCACAAACAGCAGGCATCTCACGAGAATACATAACTTCCTCTGCCGCAACCATAACAGGCACAGCGAACCACCTCAACTCACTACAAAACACGCTCAACTATTACAGAACAATGAGCGAGTATTACAACTTTGATTACTACACGGGAAGTGCGGCAGTCAACCTAATAAGCATTCCGTCAATAGTCTTCGGCAGAGCCATCAAAAAAGGCACCGTAGAAATGAACTTCTACGTCAGTGGAACTCTCGTCGGAAAGCTAAAAGACAAAAACAGAAACGGAGAACTAATCCAAACCGAAGGCGTAGGAACCGACAGAGTTGCAGGCGTCGTCCTATACAACGAAGGGTTCGCCCTCCTTACGGGAACTTGGGACATCGGCAATGGTTTTGCAGGCGAGGACTATAATGGAGGAGGCTCCAACATAACCGCTTCGTGGGCAAACTATGGTGCAGGAATGAATGACGGGCTTTCATCAGTTGTTCCATCGTCCAGTTTCGGACTATCCTTTGATGGAACAACTAAAACACAGACACTTACTCTTCTCGCACACGCAGAGAAGGGAGAGTATAACCACTCAAATAATCCAACATATAAAACATACGGACAAACAACAACACCCCTGACTTCAAGTATGCGATATGTTGAACCACGAGAACTAACGATAAAGAATGTCGTCTCGTCTTCTTTCTCCGACACGGACGCGGACTTTCACAAGACGACATACATCTCCTCCGTCGCAATATATGACGAACACAAAAATCTCATAGGAATAGCAAAGGTTGCTACACCTATCCGCAAGGACGAGAATACAGAATACTCAATAAGGATGAAAATTGACATATGAAAAAAATAACAGAACCACAACTAAGACAAATCATTTCTGAAGAATTGCTATTAGAATCGAAAGATGAATTGATGAATATGATAAAAGGCGACGAGACAGTTGCTAAAGTGTGGGCGGAGCTTCAAAACCACACAAGGAAAAACGGCTTGCGCCAACGCAAAGCAGTTAATATCATCAATTTCCTAAATGCCTTGGAAAAGCACGCCCCAGAGCTTCTCTCTCAAGAGTATGTGCCAGGGCAAGTTCAATTTTCTAGTAAACCACAAGAATAATACTTAGGACAATCATGAAAGTATTAGGGCTTGATATAAGCACCACAAAAATAGGCATAGCCTTGCTTGACGACGAAGAACTGATCGTCAGCGAAGTAATAAAACTGAAATCAAACATGTCGTTAGAACAAAGGGCACACATTTTTGAAGAAAAGATGTTGCAGCTTGACGACAAACATGTTATAATGGACGTATATATAGAAGCACCAGCAATGATGTTCGGAGGTGGGCGCACAACGGCAAACACAATGGCGAAGCTCCAAAGGTTCAACGGAATGACGAGCTTCATCGTCAGTAGCGTGTTTGAAATAGAGGCGCTCCAAATAAATCCACTCTCCGCCCGTTCAGCACTAGGCATAAAGATGCCGAGAAAACTTCCAAACAAAGAAAAGAAAAAGTTCATTATAGAGTGGGTGAAGGAGAAGTATGGAGATGACTTCAAATACGACATCACGAGACAGGGAAACCCCCAGCCTGGAACAGACGACAGAGCAGATGCCGTCGTCATAGGACTCGCAGGGCAAATAATAAGCGAAAGAGAAATATAATAAAACTCTTGACGCCACTCTCCATCCGTGTTATATTGTAGATATGGAAGGGAAGAAATACAGAATAGTTGCCGACATTCTCGGCGACAACTATCGTTCAGGCGAAGAGCACCTATTCTTCTGCCCGTTCTGTAAGCACCATAAGAAGAAACTATCTGTAAATATTCAGAAGAACTTTTACAAGTGCTGGACTTGCGAAACATCTTCTCGGGACATCCGTCGCATCGTCCGCCGCTTCGGAAACTTCGCCCAACTCGGAGAATGGGACAAGCTAACTAACCGAACAGACATCAACGACTTTGACAACCTGTTCGCAGAACCAATCAGCGATGACGAGATAGTAAAACCAATAGACCTTCCAG
>Ga0209349_1000712_pt1 | contig 16620 bp, 19 predicted proteins | sample ETNvirnome_2_130_FD_184067 | JGI IMG/M metagenome (GOLD analysis project Ga0209349, IMG submission 184067) | Marine viral communities from the Pacific Ocean - ETNP_2_130 (SPAdes) (version 2) | ecosystem: Environmental > Aquatic > Marine > Oceanic | place: Pacific Ocean | collected 2013-06-22
GCGATCAGCGCGCGATGGAATGTCACCAATCGCATCGTAATCGCTGAATCGACGCGGGGGGCGAGTAGCCGCCAGAACCAATTCATCATGGGTTAATCGCCAATATCTTCTACCCCTGCGGATAGCATGGTTTGACGGTGCGCCTCGTAGACGGCCCCCTTACCGGCCCCCCAAACAGTGCTTGCCCATAGCGCCCCCAGCGCCTCCCGCAGCGATTCGATCTCGCGCTGCTGCGCGTCAAGAGCAGTCTGCTGCGCGTCAAGAGCAGTCTGTTGTGCTTCAACTAGCTCCGCCAGCATCTCGGGGACGTCTGCGTAACCGTAATTTGCCATCAGCTTGCTTCCTTCATTGGATTACCGCGTCGCCGAACACCTTTTCTCGGTTTAGCAAATCGCCAAAGGCTTCGGCTTCCGCCTGGCTGGCGAACGGTCCAAAATGCACCGTTAGAAGACAAGCTCCCGTCTCGCCCAATTCGCCGATTTCCATCCAATACGAGCGGCCACCGGTGCCGCTATCGTTATTGTCTTCCATAAAAATATTCATAGTCAACCTTAAAAAAGTAAAGGCAGGGAGACAATATGTCTCTCCTGCCTATGAGAAATTAAACAAGCTCGATGTATTTTTTATCGAGCGCTATTTGAACATCCGGTGCTCCGCCACGAATTTTTCTCGCAGAAGCGAGGAACTCGTTAAGGGGCATCCCATCCTTGAACAAGGCGAATATCTCAGCTCGCCGAGAGCCTTCACGAACAGGGATCTTATCTCCAACAACCTTAACTATGCTGCCGTCAAACTTATGACGAACGAGGGTTGCTTTAGCAGCAGGTTTAGGAACTGCTTCTAAAGCAGGTTTCTTGCTGCGACCTTTGGAGTTACTGGGTCCGTACCCCGTAGGGGTAACGTCTACTGCTGGGGTTACTTTTTTCTTAACTGCGGTAGCCATATCTGGCCTCCTCTCTACTTTCTACTAACGCTAATAATTATAAGCGCGATAAAAAAGGGGACAACCGCTAAGTTGTCCCCTGATAACTAAGCTACTTTAGCGTACTCAGTAGCCAATTCTAATGCCTTTCGTTTAGTAGCCGCGTTAGGGCCAAGCCAGCTAGAGTAAAGAGCGCCACCCTTAACTCTTTCTGACTCACGTTTAGTATGATCCATGACATAGGTCACACCGTTGAGTGCTCCCCACCAAGTTCCTTCAGCTGATTTTAACTCAGCGCCAGGAGACAGTGTTATAGCATCGTGAACTTGCTCGGCGGTTCTACTGAACTCATCAGCAAACGGGACATTATCAGAAATATCCTGTTTAGCCCGTTCAATCAAAAGCTGGGGCTGGAATAGTTCAGCAACAAACTTTTGAACATCAAAGGGCTTGGCCCGTTTTTTACTGAGGAAAGTGGCTTGCTCTTGAAATTCAGCCATTTTACTCTCGCTGATACCAAGGGCTTCTTCAGCGGCTCGCATAATTTCATCGTCAAAGGCTTGAAGATGAAGTACTCGAAACCGCTTACCATCGGTGTTCAACGCGAGCGCCATAGTATTCGCACAAACAACTCGTATAGGAGTGAACATGATTGTAAGTGCTTTTCCCGAAACATGAGGCGAATCTATAAGTAGATAGCCTTCTACTTGGTCGCCTCCGGGAAGTTCGAAGCTAGATTCAAGTTTTGCCAGTCCCCAGATATCTTGGCCGTCTTTTAAGGAACCCGCTGTTTCCATTTTCATTTGACCATTGGAAACGAACTTCTTAAAAAACTTGAAAGTATCGGCATTTTGAAAGGGGACATAGTCTTCACCGCAAGCCGAAAGTACACTATTATCGGTATCCCTTACGATAAAGTGGTGGCCTTCCGCGTTGAGTAACCCAACGTCTTCGCTCCAGTTTGGTGAATCAATCGTATACGCGGGACGTTTAGAAACGGTCCAGTTTAAACCAGCCGCTTCTAGCATTTGTTCAGGAGTCATGGTATCTTCTACCGGAACTCCTAGGCCATGCCACGGTACTTTTCCCGCGTAGGCCATAGTTTCTACTGCTGCTGCCATAATTCTGCCTTTCTTAATATTGAGGAACTTTCTAACGGTTACTATTATAAACCGTTCATACGTGGATAAAAGTTATATTTACTCAGGGATCTCTAGCTCTTCATACGCTCCCGGTAATTCTACCCGGTTGAGAGTATTGAAGAAATCAAGGTCTAAATCAATCATAGCCTTATCGCCGTTTCCGTTTAAGATAACTAAACAGCGTACATGTTCCTCAACTTCTACGCCAGCAGCATGTGAATGTGGGAAAGATAGGGTGACCGGGAACATAGTATCTTCGTCTACCGTATCAAGGTAGGCTTGAAGAGGTTCTGGTTCTAAAGCACGATTGTAACCTATTTGTATCGCCCAATCATTGGCATTTATTAACTGCTTTTTTGTAAGAACGGGCATAGTGTCCATAATTTGCTCTCCTAGTTTTAAGTACCCCCTATTATAAAGGCCCAGTTTTTAGAAAAAAGCGGGGAGTTATCTTTTAGCACTCATGTATGCAGTCATACCCATTTGAAAGGAGCTTAATAGTACATCATGACAACTTATCTGTAAATACGGTTTTCGCCGATCCCCAGTCAGGACCATATTCTACATCAACTTTTGAAGGAATGATTAACTCAACGCAAGTTTCCATAATTTCTGCTATTTCTTTAATTTCTGTTGGATCATTGGATGAAAAACAAAGTTCATCATGAACCTGCAACAGTGGGGCAAATCCTTTTTCAGCTAAGATTTTTAATGCAAGTTTAGTCTGGTCAGCGGCGGATCCTTGTATCAATCGATTAAGAGCTTTATGTGTGAACGCTCTTTTAATGTTTGGACCAAATTCTGCTTGTGCTTTTTCAAAGTTGCCGAGTTTTCCTGTGCCGTATTGACGAGGCTCCCATAAATCAAAACGACATTTTCTGCCAAGAAGAGTACGGATAGTCCCTTTAGCTCCAGCTCTATTTCTGCAGTAATCGCTTAACATTTTAACAAATGGAACTTTTTGATGGTATTGCTGGAACAGATCTTTAGCTTCTTCTAATGGGATATTAAGTTGCTCAGCAAGTTTCCTTTCACCCATAGAATAAAACAAACCAAGATTAATGTCTTTTGCTTGTCGGCGAGGGATATTGGCCATTTCAGAAACAATAGCGTGAAAATCTGCTTCACCCTTTTTGTATTCATCAACAACATCGTCAACTTTTGGTAGCTTTAAAAGAGAAGCATAGTGAACGACTAATCTCGGCTCCTGTTGTGAGTAATCTATAGACACCCACTTTTCATTTTCTTCAGGAACAAAAAGAGACCGGATCATCGGGCCAAGAATTTTATGTCTTGCTGGAATTTGTTGAAGATTTGGATTGCTGTAACTGAAACGACCAGAAACAGTTCCTCCCTGATCAGATCTTAAAGGATGGATTTCTGCGTGTACTCTTCCTTTGTGTTGGTAACGCATTATAGAGTTTATAAACGTAGTGTTGGCTTTGTTGTACTCTCTTGCCTCTAGAATCAGTTTTGGAAGATCATGAGAATGATTTTCTAAAAACGACTTATCTATTTTTGGCGCTTTTGTTTTTTCAGTCAAGTCATAAGAGATCTTCGCTTTATCAAATAGCTCTCCTATTGATCGAGAGTTCCAGATTTCTACATCTCGATTATATTCTTTCTTGATTTTAAAAAGTATAGACTCTTCTTTATTGAGAAGGTCTTTTTGTGTTGCTGCTGCCCTGTCAAGATCTACTCGGATACCCTTCCACCTCATTTGAAGAAGTGTCGGTAAGATAGATAATTCTAGACCAAGAATAGAAGACAAATCGTTTTTTAAAATTTCAGTAGAAAGCGTTCGCCAAAGATCAAGAGTTGCCCTTGCATCTTGTTCGGCGTAAGGACCAACATATATGGCTGGTAACTTCCACATTTCGCTTTTAGGGTTTACTCCCCATTCTTTTGCAGCTTCACGCAGGACTCGTTCATTTTTAGAAGAAGCAATGTATGTTTTAGCAAGAGCGTCTAAAGAATACGAAAATCTGTTTTCATCTAAAAGAGGGGCTGCAATGAGTGTGTCTTTTATCTCACCTTTTATTTCGACTCCTTCTCTTTTTAACCACCCAACATCATACATTGCATTATGGAAAACTTTATCACACCCTGTTGATAACTGGTCTTTCAGCCATCGAAATATTAAATCTCTATCTAAGTTACTTCCATTGTCATGGCGAACAGGAAAGTACCCCTGCCAATCGTCAGTTGCTAAAGCGACCCCAATAATGTAACCATCGCCAGTAGCCCATCCGGGGCCTTTTTCAAGAAGGTGCGGATCTCGTGTTTCTAGGTCAACAGCTATTGCACTAGCGTTCTTTAAATCTGGGAGAATATCTGGAGGACACCACTGACTTTCTGTTTGAAGCAGAGGTATTTGATACGCCATCCGGCTCTCCTAAAATAATAAACGGTTTTTTACAAGAACATTTAGGCCACTTAAAATCTATGAAAAGACTTTCAGGTGCATCGAAAGATTCTTTTTCGCAAACACACTTAAATTTAACAGCCATAGCTAAAACCCTACTTTTTTCTGATTAATCAGGTTCCTCAGGTAGGTTACTGTTCCCCTCTACGGAAGTTCCTAGGGGGCTACTCCCGGAAAAGGTTCCATTCGCTTCAGTAGCCTCCTGAGGCGTCTTTAGGGCGAAACTGCCTAGTTCGTTCCGTATTTCAGCTTCAACTAGGAATAAATAACGTCTCAGGTCTCCGATATCATCAAGAATACCTTCAGGAGAGGGGTCGGCGTAGATTGCTTCAAATATTTCGTAGTTGTGCTCACGGGTTTGGTTTTCAAGTCTATCCCATTTACGAGCGAGCATCATAAATGCACCTATCCCCCCACGTTTTTTCCAACTATCTCCGTAACTTTTTTGAGCATGCTCTAATGCTTCTGCATCATAAGAAGCTATTTCCATCACTTCTCTTTTAATTCCCATTTCTTTCTCCTTCTTTCTAACCACTCTATTGAGGCTTTTTTCCAGTCTAACGCTTTTACTCTCTCTAGCCTAGTAAACCCTTCGTCATATCGTTTTTGTTTAAACGACTGCCACGCCAACAGCATAGGAACTGCTGTTTCTTCAAAAAAGCTATTTTCGTAAAAATGTATTAATGGCTTATCTATGAATTTTTCCACATCTCTGTCAATATGTTCAGGTGCAGTAAACATGGGCTCAGGGGTATAGTGCATTCCTTGGTTCCACCCTAGATAAGAATCATACCAAAGAACATCTTCACTATTTTTCTGTTCTAATACATCTAACACTTTTTTGTAGACTTCTTCATAAGCATGGTAGCTATCACTCAAATGATAGTACGTTCCCATTGGGACACCTACCCTTGCCGCTATGTATTCTTGTAAAACTGAAAAGTGAACAGCGTTAGCTCCATATGTCCCCCAGATAATATCATTGGATCTACAGGATACTGTCATCTGCAGCCGCTCTTTTCGTATCTTAAAATAAACTTGTGTGTTACAAGGAACATCTTTACAGCTTGGGTTGTCTGTTGCCTTCAATAAATCTTCAGGAGACCACATCTGAAGAACTGCTCTGCGTGAGTTAGGCTCCTTCTTCAAATGCTCTGTAATTAAATTGAGTTGGTCCTTTGAGAAATATTTTCGCCATCTATGCCCATAAGCCCCGTGAAAAGAGATACCATCGTCTGAGAAAGAACTTATGTGTGAATTGAATTGAGAAACGTACTTGACATCATTTTTTCCAGCCAGCATCCAAAGCGACTCAAATAAATGAAAGAAAGGATTAGCATCTCTCGACGGGTAAAACAGAACCCTTTCTTCTGGTCTTTTATAAATGCTCATTACTGGATTTGGGGCTTCTATAACTCGCCCTGAGCGAGAATTTATCCAGACCCCTTCTTGTTCTAAATATTGTAATCCTAGATATAGCGCTTCTGAAACATTTCGAGCATATATAGTTCCCACTTCATCATCCCCACGGGCGAGTGTTTGCAAAAGTGTACGGGCCTTCCGAGAGGGCGTGTTCAATGGCGTTGAGGTCAGACTGGGAAGGGGGCTCATACTCTTCTTTTCCTTTCATATCAGGTAATAATCCTGGGCGATAACTTAGTGCATCACAACCATTACACGGCCCAAAGTCTCTTTGTCCATGATACAGTTTTTTACGCGCAGCACGAAAAGCTCCATTCTGCCAGATATCTTCTAATGAGGATCCACTGAATACAGAGCCACATCGATAAAACCCTGGCCAATCATTGCAACAGATAGCTATGTTGCCGTCCCATCGAACAGAAATTTCTCTAAACACTTTAGCGCAGCGCCTTCCCTGCGCTCTGTCATTTTTAGGGTAAGCTGAACCCGCATGGTTGTTGACTGTTGCGTGATTTCCTTTTGACGCAGTAGAAATATCTTGAGTCACCACAATATCATGATCGGTGGATTTTCTGCGACGATGAGGATTTGCTTTTTTGTCCATAGGGTAATGCAATAAAGGATGTGGGCCTTTGTATGTGGCTATCACTTTATCACAAATTTTAATCCCCTCATAATTGTCGAGAAGAAGGACATTCAACCCTGCGTCCATGAGTGCGTTTATATTTTGCGATAGATCTCCTTTAAGCAAGCCCCCACCGTTAGTGGTCATTTGAAGGTGGGTCTTAGGAAGTGTTTTTCTTAGCAGAGCCACTATATCCCTGTACTCAGGATTCATTGTAGGTTCGCCGTGCATAGCCATTTCTATGCGAGGGTTCCATTTATGCTCTTCAACAGCTTGCTTTATTTTGTTAGCGATCACTGACGCTGTGCCCCAGTTATTCCATCCCGGATAGCCTCTTAGAAATTTGTAGGGGTGCGAGTTTTTGCCTCGGATATTTTCTGGCCCGTTGGCACCGTTGTCCCTTATTGATGCAATGCCGCAAAAAGAGCACGCAAGGTTGCACCCTTCGGTCAACTCAAGCTGGATGCAATATGGGGGTGGTTGTTTTTCCATCAGGCAATCCTTACATATTCTTGAGCGATGTCAACCGCATTATGGGTTTGCAAAAGTTTTTGGGCGTTTGTTCGAATAAAGGTTGCCGTGCTGCTGTCTATTCTACCTTTTAAAAACCTAGCCAACTGCTCATAGCCTTTAAAGGAAATGCAGTTTTGATCATCGCCAACATCAACCATGGAGTCGTTAGGTCGTATCCATTCTCGATGAACTAAACAGATAGCCCCCGCATCGATAGCTTCTAAGAATGTGTATTGAGTCCCGCCGCCATCCCCCTGTATAACTGAAAAATCAGTCATATATCTAGCCGATCTACATAGGTTGACCGCTCCCCGGAAATCAAGTTTATAAATAGCTCGGTCTTCTACTTCTCGGTTGCTGTCTTGAACATATTCGGGGTATTTCGGTAGAATTTTAGTTTTAGTGTACATCCTGTTTTCTGCGCCACGGATAACAATTTGTTTATTGGGTGGCAATAGTCGGTTTGCTTCAAACAACCAATAGCTGTTTTTATCAAAATCCAACCTAGAAATACTGATGGCGTTATTGGCTCGGCGTTTCCATTCTTTAAAGTCGAGCGCGTCTACAATCCCTAGCGCCATGTACGGATGTGGGATATAGGTGGCTTCCGGCATATGCTCAAGCATTGACCGGCGAATGACAATTACTTGGCTCGGGGTAATGAACTCTCGAAACTCTGGGTTGCGTAGCTCAGTCGGGTCATGAATAACAATTGACGCCCCCCGCTCCAGTAGTTTCATGGCCACTTCTCTATGGTGCTTATCGAGAGCGGTGATTAAAATTGGACCCTCTAGTCCAAGGATATCCTCTTCGCTCACGTTTCTATACGGCACATGATTACCCATGTTCCTGTACGTTTTTTCGGAGCGGGTCGTCATGCGAATAACCTCGTGGTCTTCCGAATGAGACATTTCATGGTTGCTTAATGGTTGCTCACCAACTAGCCCGTGATAAAGGTGGGTGGTAAAAGTCACCCACCCCCCCCACCGTGACCTACTAAGATACAGTAGCTTCATCAAAGTCCTCTCTTTCTATATCGCTTTCTTCAAGGATGTCGCCAAACCAAGTTTCTAAGATATATAACGGCTGGTCTTGGCTTATATTTTTGACCCAGTGCCACGACATAGGCAGGACTAGGATTGATTTTTTTGCCGCTATTTCAAACTTCTTTTCATCAAGAACAAACAGTCCTGTGCCCTCCAGAACCAGCCATTGCTCGGAGCGTTCATGATGCCTTTGGTAACTTATGCTTTGACGGGGCAGGATGGTCAGGAGTTTAACCAAACATTTCTCCCTTTGCTCTAAAATTTTATAAGTGGCCCATTTATGATTAGTGACATCCTTGACGCCGTGATGGTGCTGGTATTTACTCAGTAGATCACTGGAAGAGTCGATCTTTTCGCCGCCGACGTTCCAAAACATCTCTATTCCCAAATGTTCGCACATCTGCATTTCTGGTGTATTGTACAGCCCACGATCTCCGCCATTTGCAAAGTATATTTTTGTGTGCTTATATTGTTTTCGCAGAGTAGCCAACCCCTGCATTACAGTGTCATCACGGTCGTCTACTTCGTGAACTTTAGAGATGCTCGAAATGTTCTCCAGTATATCTTTCCTTGTTTCAAAAGGAAGAAACGCCGCACCCTTCTTTCGCGCCAACCACTCGTCGCTATTTAAAAGAACATGAACTTTTCCATGTGTCGCTGCGTTATTGAACAAAGACGTATGCCCCTTATGAACGGGGTCAAAGCCACCGCTTACAATTACTATTGGATCAAGCCATTGTGTTCGTTCTTCTCGAACTAAATCTGCTTCTGGGTCAAAGCCAAAGGGGTTTTCTTGCTCAGTTTTACTCATTGGTCGCCCCCCTTGTATTGATATTTTGAGCGAGGCGCACCCTGTTTTAGCCTGACCCTTTCATATTTATCGAACTCACATAGACTGTGCTCTATTTCTCTTAGCTCAAAATCTAGTGAATGTTTCATCCAAGACAGAGTAAGGAGCTCCCTCATTTCAGAACACCAATCATGTTTTTTAGAGGTATAATCAAGATCTCTGCCGTGTATACGGTTAAGGCCGCGCATTGCTCCGGGACCTGCATTTGCCCAGGTTAGGATATCTGACGCTCGAAACCCAACAAATGTGTGCCGCAAATCTGTAGTCAATTCATAAGCTAAAAATGGCCCAAGAAACGGATACCCTTCAAGCCAAGTATTCATTTTTTGAAGCGAGTCCCAAGGGCATTTATCAAGGAACCTCTCACGGTCGTTCCAAACATTTGTGATAGTTTCACAAATACCACGGACTTTATTTTTATTGGTGGGGCTTTTAATCATGTACGCGCCCGTGATCCATTTATCCTGAGGTATGATCACATCATACGCTTTTTCTGGATCCCAATCAATGTGAAGATTGTGCTTCAACAGTGTTTGGCCAGTTTCAATGAGATTGAACCAGCGAAAAATCACCGTTGCCATATAAACTTCTGGCTGCATCCGTAGAGGATCGCGAATTCTTTTACGGAACCAGACTGTAGTTCTATCCCGCTCACGGAAAGCGTTCGTAAACTTATATTCTTGGAGAATTGGGTCATCAGTCCAAGGCCAAGCATCGCCTTGGTCTTTATGTACCTGAATACGAATTCGTTCGTTTATCCAATAAAAAAATCTTTCTACACTTTCTTCTTGCATCGCTATGCCTTTCTAAACCCCCTCCCTAACTATAGGGAGGGGGTGTGCCGATGTTATGCAACTGTAGCTAAGCTCGCTTCTGGAGCAACAGCCGCAGGAAGGACTTCGATATGGCCTGAATTTACTAGAATTTGTAAATCTTTTGTACCTCCATTCCACTGGCTAGACGCTTTGAGGAATGCGTCTACAGTCATTCCATCCCGGATAGCCTCAAATATTAAAGATCGATTGCTCCCTTTACGACGAGGGTTCTCAGTATCCAGCAGCCTGATCAGCTGGTTTCGATTATAAAGACGAGTTTTACGAGTCTGCTTTTCACTCATTGGTTGCTCCATTCTGGGACAGCTTTATAGGATTAACTTTCTGTGCCCTATTTTAAAATTAAAGACAACTCTGGTAAAGGGCAAAATACTCCTAAAAGAGGAAAGACCTAATAGTGGTGGGCTGTATGATATGTAGGTTTTCTTTAACTCTGGTCAAAGCAACATAGAATACTCTGGTTTCATCATCAGGATCTTGCTGCATTTGTAACCAACTTTTTTGTCCTATGTCTGTTAAAACAACAACATTGTCAGACTCACTGCCTTTCGCTCCATGTATAGTAGAAATATGTATGCGGGGCTGCTTCGTTAGTTTTTCGCCTCTTCTTAAACAGGCTATCAAATACTGTTTTTCTTTATCACTGACCCTATCAAAAGCCTCGTGCCAAATTGCTGTTGTAAGTAAACCGTGATTAGATAACAAATCTTGCATTGAAAAAAGCGTGTCATCGAATATATTTTTTAAAGTTCTGTGTGCTTTAGCCACACCTATATCTGAAGTCATGTACCTATATATTTTTTTAACTTGAGAAACGGGTACTGTTTCTCCTTTTCGAAGAGCTTCCCAGCTCACGATAGCATCTAAAAGATTATCTGTGACACCCTTCCTATTATTTCTTTTATAAAAGAACCCTTCTAATCTGCACTGGCTTTCTGCTTGGTTCAATAAATAGTTGTTTCTAGCAAGGATTAACCACTCACCCTCACTCATATCAACATGCTCTAAACTTGAGTGCCAAACTAACTTTCCTTCTCTAGGAAGGGGCTTCCAAAACTTACTTCTTCTTTTTGAAACTCTTTTAATTAACGAGTTGGCTAAGAAATGGGCGTGTTGAGGAACTCTGTACGATTGATCTAAAACTGTGAGCTCTCCTTCTAACTCTAGAAAATTGCTGACTTCTGCTCCAGCCCATCTGAAAATAGCTTGATCATCGTCTCCTGCTATATACATGTTCTTACATAATTTTTCTAATTGAAAAACTATTTGCCATTGAAGAAAGCTGAGGTCCTGCGCTTCATCAACAAATACTACTTCCAAAGCAGGTGCTCTATCTTGAGAAAGAAACAAAGATAACATATCTGTGAAGTCATATAAATTTCGAGCTTTTTTATACTCAAGAAGCCCCCTTTCAGCTCGCTCAATCTCGTACCAACTTATGTCCGGATTTTCTTGTGACCACTGTTGCCGTGCAGAGATACCTTTTACTCTTGCAACTTCGATAATGCCGAGTATTTGATCTCCTTTTTTCGACATAGCAAAAGAGCCCTCTTCAAAAGAAGACTGGCCTGTCACTTCTAAACCCATCAAGTTTCCGAACTCTCTTCTTTGCTCTTCATTAAAAACTTGAGATCGGCTCATACCTAACTGTTGGAACGCGAGACTATGCAGCGTTCTGAAGTAAGGTAGAGAGTCATTGTCTAGGTTAAATTTAAGGTTGGCTCTTGACTTGGCTTCATCAGAAGCGCGGTTAGTAAAAGCAAAATAACCAATATTATCGGGAGAAGTAGTCTCAAGATGTTCTTCAACTAAGGAAAGCAGTCGTGTTGTTTTCCCTGTTCCTGGAGGCCCAACTATAATGTTCATATAACATTGTCCCCCGTAAAATCAGGTAAGTCAAAAGGGTCTGTTTGAGCACTAAACGAGGGGATACTCCACAGGTTGACAAATCTTCCCTTTATATTTTGTCCTAAATGGTCAGCGCCTAAATCACGTAGTCTAGCTGTTATTTTAGGTCTTGAAAAATACCTGAAATTGTGTCTTTGAAGGTAGGCTTCAAGATCTGATAATCTAAAGAAGGTCTTATTATTTTCAGTGAACGGCTTGCCCATTAGAATTTCTTCTTTTGTTTGGGCTTGCGCTCTGTCTGTACAGAAAGACTCAAGTAGATCTTGGAACTGACCTTCTACTGAAGCATCTTGCGGAACTTCTATTATAGTCACATTATCAAGTAAATTTTGTATAACCCCTTGCCATGCTTTCTCGCTCATCTTAGGGGGCATTTTATCTATAGTCTCCATGCATACTCTTTGAAACCTAGTTTGATTTTGTAGGTCTTCAGTGGAAACTTCTAATCGACTGCTTTCTACATCTAAGAACCAAACAGGCGGATTTGAATTCTGTTTTGTAAGTGATCCAAAAGAGGGCATCGCAGTTAAAGGAGAAATACCAAACTTCCTTGTTTTACAAACCCCTGAATTACAATGAGCTGAAATAGGTTGGTCGTTGCATTTATAGTGATAATCCTTAGTTCTTAGCTGTTTTAAAATAGTAAGAACTTCGCTAGCACCTAATGGCGGAGAGAGATACTCTCTATTGTACTGTTCTAATAGAGATTCCCAATTATCTGAGTCAGTGAGTTTAGCATAAATGCCCAAACTAAACAGGCCATTATTACGAGTTCCTTGAGGAAACCCTTGCGCAACTAAATATTGTAGACAAGGAGGCCCGTCTTTTAAAACGTCTTTATCCTCACTGACAATTTTATAGTCAGAAGCTTCTTTTTCTGGCCACGCTCTTAAGTCAGCGAAGTCTAAAAACTGCTCTAGAGTATTTACGCTACCTTCTTCATCAAGAGAATATCGAGTAGTATTGTCACCGCCAAAATATGGAAGATTTAAAAAATTCCCTGTATCTCCTCTTTCTTCTAAGATTTGAGTCTGTTTGGGAAACACTTCATGAGAGGCGAACCCTAGAGAAGCTGCCATCTCTGTCAAGCGCAGTCGCATAAGACTGGCTGAAATGTACTCTTTCATAAAAAGAAAAAGGTGAGCTCCCCCTGACTTACTACGACATAAAATCAGAGGGAACTTCCTTTCATTTAACTTAGAATTCACCGCTTTAAGGTCGAGGGTAAAATCATCTATGTCTATACACCCCCAACGACAAGTATTGTCGTCAGTTATTGGTATGATGCCTAAGGACGGCTCCTCTCCGTTTATGTGTTTTTGCCATAAATCAAGGGTAGGCTCTCCTCGTTGAATAAAAGAGTTTACCTGATTTTTACCATCATCTCTAAGCCCTGTTACAGTAGTAGTACCATAAGCGCGTTGAAGACCTGAGAACCTTTCTACGAATCTTTCTAAGTTGTTCAATTATCTATTCCTAAAAAGGAACATCGTCCGATGATGTTCCTTGTTCCTTTTCCGGGTTAGTCGCTTTAATAGTGCCGGACATGACTGCTTTATAAAAGGCTGCTCCTAAATGAAACTCTTGTGAAGAAGCCGCACGGTGCTCACCAATGTCGTAACCAAACCAATTGCCGTGTTTATTGGACTCTGCCATAGTCCTCAAATTGTAGGCAGTAGCAAAAGAAGGCATTGGCTTTATTGTACCATCAGGGAGGGTCATCGTTTGAGAGACCATTTGCGTATTCCAACGTCGCGACTTTTTTAGTTGCGTTGAGGTCATAGACACTACCGCTTGTGTAGGTCCGTAGAGCTTACTCAGCAAAATCACATAGTGAGAAGCTGTATTTGCTAAGTAGTTTCCGTTAGGAAGGATGTCCTGTCCCCTTTCGTTCTTGACAGTATCTTTAAGAATACCGCTTTCAGGGTCATGAGATGCCACAAAACCACCCTCTTGGTCTCGGGGAACCCACTCAACAAGAGTACGCTGGTATGCACAAGGAATAACCTCAACACCCTCAATACCATCAAACAACTCATTTGTGACTGTATTGAAAAGCATCCCTGCTTCTGCTCCGTCTATATACTTGCCTTCTCGTTTTGAGATCTGAGGCGAGTTACTTTGGAGAATATTAAGGAAGGGTATTGCTAGATCATCTGTCTTTAAATCTTCAACACCTTGACCTACAAAGGCTAGAAGATCGTCGTTAGAGATGGCAAGAGGAGCGTCCTCTTTTTTCGCAACTTGATTTGCCATGCTAAGTCTCCTTATTTAATAGTGGCTCGCTCTCCTATAAATAAATTGAACAAGTTATCAGGTAGGGATACCCCTGCCTCAACTTGTTCACGCGCAAAACCTCGGAGAGTAGAAGGTTCTACCCATTCTTTATCAGCAGGATAGTACCCTTTGTCTTCAAGTTCTTTTTTAACTTGAAGGGCTTGGTCATCTTTATCCCGTGAAAAATCTACGGTAACCCTATGCTTGATAAGTCCGTCATGACCCTGCTCTCGCAACCAGACAAATGCTTCTTGAGTGCAGTCCGCGGGAATAGTACAACTGTAGAATTTCTTAACTGTAACTTTACTACCGTCATTAAGAGTAAGGTCTGAAAGCCCGTGTTCTGTCATTACAGCGGGTAGTAGGTCTTCTGCTATTTGCCGTTTCTTTTCTTTGAGGGATTTAACGATAGCTTCTTGTTCAGATATTTCTCGTTCTAGCTGCAGAACCTGGTTGGCTAGTACAGAAACTCTCCCTAGCTTTTTGTCTTCAAAATCTAAAGAATTATCTGGTTCGAAAAAAGCGGCGATTTCTTCTTTACTGACAGAAGGGGCGCTCATAAGGCTTCTCCTTTTTGATGGATATCTATATCAACAGCATAATAGTCTTTTTCAATCCTATCCCATTTAAGGACTTTATATGCACCAGCATTGACGTCACTAGCAATTACGCAAGCAAGCCCAATAACTGCAGGATCACCCATCAACAACAGGTAATCATCATCATTGAACTCTTTTAGCTTTGACCGTAGTCTACGGATGGTGGGGCCAGGACTTAACACAATATTAGTGTTAGAAGGTAATAATACTTTTAAGTCACCATAGATCCTAGCGCCAAGGATATTCCTTCCCGGAACTTCTTGTACTACAAATACAGACAAGCTATTCTCCTTTCTACTTTATTATAGGCTATTATATATATAGGGCTCATGAAGGCTAGTAAAATTTTATCTTCCGGGAACCAATAAGTAATATGCCAATAAGGGGTAGGGTCAGTATCCTATAAAATAAGGAAAAAGGACTTATTGGTACTTATTGGCACTCTACTCAACACGCCCTCAATATTCACTCTTGAGGAGGAAGTATAACTTTATATCCTATATTATAGGGGGTAAACTTCTAACTAGTCAGAAAGAGAAGAAAGATATGACCAAGAAATATCGGTTTAAAACACAACCCTACAAACACCAACTCACCGCATTAGAAGAAAACTGGCACAAAAGAGAATACGCCTATTTCATGGAAATGGGCACAGGGAAATCAAAAGTCTTAATAGACAATAGTGCTGTCCTATATGATAAGGGCTTCATAGACTCAGCGTTGATTATCGCACCTAAAGGAGTCTATAAAAACTGGTCTGAACTTGAAATACCAAAACACCTCCCAGAACACATCCCTCATAAAACTGTCGCGTGGGCACCAAACCCAAACAAGCAACAAAAAGAAGACCTGATCAGTCTGTTTGAAAACACGGAGGATCTAGTTTTCTTCGTCATGAATATAGAAGCCCTCAGTACAAAGAAAGGGTGCTCTTTCGCTGAAAAATTTCTCACCAGTAAAACTACCCTTTTTGCTATTGATGAAAGCACAACAATAAAAAACAACTCTGCGCAAAGAACAAAATCAGCAATCAAACTGAGCTTGCTGGCAAAATATAGACGAATTTTGACAGGGTCACCAGTAACTAAATCTCCCTTAGATCTTTATAGCCAATGTGCATTTCTTAATGAAGACCTATTAGGATTTTCCTCCTACTACGCATATAGGAACCACTTTGCTATTTTACAGAAACGATCTATAGCAACGCACAGCTTTCAACAGATTGTTGGATATAGAAATCTTGATGAATTAAAAGACATCCTAAAACATTTCTCATACCGTGTCCTGAAACAGGACTGTATTGATTTACCCGATAAAATATATTCTACTCGATCAGTAGAGTTGACCCTTGAGCAAAAAAGGATCTACAAAGAACTAAAAGACTATGCTATGGCAGAACTAGAGGATTTTGAAACTGTCACAACAAGCTCTGTCATAACGCAAATACTACGGCTACAACAAGTTCTATGTGGTTTTACGCGGTCAGATGCAGGAGGAATAATAACTATTCCGAATAATCGAGTCACTGAATTAATGTCTATCTTAGAAGAAACAGAGGGCAAATGTATTATATGGGCTCACTACCAGTACGACATCCGGTCTCTCGTTGCTCAGATAGCCAAGGTATATGGTGAAGATTCAGTAGCGTCTTATTATGGAGAAACTCCTCCTGATGAACGGCAAGGTATTGTAACCCGTTTCCAGAACTCAGAGTCTCCTTTGAGGTTTTTTGTAGGACAGCCCAGGACAGGGGGTTTTGGGTTGACCCTAACGGCGGCAAGTACAGTCATCTACTACTCTAACAGTTATGACCTAGAAATACGGCTACAATCAGAAGACCGAGCGCATCGTATCGGCCAAACTAACAAAGTCACCTACATTGACTTATGCGCGGCTAAGACTATAGATGAAAAAATAGTGAAATCACTAAGAGCTAAAATAAATATCGCAACTCAAATTCTTGGAGAAGACTATAAAAACTGGCTTGTTTAATGCTCTCCTAGTGGCATTCATTATTTTATTATCTATGCTGTTAGTTGGCTGTGTTCCTATTACTTC
>Ga0209349_1000715_pt1 | contig 16603 bp, 15 predicted proteins | sample ETNvirnome_2_130_FD_184067 | JGI IMG/M metagenome (GOLD analysis project Ga0209349, IMG submission 184067) | Marine viral communities from the Pacific Ocean - ETNP_2_130 (SPAdes) (version 2) | ecosystem: Environmental > Aquatic > Marine > Oceanic | place: Pacific Ocean | collected 2013-06-22
TATTATATTTCATTTCAACGCACCTACAAGTTGAATTGTGGGTGCGTTTTTTTATAATCCGTAACTTTTATGGCTGAAAGAAAAAAGAAAATTTTAATTCATAGCAATCATTGCAAGGCATTTACAGGATTTGGTAAACATAAAAAAAATCTTTTAAAATATTTATATAAAACAAATAAATATGAGATTGTAGAGCTCTCAAACGCTAAACACAAAGACCAAGTTCCCAATACCCCTTGGAAGGCTATTGGCACCCTCCCTTCTAATAAAAAGGTTTTAATGGAGATCTCTAAAGATGCTAACAAGCAACGTAACGCAGGGTATGGGCATGAGCTTATTAATGAGATTATCGAAGAAGAAAAGCCAGATATCTATTTAGGTATAGAAGATATTTGGGCTTTTACAGGGTTCACTTCGCGCCCATGGTGGAACAAAATGCATTGCATGATACACACCACCCTCGACAGCGTACCCCTTTTGCCTGAGTCCATACAAGCTGCCCCAAAAATAAAACATTATTTTGTATGGGCTTCTTTTGCCCAACGGGAGCTTGAGAGAGTGGGGCACACCCACATTCAAACAGTGCGCGGTTCCCTTGAAACCAAGAATTTTTTTAAAATAGATGAAAAAGAGAAAGCGCGTTTGCGAGAAGCGCACGGGCTCACTAAAAACTTTGTAATTGGTTTTGTTTTCAGAAACCAGCTTAGAAAAAGCGTTCCCAATTTACTAGAGGGCTTTAAAAAATTCAAAACAGCGCATCCCGACTCTAGCCCTAAACTTTTATTGCATACTCATTGGGCAGAAGGATGGGATATACCCACCCTCATTAAAGAAAAAAAGTTAGACAATAACGATATCGTAACTACGTATATATGTGGAAAATGCCACCAATATTTTATACGGAGCCACACCGGACAAGCCCAAGATTGTTCGGCGTGCAATACCAGCGGATCTTTACACACTACAAACATCAAAGTGGGGGTTTCAGAAAAACAGTTGAACGAGGTTTATAATTTGATGGACGTTTATTGCCACCCTTTTACTAGCGGAGGTCAGGAAATCCCTATCCAAGAAGCAAAATTAACAGAACTAATTACATTGGTTACTAATTATTCTTGCGGGGAAGATTGCTGCACACCTACGAGCGGAGGGTTTCCCTTAGAGTGGGCTGAATATCGTGAGCCCGGCACCCAGTTCATTAAAGCGTCCACTTCAGCCACTTCTATCTTTAACCAACTCTCTAAGGTTTACGAGATGGCTCCCTCAGAGCGCGAGGCAAAAGGTCGGGAGGCGCGTCAATTTGTTATTGATAACTATTCTATTGAAGTGGTAGGTAAATTTTTTGAAGATTTGTTTGATGAGTTACCACTTATAGACTGGAGCTCTATTGATTTAAGTGCCATCGAGCTAGAAAAAAGAGACCCAGATTACCAGCCCCCCGAAGAACCCAACAACTCAGCTTGGCTATTAGGTCTTTATAAAAACATGCTTCGCATGGATATCGATGAAACCGATAACGGCTACAAATACTGGATGAACGAATTTGTTAAAGGGAAAGAAAGAAAAGATATCTTTAATTTTTTCGTCCAAACAGCTAAAAAAGAAAACGCGGAATTATTTAAAAAATCTCTTAAAGAAGAGGTAGACTTTGAGCGCCCTAATAAACGTATCGCTTACGTTATGCCCGAACATGAAGAAGATGTTTTTATGAGTCTCAGTGTTGTTAAATCACTCAAGCAGCTTTACCCAGACCATGATATATATTTCTTTACTGCCCAAAAACATTTTCCTTTGATAGATGAAAGCTTGGACATTTATAAGATATGTGAATTTTATAACGAAATGGATGATTGTTTTTATTTTGAAGGAAAGGCGGACGAAGAAGGGCTATTTGATATGGCTTTTCTCCCGTGGCTTGAGACCAAACGAGCTTTAAACTATACTCGCCACGGTAGAGATAAGCTTCAATTTGACTTGATATGAATATTTTAGAAAAATACAGTGCGAATTGCGGCGTAAAGATAGTGCGCCCTACTCCGGCTTCTTCCTATTTTCCCTTACGAGAAGAACGTTATATTATTTTAGACCTTAGGAATAAATACCTTACTAATATTTATGAGTTGTTTTCAGACGTATTAGCTTATATTGACAGCAGCTTAAAGTCTGCTGAGATCAAAATATATGTCTTTAATAGCGACGAACGAGATATAATCGCCGGAACACAGCCTTTCATTAATCTTACTAAGAAACAGGAGGCTTATTTAATTAAAAATTCTCTTTTAGTCGTGTCTGGAGATAACCTTTCAGCCTACTATGCTTCGGCCTTTGAAATACCAAGCATTGGGCTTTACTCGGCCTATCCTGCGGCGTGTACCGCCCCCTTATGGAGCAGCCTTCACACGCCACTAAGTAGCGACCGTTGCGGCAACCTTCCCGCTTACGGGGTAGAAGAAACTCCTAAAACTATTAACTTTATTAAGCCTGAAAATCTGGCTACTGTAATTTTGGAAAAATTAAGCATTGACTTTGCTATTGGGGTCGAAACTATTTATATGGGCGACCATTACCCTATCAAAGTGGTGGAAGTTATTCCAGATTATGTCGCACCCCCTGATTTTTTGCGAGGAAGAGCCATTAACCTTCGTGCTGACTATCATTTTCATGAGGAGCGTATTATACATTGGCTCCAAGGAAGAATGGTCAACCTACTAATTGCAGAGCCCATTAACTTAAATTTATTAAAATATTTTAAACAAAACATCGTTCAGCTTACCGTTAATATTAACGATTCCTTTTCTGAGGAGTATTTAAAATCAGTGGTGGCGACTGGAATTAAATTAGAAATTTTTTGCGAACATAAGGAAAAACTTAGCGACTTTAGGTTTAAGTTGTTCGACTTTGATGTCGAAGAAAGCATCTTTAAATCTAAAAAAGACCTTGATGAATCTTTAAATCAATTTAATAAAAATACTTATTTCCTATCCGGTAAAATTTTAATTAGCGACGGTGAAAAATACTCATGTCTTGAAGCAAAAAAACAAAAAAATGTCTTGACAGGAGAGCCTGAAATAGTGTATGATACAAAAGACTTTTGGAAAGAACTAGATCACTACAGACTCTTTAACAATATATGACATACAAGCGAAACGAAAAAGGCCTCCTCGAAAAGACGGATTACAAATTTAACGAAGACGGATCGGTAGATTGGCGCTCTATGATCGACCCAAAACACCTTTACCCTAACAAGGGATGGTTTGAATCGCGTGGAGAACCAATGCCGCGCTCTCCGGAGGGGCTAGCTGATAACCAATTACTTATCAAACTGTCTGGTATTAAAGAGTTAGCTAAGTTGCGAGGGTTTGATGGTGTTCGTTATGAAGTTATTAAATGTGAGAAAGACCATGTTGCGGTAAAGTGTCGTATACATTGGATACCAAATTTTGAGTCAGGCATGTATTACTCCCTTAAAGAGGGAGATGAGGATTATTTTAATAGTCGAGTAGCATTTGAGGACATAGCAAACGCAACAACCGAAAATACTAGTAGCTTTGCTCAAAAATTTCTGGAAACTATAGCGGCTAATCGCGCTTTTGTGCGCTGCGTTCGCAATTTTTTAAACGTTCACATTGTAGGGGCCGACGAGATAGACAGCTCTCAAGGTAACACTTCTCCCCCTGCGACTAAAGAGGTCAAGAGACCAGACAAGTTATCTCCTATTAATTTATTGATGGAAAAAGTAGACTTAGGTGAGGAAGATTTTTCTACCTTTAAAGATATTTTACGTGGCTTATGGAAGAACAAGCAATACCAAAATGAGAAAGCGGCCGACTGGGAAAGCTGGGATGACATTCCTAAGCGTGAAGTAGTTAAAATTTTAGGAATCATAGACTAATGTATTTATTTTTTATACTCATAGCGTCGGCGGTTGTCATGTACATGATCCACCTCAAAAGCAACGAAGATGATGACGATGGTCCGATCTGGCGTTAAAAACTCAATTCCCGTGAACGAAAAAATTTTTTCAAAACAAATTCAAACAACAGTGGACTATATATTATGCCAATCAATGTAATTAACAGAACGTCATCCCAAAAGGTTGCCCTTAAGGTGTGCGAAGAAAAGCGCCCTCAATTCACAAGAGTATCTCCGATTTGGCTTGACAAACTAAACAAAGACGTTATACTTCTTATAGAAGATAGAATTTTACACAACACTAGCAAACAAAAAACATTACGATAATGAACGAAAACAAAGAATCCGAATGGAAGAATCGCGAACGCGGCGCTCTCTGGAAGAAGCAAGGCAAGAACCAGAACTACCTGACTGGTGTCATTAAAAGCCTCGACGACATGGGACAGGAGGTAAAAAATAAGGTTATTGTTTTTGCGAATAAAAACAAGACCAGCGATAATGCCCCCGACTTCATCATTTATGAATCCAAAGACATGAATCAAAGTGATGGCGCGTCTTCTGGTTCTCCCGCCACTTCGAGCTCCACAAGTGACGCAACTAACGAAGAAATCCCAGCCTTATTGAAGTAAGATGACAAACACTCTCCTATCAGAACAGATAACAGAGATGTCAGATAGCCTAGTGTCTTACGCTCCCAGCTTTGAGAGCGATGAAGATAAAGAGGAATATATTTACTTGGTCAATGAGGCTATTCTTGATTTGGAAAAAATCCAAGAACAACTAGGCTGACATATGAGTACCTCTTTTAGCGAGTTCGAACGAACCAAGCCAACTGAAACCTTCAAAACTTTTAAAAAGCTTTTGGATAAGTATCAAAAATTGAGCGAATTAGACCCTGACATGGACGCAGAAGACTTTGGTATCCAGCGCACCGCTGCCATGGTTGTAGTTGACCTACAGGAAGTGTTCGAATTGTTTCAAAAGGGTGAATAAAAGAATTGACTGGGTTAGATATGCCCTTGACCTTGCAAAGGTCGCTGCTTCGCGCAGCGAAGACCCTCATGTCAAGGTCGGGGCCACTATCCTTCGTCAAGATCATTCTGTAGCATCCTTAGGGTATAACGGAGTACCTTCTGGAATTAACATTAAATGGAACGACCGAGACGAGAGACGAAAACGCGTTATTCATGCTGAAATTAACGCTCTCCGATATATTAAGCCTCAAGAAGGTTACCTTTTAGCATGCGGCCTCTCCCCCTGTAGGCATTGCATACAGGCAATTGCGTCTTATGGCATTAAGATTGTATGCTATGAGGAAGAATACGATAAAGATGAGTTTGCTTTTGAATTAGCAAAAGAATTCGGTGTAAGTTTGTGTAAATATGTAGAAGGAATATATGATTAAATGTGCATCACTTCATTCTCCAGCTTGAAAAAAATGTGGCTCCAGACGAGTGCATTGTTGCCCTAGATCATTTTATGTCCAATATTATTGAACATCAAGTTGTTCATTCTACAAAACCACAATATTTATTTTTCCCTAAAAGCAAATTATTGGATTTTCTTTCTTCGAAAATGAGACATATCCAAACAAACAGGCACCTTTTTTTAGTTATATCTGAATAAAAAGTTGACTTTTCTCCTTTTTTAGTTAAAATTTTTACATATACAAATGAGTACCATACTAGAAACCGTAACGGAAGCTCCAGCCACGCTGGTGAGCGCTATTGAATCAGCCAACTCTGAACAGCTTGATACTTTGTGGAGTATTTTAAAGTATAAAGAGATTGGTATTTTTAGAAAAATTAAATGTATGACTCATGTATTAGGTCTTGAGTTCACTCAGGTAGTAGATGATTTGCCTAAAGATGACGAAGGGCGTGTCTTAGACTATAAGACGCGCCATATGATTCACGATATTTTAATCCAAGTTTCTTGAAAAAACAAATGAACGACGAGATGTCTTTGAAAAGCGGCTCTTATATCGTAAGAGATAAACGTGGCACTTATATGAGTGGCTATAGCTCAAAACTCGGAGAAAAGCAAGCGCGCTTATGGGCTCGCGATTGTGCTAAACGCTCGAGAGGGGTTCTTTATTTTCGCAAAAACGAAGGGGAAACCGAAGAAGAAATTGAGAGTTATCTTCCTAGTCCAAAGCCTTAAACACTTGTGGGAGAGAAGGTTTTAATTCAGCTTGGCTCTGAATCGTTAGGGGATAATATTAGCTGGATCCCCCATGTAAGAGAATTCCAATTATTGCATGAGGCAGAGGTGGATGTTTATGTTACTCCAAAATGGAGAGGTCTTTTTGAGGATGGGTACCCATCTTTGAATTTTGTAGACAAACCCTTTAAGATTCCAGAAGAAGCTAAAAGGGGCGGCTATACTAACATATGCCAAATCGGAGTCCATAATATTGCTGATCTTGTTAAACCGAATATATGCCATGCGACAGACCTCTTAAAACTCCCTTACGCTGAGATTAAACCCCCAATTTCTCTCCCTCCTAATTTAAAAAATAATTTTGATAAACCTTATGTTTGCATCGCGACACAAAGTACCGCTCAGTGCAAATATTGGAATAACCCTACAGGGTGGGACAAAACAGTCGAATATCTTCACTCTTTAGATTATGAGGTGGTGTGCATTGATCATTACGCTTCTTTTGGGGTATCCCCTGATTTTAATCAGGTCCCTAATCACGCGATTAAAAAGTGCTGGACGAAAGAAGGGGGTGAATTTTTCCCAATTTCGGATAGGGTTAATGATCTTTATTTTTGTGATTTCTTTATTGGCCTTGGGTCGGGACTGTCTTGGCTGGCGTGGGCATTACACAAACCTGTCGTATTAATTTCTGGGTTTTCTGCTGTAGAAACTGAATTTTATACTCCTTATCGAGTAATAAATAAAAACGTTTGTAATTCCTGCTGGAATGATCCGGACTGTATGCCTTTTGACAAAGGAGATTGGATGTGGTGTCCTCGTCACAAAAATACTTCTCGCCATTTTGAATGCAGCAAAGAAATAACCTTCAAAATGGTTAAAAAACAAATAGATAGATTATTATGAAAACCTATGGGCAGAACTAAAATACTTTTAGGGAAAGACAACCACCAACTCGGCGATACTATTGGATGGATGGGCCAAGTGGAAAGATATCAGCGTACTTCTCAGGAAGAGGTGCATGTTTTTTGTGATTTTAGTAATTTGTTTGGGGCTTCAAACCTACATGCCCATTCCGTAGATAGCCCTTTACGGCATCAACCTTTTGATAAAAATTTTATTATAGATTTTTATCCTAATAATTGGGAGCGTCCATCTACTTTAACCAATAAAATCCATTGCATTCAGGAAAGCGGCCTTATTCAGACAGCTTCCGAGATATTAGGCTTTGATAAGGTGGAAGAGGCAAAACCAACTATAAGTTTTAAACCCAAACCACTTAAAACCAAAAAACCAATTGTAACCTTAGCATCTCTTTCTACCATGCAGCAAAAGATGTGGAATTATAAAAATGGTTGGAACGACGTTATTTCTTATTTGAAGAAAAATCGCATTGATGTGGTTAGTATAGATCGAGACGCTAGTTTTGGGGCTGGCTATCCTTTGGGAGATATTCCGGCTTTTACCCCTATTCCTTCGCGTTCTATAGACAAGACGGGAGGGGGTTTACGAATAGCGGCAAGCTATATTAAAAGATCGATGTTCCATATGGGTTTAAGTACTGGGTTATCATGGTTAGCATGGGCGTTAGATAAGCCAGTCGTAAGTGTTGTGGGGCACAACAACCAACGATATGATTTTTCCAATCCGTATCGAACCCAGAACACCAGTGTTTGCCATGCATGCTGGGACAATCATGACATGGTGGCAGACGATTGGTACTGGTGCCCTGAAAAGAAAGATTTTGAATGCACTAGACAAATAACGCCCGAGATGGTGATCGAAAAAATTGATCTAATTTTAAATTTAAATAAGATATGAATTATTTTGTTGTTTATTCTGATAAAAAATATGTCAAAGAGGCTGAAAAGTTATTTTATTTTTTAGAAAAACACTCTTGCCATCAGGTTATATACGTTACGTTAGATTTTTATTATAAACCTCCCTTTGCTAACGTGATCCCTGTTACTTATAATACAAACGTGAGCGTAGACAGTACTATAGAATACGGGAGGAACTTACCTTTTTTGTTTGTGAAACCCGCTATCTGTCAATTTGTTTTAAGTCTTTTTGAGGAGGCTAATTTTTGTTATCTTGATTCTGACATCATCCCCCTGAAAAACATCGATTCCATATTTAATAAATTTGATTTTTTAGAAAATTATCCCTTATTTGCCTTGCATTCTTGGGATTACCTTATCTGGAATAATATGGGCGTCGACAAAAACCATGAAAAAAACTTATTTGATTACTTGGGCTACGATAGCGCTTTGAGGCATGACGGTAGGTATATCCAAACCTGTCTGTTTCTTTTTAACGAAAAATGCCAACTTTTTTTAAAAAAATGGGTTGAGGTGTGTAACGACGAATATATAACAAAGAAGTATAAGAAGTATGCCCCCGCACACGATGAATCAATTGCTAATGTTTTGTTATGGGGTAACAAGTATTATAAAGACCTAGGGACCATTCATATTGATATACCTCTCTCTAAAGGTAAATGTCAGGACCTAACAGAATTTTTCAACTTAATTAAAAACCACGACCATCAGCACGCAGGCAACCACGCCCACCGCGGTCGACCCCAAGATCAGTTCTACTACGATGAATTTACCCGCATACCAAGCAAATCAAATTTTGACGACATTAAGTGTTTACACGGCAAATTAAATGAGAAAAATATGAATTTGGTCCAACAATATTTCAACGAAACATGATAGACGGAACTCAAAAGCCCATATCAATCGACCACTATTTTCCCGAAGGCGAAGATTGGCGAACCTATCCCGCGATCAAGGTAACCACTACCGAGGCGTTCCGCTATTGCGCTATGCCCTTGGAATTTGCTATGTACCGTGGTACCGAAAAGGTGTGGAGCTGCGAGCTTGGCGATAATTCTTGGGCGACCTTCCCTGACACCGAGATGTATAACGCTGTTTTAACTGATCGCAACGGGAATATAGTAGGGCAAAAAAAATGGAACCCCTTAGAGGATGGAGATTTTTTTTATCAGGCTCTTTATCTTTATTGCATGCGTCTCACCAGCGAGGGTAAAAAACCTAAAGGTATCGCGATAGGAACCCACGATGGAGCATTTGGGGAATGGGCCCCTGTAGTACAGGAGAATTTAACTGATGCTTGTTTGGTTGAGGCTTCTCAGCCTCAATTTGCGAAGCTTGTTCACAATTATCAAAAATATCCCAATGTTAAACTGGTTAATCAACTGATTACTACACAAGGGCAAGATATAGAATTTTTCGAAGCAGGACGAGGTTACACCAACTCTGTTGTAGAAAGAGTCATAAGAGACTGGGAAACAGGGGAAATAAAAAGCTCCATAAAACCTTCTTACTCTATTAATAGTTTAATTGGTAATTATATAGCTAGCGGAGAGCAACTAGATTGGCTTCATTTAGATGTTGAAGGATATGATGCGGATTTGCTAAGAGCCCTCAAGCAACCGCTCCCCCCTTTTATTATTTTCGAAAATCATCCCTCTCACCACAAGGAAGAACTGGAGCATAATGAACAACAAAAAAAACGCATTCAAACTTACCTAAGGAATCATGGGCACGACATAGTGTCTTCGGGAGTCTCTTGCTTAGCAACCTTGCCCCCTAAACTTCAAAACATTAAATGAAAATCAAAGCGCACTGCCCCTTTTTAGGTCACACCGGTTACAACGCCCATGCTCGAGGTTTTTTTACTGCTTTAAGTGAGTTAGTTGACTTACGGGTTGACAACTACACATGCTGCGATGATACTCACAACTATCTTACCGACCATCAAAAACGTATTATTTCCGAGGTGACTTTAAGAGGCCCCGACGGAGAGGGACAGTACCCTCCCGACTGGAAAGAAGAAATTGAAAACTTTAAGTATGATGTAGACATTGTGCTACACGAACATTGTCATCAACACTTCTGGCGCGAATACACGAAGCCAAAAATTGCCTATACTGTATGGGAGACAGATCGGATGAATGATGATTTTTTTAAACGTCTTTTAGAGTACGACGAGCTTTGGGTTGCATCTGAATGGCAAAGAGAATGCGCTATAGGGCAAGGTTATCCGTGTGATCGTGTTAAGGTGGTGCCTGAGGCGGTAGAACCTGATTGTTTTCCCAATAACGCAATTGTGCCGGATGATTCAATATTTACATTTTGTGTGTTAGGGCGCTGGGACCACCGTAAATCAATTACTGAAATTTTGGAATGTTTTGTTGAGCTTTTTGGAAACAACCCCAAGGTGCAGCTTATTGCCTCTATTGATAACCGTTATGCTGAAGACGGTCTATCCACCGAAGAGAGGTTTAAAAAAATGGGGTGGGGCGATATAAAAAATATTATATTAAAATCTTTTCCCTCTCGCCCAAAGTATATCGATATTCTACGGCGCAGTCATGTTTTTTTATCCTGTGCGCGTTCGGAGGGATGGAATATTCCGCTTATCGAAGCCATGGCATGCGGTGTACCATCCATCTATAGTGATTGCTCTGGCCAAACACAGTTTGCGTCTGGGAAGGGTATTCCAATTCCTATCTTAGGCAAGGAGAGAGCACGCATTGGTCATGGCGGTATTGCTAGCAAATGGACCACCGAGATGCCGGGCAACTATTGTACCCCGGATTTTACACGCCTTAAAGAGCAGATGCGGCTGTGTATAGATAATTATGATACGCTTAAGGCCAGAGCCCTCAAGGAATCAGCGGAGATTAGATCGCAGTATACTTGGGCGAACGCCGCTCGCATTGCTTTAAAACACTTAGAAAACCTGCCTCCAAAAGCCCAAAAAGTGAATGTGCTGATAGCTGCTAATGATGCGTATTTAAAATATGCTAATAGGTGCATCAAGTCTATTAGAAAGCATTCTGACTACAATGCTATTTTATATGGGTATGATACCCGTTTTGAAGGGCAGACAGTCGTAGCTGATATCGAAGTCCGTCGATTAAACGCATGGCCGTTATCGAAATGTGGTCGAGATTTAGGGCTGATGAGCTCCCGTATCTCTATGTGCTTAGACGCGCTAGAGCAAAGACCAGATGATCGATTTATGATGATTGACGCTGATATGATTGCGGTGAAAGATTTGAATCCCTTTTTTAGTGAGCAATTTAATAGGCTCGAAAACCATCCTCTTTGTATTACCTATAAGCACGACAATCTTATTCACTATAATGCACTGGATGGTATTAACAAGTTTGAGGTAGGAACTGGTGATGAAGCCGCTTCTCTTCTAGGTATAACCAAGCCGAGAGGGTGCGCTTTCGATCACCCAACTAATTTTACGATTGCTCATGGACTTTTTATTTTTGATAGTAGATCTAAAGACTTTTTAACAGAGTTATTAGAGTTATGTTTAGATGGTCTCGATAAAGATTCTGCGGATCTCATTGACGATAAGGCTATGGTTGACGAAAGAATCCATAACGCTCTGATATGGAAACACGGCCTTACTAATCATTTGCCGCTATCATGGGTTTCCAAAGACGAAGACAACTCTTTTCTTCAACCAGATCTGAAAGTGTACATCGACGCCGGATTTGATGTAGTTTTCACTCACCAAGATAGACATTCTTATACGATTGCCCAAGAGCAACTTTTATTTTTGCACGGCAAACCTTCGCTTCCCCTCTCTTCCCAATTGATGGTTATCGCTCACCCTGACGACGAAACGATCTTCGGGTTTTCAGAGTTAGACGGTGATACTGATTGGAAAATAGTGTGTGTTTCTACTGATAACCGTGAGGATGATTTCCACAAGGCGATGGAATTTTATGGAATTAGAGACTACGAGACGTGGGGCTTTAATTCTTCGGTTACGGAAGGGTTTCCTCTTGATTCGTTAGATAAAAAAATAGAACATTTGATCAACAGCAAACAATGGAAAAAAGTAGTTACCCACGGCCCGTGCGGGGAGTACGGCCATATTCAGCACAAAAATGTTTTTGATTCGGTCAAAAAATATTGTGATAACTTTTATATTTTCTGTAAATCTCCTGCAGGACTAGAGCCCGAGAAACTTCAGCGCAAACACGAGGCTTTAAAAATCTATAGCTCAGAGGACATTATTCCTCAGCTCCAACAGCTTAACGGAGATTGGTATATTATGCCCGACATGTCTACCAACTACATAGAGCATGGTACTGCGGAATTATATAAACCAAGCAGACACATTACCCCTTTCATTCACTGTTGGGAAAAGACGCCCGATTATTCGCCGGTACCCTTTCGTCAAAAAAAGGAGTGCCCTTCTTTTACTCCAAAAATTAAAGTACATTGCCCTTTTCTCGGACACACTGGCCTCAGCGCTGCCGCACGAGGGATGTTCACAGCGTTAAGTAGCATTGTTGATCTTCGCGTTGACAATTATACGTGGTGTGATGATCGCCACAATTATCTTACCCCACAACAAAAAAAGATTATTTCTGAAGTAACCTTGCGGGACCCTCAAGACAATTATATTGAGAAACAGCACCCCCCTGATTGGAAGAAAGAAATAGAAGATTTCCAATATGACGTAGATATCGTGTTTCATGAGTATGATCACGAGCATTTTCTTAAGAAGTATAGTAAACCAAAAATTGCTTATACCGTATGGGAAACAGATCTGTACGGTGCTGACTTTTTTAAAACACTTCTTGAATACGACGAGTTGTGGGTTCCATCTGAATGGCAAAGAGGATATAGTATAGCGCAGGGATACCCAGCTGCTTGCGTTAAGGTGGTGCCTTTGGCCGTAGAGCCCGATTGTATCCCGAGTTCTGATAGTGGGCCTTTAGATGATTCAGTTTTTACTTTTTGTTTACTGGGGCGTTGGGATCATCGGAAATCTACTACGGAAATTATCCGATGTTTTGTTGAATTATTTGGTAACAACCCAAAAGTACAACTAATAGCTTCTATTGATAATCCTCATGCTCTTGATGGGCTTTCTACGGAAGAGCGTAAAGCAAAAATGGGGTGGGGGGAGGTGGACAATATCATTCTTAAGTCTTTCCCTAGTCGCAAAGAATATGTTAAAATTATTCAAGGAAGCCACGTATTTTTATCTTGTGCGCGTGCAGAAGGGTGGAATATACCTTTGTTAGAAGCGATGGCTTGCGGGGTTCCTGCTATTTATAGTGATTGTTCTGCTCAACTAGAATTTGCCCAAAATAAAGGCATTCCGGTTCGTGTTTTAGGGAAGGAGAAAGCCGCAGCAGGTACCTCGGAAGTGGTCAGTCAATTTACTGCAAACCTTCCCGGCCATTACTTTAGTCCGGATTACGAGCACCTGAAAAAGCAAATGCAGCGCTGTATAGATAACTATGAGATCTTAAAGGCAACAGCCCTCAAGGATTCCGTTGAACTTCGTCAAAAGTATACATGGCAACATACTGCGCGCATTGCCCTTAGCCATTTGGAGAATTTTTGCAAGTCTCAGGCTATTACTGCGCCTCTCAACCCCAAACCGAATCCTCCCCCCGCTTCATCCCAATTTATGAAAAAAAAGATATTGTTTCCCCTCATTACCTACGGAGGTATGTGTAATACTGAATTCGCTATTGGTGCTATGGGTACCCTTTTGCGGATTCAGCAAAGTTCTGATATTGATATGGTGGTTAATACTATTGTCTTTGAGAGTTTAATTAGTCGGGGCCGTAATGCTGCGGCAGCTTTTGCGCTGCAAGATGACTTTAGTCATTTATTGTTTATTGATTCTGATATCTGTTTTGAGGCAAACGATGTCTTCAAACTGATCGAAGCCGACAAAGACGTGGCAGTGGGGGTTTACCCTAAAAAATACTACAGTCGACAGAAAGTGGAATCCCTTGTCAAGCGCGCGCCTCATGTCTTCAATGACAAAAACGAATGGCGAGCCCTTTCGACCGACTTTTCCACCGAACTTAACGCCGCAGCCTTAGATAAAGCTCGCAAAGGCGAAATATTTACGGTTGATTATGCAGCTACAGGTTTTATGCTTATCAAAACCGATGTCTTTCGAAAAATTATTGACAAGTGTCCTGATTTAAAGTACCATAATGATGTCGATGGCTACATGAGTGCTGGAGATAATTTTTATGACTTTTTCACAGTGGGCGTAAACAAATCAAATAAAAAATACGAGAGCGAGGACTATGGCTTTTGCCAGCTCTGGCGTTCACTAGGCGGACAAATCCATGTGGTACCTTCTATCAATCTTACCCACACAGGAAGAAACCATTACCCCGGAAACATCCAAGCTCAAGCCAAAATGTTTCAAAAATAATTTATTAAAACATGTGGACACGAAACAAACATAAGCATACGGCGCGACGCCCCCATCTACAAAAAGGGGGTCGCGGGCAGGCGCACTCCTCGTGCCGGAAAGACAAGAAAACCAACCAAATGAACCTCTCCGAAGTTCAAAAAAAGATTGAGTTTCTTAAAGGGCGCAACGAATACAATACCAATAACAAATATGCTAACGACCTTACTGATCGATTTTTGGAACTAATGAATAGTGGCTCCCACAACGACTAACTCCACACTTCCCCCCTTGGATTGTGATCCCTGTGAGCTTCTCAAAGGGGACGAGAGAGCTCTGCTTATCGCTTCATTGATAGTGGTTGGGAAGCGCCCTATTTTCACTTATGATAAATTTCATTTATTTGCAGAGCCTCTTATTTCCTCGGTGGGTGATGGAGTCTATTCTGGTAATGAAGAGAATACCGATGCTCGTATCGACTTTCCGATGGAACCAGCAGTACAGCGCCCTTGCGGTATTCCTGTTTTTGCTTTTGGGGTTAATCAACATATCCTAGAGGTCTTGGAGTGGCCTTGGCTTGCTCCGGAGTTCCACAATTGGTGGCAACATCCAATAGTAAGTAGGAAAGATTTTACAGTAAATGTTTATGTCTAAATCTATTTTAAGTTTTTCGTGCGAGTGTCACGATTCTAATTTATCCGTGTATGTAAACAATCAGCTCCACACCATAGAGCTGGAAAGAATTTATGGCAACCGATATTTAGCGTTTCAGGCATGTTCAGCAGCTGAACAACAATCCCTTTTAATTTCTCTAAAGCAAATCCTAAAAGATAAAGGGCTTCTTTCACCTTTTTTTGATGTGGGTTTGTTTTGTTGGGAAAGCACAGAAGAAACGGTTCAAAAGTTTTGTGAGATTTTTAATATTACAAAAGTTTACCACAACGATGTTGATGGAAGTTGGCCTTTAAAAATAACCTATGAAGAAGGAGAGGACGCCACATTCCATCATAGAGCTCATGCTGCGGCGGCTCTTTATTCGAGTGGTTTCGAGGAAGCTTTGGTTTTTAGTTACGATGGAGGGGGGAAACCTGATGGTACTATTTGTGTTTATGACCTTAAAAAACCTGATCCGGATTTTACCCAACTTAACCCCTCAACAATGCGATCCTTTACGACCAAATATTGTTCTTTAACCTCTTTTATCGAAGAAATTAGAGGTCCGCAAAAAAACAATGGTTATCTTCATCGACGTTACGACCAAGTAGACCATGGTGGTTCGGGTAAGTTCATGGGATTATCAGCGTATGGTGTTTTTGATCAGTCGATGTTTAATGCATGCACAAAATGGTTGAGGTCAACCTCCACGCAGCCACTTGATTATGATTTTTGGGAAGAGATAGGTCCTCTTGTTAAAAACGGGATACAAGGAACAATTTCTTATAATTGGGCTTTCAATATGCAACGCGCTTTTGAAACTGTTTTTTTAGAGCTTTTCGTTGAGTTTTTTGATAAGAGCAAACATAAAAACGTTTGCTTAACTGGAGGGGGTGCCCTCAATGTTGTGCTCAACGAGAGACTTAGTAAGACTTATCCAAATGTTAATTTTTTTGTCCCTCCTTCTCCCGGTGATAGTGGTTTATCATCTGGCATGATAGTCCGTTATCTCAAAAATCCGCTTGTTTCTGAATCTATGTATACGGGCTGTGAAATTTTAGACAAAGGGGCTTTGTCGTACATTTTAGATCATCGAGCGTGGAAGAAGGCTACCCCGAAACTCATAGCAAAGGAATTAACAAAAGGAAAAATTATTGGCATCTGTCGAGGTGACAGCGAAATCGGTCCCCGCGCACTGGGAAATCGAACTATATTGGCGGACCCTCGAAGCCACCAAGCTAAAGGCATAATCAATGATAAAGTTAAATTTAGAGAATGGTATCGGCCGTTTGCCCCTGTATGCAAAGAAGATAAGGCATCAATCTTTTTTGAAACGTCTGATAACGCCTCCTACAAGTATATGTCTTTTAGCCCTCAGGTACGAGAAGAATATCGAACAGTATTGCCCGCAGTGACCCATGTAGACGGATCGTCGCGATTACAAACCGTTTCTGCACAGCAAAATCAGTTTATTTACGACATACTAGATGAATTTGAGAAGCTAACGGGCATTCCCGTCTTGGTCAACACTTCTTTTAACACTAAGGGAAAAGCTATTTTAACCCGATATCTCACCGCTATGCAAGTCTTAGATTCAACAGGGCTTGACAGTGTGGTGCTAGAAGACTATTATATTTATAAA
>Ga0209349_1000720_pt1 | contig 16536 bp, 23 predicted proteins | sample ETNvirnome_2_130_FD_184067 | JGI IMG/M metagenome (GOLD analysis project Ga0209349, IMG submission 184067) | Marine viral communities from the Pacific Ocean - ETNP_2_130 (SPAdes) (version 2) | ecosystem: Environmental > Aquatic > Marine > Oceanic | place: Pacific Ocean | collected 2013-06-22
ATTGCCTGCACCCGCTCAAACAAGCTCTCACCCGTTAGGCGATGGGGAGAGACAAACGGACTGCCCAAAGCTAGCGGCACAACATCATAGGGTTCATATTCAATAACCTTATTATCGCAGTACAGCGCGCGGTAACGCTTTGCGCCCTCGCCGCAGTCCGCAATGATGTAGCTTACCCAAACCCAAATGTAATCTTGTGACTTGTCGGAATACTGGGTTTCGTTCACATGGCCACGGTCCCGCGCGTTCACTGGCGTTCTGTTGCTGTCACCATCGGCTGTAGGTAGCTTGTCTACCTTTTCCTTGCTGATACCAAGTTCAACTAGCTCAGAGCGCGTGAACTGCATTCCTTCAGCGATGAACGGAATTTCCTGTAAATCGCCTTCCCAGCCGCTTCGGTACATGATGTTTTCAGACGCAACGGCGCGGGTCACAATCTCAACCTCATCGCCAACCTGCACGGCATCAAATCCGACCCAAGCCTGACGCGACAACAGGCCGTCTTTCAGAGCGTTCATGAGGATAGTTTCGCCGTCATTATAGCTGTAGAACACATCTGTGCAGATATCGCGTTCTGCCTCTGCAAGCGCCTCATCCTCCGGCCCCTCAGCCTCAAACTTAACGCCGCATTCGCTGATGAGCATTGAGCGCATCAAGGCCAGCGTGGTATTCACAGCCGCTGCCGTGTCCATGCTCACATGACCGCTGCGGTCCTTCACCTCATCGCCGCGCGGCTCACCATTGTAATACTTGATTGCCGTCTGACGCAGGCTCTGCACAGTGTCGGAATATCCGCCCTCAGCTCCTGTCATCTCATCCTGAATGTAGCTAGCCAGCTTGGCCTGCTTTTTCGTCATATTCATGGCTCAAACTCCAAAATTGGCCGCTGCCTGTTCTCCCCAGCCTTGTAACATATTTCTATTGCCCGTGGCTAATGTCCGCATTGCGTCGGCATAATGTGACGCTTTATCGTGAACAGGTACAAGCTTCATCACGCCCTTTACCGGGTCATAATCAGCCCGGTACTGCGACAGCCCCTCGCGCAGCCACTGCGTAGCCTCACGGTCAAACCAGCAGTGCTTGAGGAATTGACCAGTCTGGGCAATGCCCTCGTCTAAGCTCAGCTTTGGCGCAACGTCCACGTCAACGCCCAGACGGCGCAGGGTCTCAAGCCTCGTGATGCCCGTTCCAAGCTCGGTCACCCTGATATCGTGCGGGCATATCATGCGGTCAACGTGAAAAGGTAGCTTGCGCATCCAGTTAACAAGGTCCGGCAAGCCAGTGTGCTGAAACGTCTGGCACTTGATAATGCGATGTTCGGTACCGGTATGCTGAGAAAAGACCACGGGCATTAAATCGTGGTGGCCTAAGTCCAGGCTAGCGATAACCGGCAAGCTGTCATCATAGGCAACAGTAGTGACGCGCCCTGAGCTTTCAAGCTGGCTCATAATCTTGCCCCAGTATGCCCCCGGTGTCGCGCCTTCCCAAGAGCAAAGCCATTCCTGATTGAACTGAGCCTCGCTCATCATGCGCCTGTTGCGCTCGATTTCCTCGGGCTTGACCATGCCCGCAGCTTCCCAGTCCAGCAGCGAGCGCGACCATTCCGCATCATCCCGGCCAGCCATTTCCCACATTTTCCACAGCAGGTTCATGCGACCCTTGGGCGTTCCCATCACGGTCAGCCTACCCTGCCGGTCAGACAGAGCTGGATTTATAACCTCAGTCAGCGCAGCCTCTGGAATGTCTGCCGCCTCATCAAGCGTCACGTCATCAGCGTATAGGCCACGCATGCGGTCATATTGCAGGCCGTTCATGAGCTGCAGAAAGCCCTTGCCCGGTATCGTGCATTTCAGGTCGGATATGTTGAGCTGAGCGCCTAGCGGTGCGGAGAACTGAGCGAGATAAGGCCACGCAATCTGCGCAGCCTGAATACGTGTCGGCGCTACATAAAACGCCTGCCAATCTCCCTTGCCTTCCTGCTGAATGCGCGCGAGCTGGCGCAGAATGGTGAAGAACGTCTTACCTGAACGTCTTGCCCATACACGCACCTGAAACCGTGCGTTGTCATCCCAAGCCGCATCTTGGTGCTTGGAAAGCTTAATCTCCATTGCGCACAATAATCAGCTGGTCACGCATAATTTCGCCGTCATCGTCGCGCGGAACGGCCTTAGCGTGGCCAAACGGCGCGAGGTACTGTGCCAGCGCCTGCGCCTTCTCTGGCTTCCCAGCAGCCTTGAGGCCGTGCATACGCTTAAACAGGTACTCCATCGGGTCGCCGTAGGTCCCGGCTAGCTTTTCGTAATTCTTCAATCGCTTGCGGGTTGTTTTGGTTCCAGCCATTCAGACTAATCCTCATCAATCAGTGACATATCCTCATCAATATCACACTCTCTTGACTGAAGGAAGAACACCCAAGCTTTTCGAAAGTTGTCTACAACCCTCTTGCTCGGCGTCTTGCCGCGCTTGGTGTTGCCTAGGAGCTGGAAGCTGCAACTCTTTTGCCAAGGTTCCACAAAGCTATAAGTGCTGCGTATGATGCGCTGCGCTCTCCACCGGCATTCCTCTATCTGGTGCTCTGTAAGGCTCATTTTTTTCTGTTTCGTTTTTTTAGGGTCCGTGCTCTGAGCTAACGTTGCGGCTCTCGCTGTGTTGCGCAGTTGCTTAGAATGGTCAGTGCTGGTTGGGAGCGTGGCGCTACATCAATTCACCTCCCATTCGTGGCACGGCTCGAAATCAAACCAGTCGTCGTTTTCCCCTATATACGTAAAGGCATCCTGATTTTCAGGATACAAACGGCTTTTTGTATCCTGATTTTCCGAATTGCATTCATCCTGATTTTCAGGATGCAACACGTCCTCATGGTTGGGTCCAAAATCGTACGTTGAAGCCTTACGACCCGCGCCCTCAACCAGCACAATCAGAGCGCCCCTGTCTACCAACTCTGCAATGGCCTTTGAGCAAGTGTCGTTTGAAATGCCCAGCACTCTGGCAATGCTGTTAATGCCCCTAGTGTAGCCGTATTTACACGACCACTTGTCAATCATGAACAGCAGGACAGTTTTAGAAGTAGGCTTGAGTTTCAGTGTCTGGAAGCACTCATACGCATACTCGCGGGCTTGCTTCCTTGTCTTAATTGTATTATCTTGCGTCATGTCATGGGCCTCCTGCGCCCTTTCATCGTTTGGCGACTTTGAAGATACATAAGCCCCACCGGTTTTGCAACTGGTGGGGTTTTTCGTTCTGCAGATACGCACAGACCCTTGTGCACACCTGCACACATGAAGATGTTGCACCCATCAAAATCTAACGCTATCTATTAGTCATCAGCAAATAGAGAGAAAGAACATGGCAAAATACAAAGTTACAATTAAACTGAAAGGGGTAAAATAATGGGACTTAAAGCTTTAGCATGGGCCATCTTGGCCGTTTCAATCTTCATCGCATTTACCCTGCCGGGGCGAGCTGAAATTTTCGTATTGGATGAACAAGGCTATTGGACAGTGTCATATACAGATGATGACACTTCAAGCTTTTGCTCCATGACAAATCACGATGGCGGGTCTTTCGGCATTGCTCTTAATGTCAATGATTATGGGCTTGTAACTTTGCAAATACACGATGCTGAAGTTAAGCAGCATGCAGACAATGAGCTTGATTTGTACGTTGATGACCTCCTTGGTTGGGAAGTCTCAGGAGAAGGTTTTGAAAGTTCAACTTTCATCCCCATTGGGAACCTTAACAGCTTAACCCCCGGTTCCGCTCAAATTCTTGATGAAATTAGGTCTGGTTATTGGCTGGCTATTTACCCAAGAGACGCTGGCGGTGATGACTGGCTATATAAATTCAGCCTCAAGGGAACAAACGCAATGATGGAAGTTCTTTTTGACTGTGTGTTCAAAATGGGAGTTAAATCTTGAAACGCTTATACACTGAAACCGAGTTAGCGGACCGCCTAACCTTGAAAGTGCAGACGCTGCAGTCATGGCGTCGGGAGAACGTAGGGCCGCCATATGTAAAGCTTGTCGGCACTGTGCGGTACAGAGAAGATGACGTAGACGCTTGGGTTGACGCACAGTTACACAGGGGGAAAGAGGATGGCTAAGTTACCAAAGTTCTATTCCATTTGCCGCGAATGTGGTGGCTCTGGTCTGGTTGACATGGGGCCGACCGAGAGGGGCGGACCCAACGTTAGCGAAAGCTGTCCTGATTGCAAAGGCAAGTATCAAGAAACCTATTGGACGCTTGTGCGGCTCCAGGCTTCCGAAAAAAAACACAACAAAGGAAAAGTAGATGGCTGATAAAAACAACCTGCAAAACGGACTTGTAAACGCTCAAATGTTCTACAAGCCAGCTAAGAAATCAGGTCGAAACCCGCATTTAAAATCGGAATACTCCACCCTGAGAGACGTGCAGAATGCCGTTTATCCAGCACTACATGAGCAAGGGATATTTGTTATTTTCGGCATTGTCTGGCACGAACAAACCCCCATTGGAGTTGAATGCAAGCTGGTCATGGGCGATGAAAGCGTGTCAATCGTATGTCCCGCCAATTTCTCAGGAAATGCACAACAGCGCGGCGCAGAAATAACCTACGCCAAACGATACGCCCTGATTGCAATTACTGGCGCTGAGATTGATGACGGGACAGACGATGACGGCGAAAGCGTTAAGGATTTGCAACAGCCAAAGCCGGTAAAGCCAAAGCCTACCGTCAAGGAAATGATGAGTAAAATTGCGAAGGCAGAAACTCATGACAAGCTGATGGCCATGAGGGACTACGTTGAAAAGAACTGCAACACGTCCAAAGGCCACCTGCTTAAATGTATTGAAAATCGCAAGGAGGTTCTGGACGAGGCAGACAGTCATAAAAGCTGGGAAGAATGAGCCGCTATAATGTGAAGTGTGACCCCGTGGCAAGCGTATGCCTGCACCGGGATTACGAACCAAAGTTGACATGGTTTGACGATGCCTTCCCCGGAAAAATAGGTTTCACAGACATTGACGGAATTGTGGAGATAAACGGCCACTATCTCGTCCTTGAATGGAAATCACCACATGGGGTAGTGCCAGACGGTCAGCGCACAATGTTGGAGAGATTGCCGGATGAATTCTCGGTCATTATCGCCAGAGGTGACCCCAAAACCGGCCACCTGAACAGCGTTACATTCCGAGTGTTCGGCACATGGACGCACTATAAATACGGGGAATTCACACTGTCTGACATGAAATCTTGGATAAAGAAATGGGCCGCTTGGGCCAAGCAACAGGAAATTATCAATGAGTAGCAAACCGGAAACCGTCTATCAGGCAAAACACTATTCTCAAGGCCGGATGGACCATATGAATGGCGTGAAGGTAACCGAGAACCCGCACATTAGCACTGTCGCATTCATTTGGTGGCGTAAGGGCTGGCTTGATGCAAAAGAAGAAGCCCCCGCAGCGACCTGTAGGGAGTGACGCGCAGGGGCTTGAGAGGCAAGCCGGGAAAAAACTAGAGAGAAAAACCCAACTCAAGGATAGAATATCATGGAACGCAAAACCTGCAAACATTGCGGCGAAACAAAACTAATCAACGCAGTTAACTGGACGTGGAACAGCTCAAAATGGGGTCATGACTTTAACCTAAGCTGCTGCAGAAAGTGCTGGAACGCTCGGGAAAAGGCCAGACGTGACAAGGCCCGCGCGGCTTTCATTGGCCCGCGCCGACCTAACGGATGGGGCGGTATCTCAGGGTTGGCCAACAAAGCAAGGTGGGCCAACCACAAGAAGAAAGAAGATGCCTAAAACCCGCCCAAGCCAGCCGCCACAGCGCCCCCAACGGCACCTGTGACGGCTGTTGCGGCAATGCCTTTGGACACAGGAACAAACCCTCGTATCAGCGTTGAGCCTGTATGCGCCCGGCTAGCCCCAAGAGTTTCAACCGTTCTCAGCATACGCTCAAAGTCATCCAGCTCGCGCGTGTTGCGCTTGTAGCTCGGCGTCATCTGGCGATAGTTGTTGATGAACGAATTGGGGTTAACAATCCCCGCATCCGTCTTGCTCGTGGTCCCAACGGTTCGCTGCAATACTTTCTGTATTTTCCAGCGCCTGTTGGCCAGAGCCAGACGGTTCTGGTCTACCGTATCAAGTGACGCCGCAAGCGCCTCATCCAACTGCGTCTTGATGGACGCCAGCGTCATTCCGGTGTCATATTTCCCGCTGCTGAACGCCCGCTCAACCGCTTCATTGATTTCCGTTTGCGTCTGGCGGAACTTATCCATATCAAACGCGCCATCCTTGCCGCGCCGTGCAGCTTCTTCAATGTCCTTCACGGCCTTGTTTACGCTGGCAGGCACTTGCTCCAAATCAGACACGATGTTGCGCACCTGATTGACCACATCAATCTGCGCCCCGTCCATATCGGCAAACTTGGTGGCAATGGGGTTCTTTCCGCTGTCAAGAATGTCGTTGTAAATGTCCTGAATGCCAGACCGCGCTGCAAACGCCTCATTGCGGGTTAGGCGCTCAACGTCATGCAAGCCAAGCTCATCAAGAATGTTGCGCGTGAAGAACTCGCTCTGGTCAAAATCCTTTCGCCACACATCGCCTAAATTCGTGTCACCGACCAATGAAGTCTGGCGTATATAATCCTCTCTAGCCAAGGCATTTTCCCCGGCCTTTATCCCTTCCATGCTGCCGTCATCCCAAGCCTTGAGATAGCTGTGCTGTGCGGGGGTCAGGCGCATTCCCATATTGCTGGCCTCAACTGGCGACAGGAAGTCAGACTTGCCCGGCCCACGATGCACTGTTGTTTCAGCCGCGCTCAAGGATTTAGTCGGCGCGCGCTGTACTGCATTTCCCGCCATGTCAGCGCCCTCTTGCGCCAAGCTAGGCATCCGCGCCCTGTTTACTTCAATGGCCTGCTGCGCCATTTCAGCGCCCCGTGCCGCGCCTCGGCTGGCAGGTGTTGCAGCCGCGTCCGCTGCCCTCCTGCCCTTACTAGCCACGCCACCGGGCACCGCCAATTCAGCGCCAAGGGCCAAAGCCTGCCCGGCAAATTCCTGCCCCGGACGCATCTTGCGCCGTGCAGCCTGTTGCGGGTCATTCCACTCTTGAATGCGGGTTCCTATGTTGGGGCGCCTTGTGCCGTCAGCGTTCAGAATAGTTGGTAAGGTAAACTCAATAAAACTTCCCGCAGCATCCGTCAGCGCACCACCAACAGAGCGGGCAATGTTGCCCGCTGCACTCTGCTGCAGAACTTGCGCCTCATCCTGCGAAATGGGCTGAACGCCCGTGTCTGGCGAATAGAGGCCGTATTCGCCAGTTTCCTTATTGCGGACAAGTTGGGCCATTACTGCACTACCTCATATTCAGGTGGCAAAGACCCCCTACCCTCAACCAAAGGAAGCTCGAAGCCTTGCCGGGTCAATTCACTCGCAGCGTCCCCTGATTGGTCAAGGTTTGATTGCTGTAGAATGCGAAGGTTTTGCTTGATGCGGTCTGCCCGCTTCCCCTTCCACGTTCGCGCACCTTCGATAAGGGGGAACATTTCTGCAATCTGCTCCTGCACGGCTGGTGGCGGCTCAGTGTCGCCATATGTCGCTCGCTGGTAGTCCATTCTCTGCTTAAACAAAAGACGGTTTATAAAGTCTTTCGATTGCAGCACTTCAGTCTCTGCCCAGTTACCCACACTGAACAGGTCCGTACTCATCACTTTCAAAGCAGCGGCCACATCAATTGCCAAATCCGCCCGGCGCTGTTGCTCAGGAATAAACGCCTGCTGCGCCTCGGTCTGCGCAATAGTGAACGGGTCGCTCTGGTTGCCAGCCTGCAAGGCCGCATTTCTTTGCATTGTCCCAATGGCCTCAGCCTTTACAGCATCCTTTGCGGGCTGAGGGGCATATGGGTTTTCAAGGGTCCTAAGCCCCTCGGAATTGTTTTCTGCCAGCCAGCCCTTGAGCCGCTGTTCCTCTAGCGCCGCGCTTTCACGCTTCATGTTACTCATCACAGAATTGACATAATTCACGGTAGACATGTTTTGGTCAGCCACGCCCGCCGCAGCCGCGTCCGCAAAACTCTTGCCTGAATGCCACTTGCTGAGAGCGTTAGCCACACCCTCATTCTGAGCCACTTCAAGAAACTTTTTGCGGTAAACAAAATCTTGCGCCGTAGGGGAATTCAGGAACTCATCCTCGGTCATTTCCTTGCCGAAAAGCTCTTTAGTCCAGCGCCTCATTGTACTAGGCATAACTTGATAGCGTCCAAGGGCTTGTTCGCCGTACACAGAGCTATTAGGGTTAGAAATCACCGGGCCAAGAGCCTGATAATTGTCGCCACTCTCCATGTTGACATGAGCATTGGTTAAAGCCGTCACGTCCAGAACTCCATTAGCGTCAGTGCCGCTGTAATCGGGCAGCATTCCCTGCGCAGCGTTCAGCCCGTCCAGAAACCGCGCGTGGTCAAACTGCGCCTCCTGCAGCCCAAAGCGGCGCTCGCTTAGGTCATGCTGCTGTAGGGACAAATCATGCTGCATTCCGAACTGCTGTGCCTGCTGCGCATTTCCCTGACCCTGCGCAAAGTCAATCAGGCCGTTTTGCATTCCGAACCTGTTCAGCTCATCCGGGCTGGCGGTGTTCAGGTCAACACCCGCCCGCTCGGCGCGCCTATTCACAGCATTTGCCTTTACGCTGGAAGCATAGTTTTCGTAGTGCGGCTTGGCCGCTGCCGCTGCTATCAGGCCAAGAATTGGTGCAACCATTTCGCCGCCCTCCTTTTAAACGCCAAAGCCCCAGCCGCTAGACTTCCCAGTCCCCCAGCCGCTGCCGGAACTCTGGCTCTGCTGCGTGACAGTCGGTCCGCCAATAATTCCCGCAAGCTGGCCTAGAATAGACATTCCTTTGTCGCCACCATAAAGCGAACCATAAGTTGCTTCAGCCAGTGCCTGAGACATTCCAGGCATCATCCCCGCAGCGCCCAGCGCCTGTTGGTTAGCACGGGCCGTTATGTCTCCCAAACCCTGAGTGTAAGCCTGCGCCATCTGCCCAGCCGCTACACCCTCAGCCACGCCCTGACGTCCACCGCCAAAGCCGCCCGCAGCAATCGCATTTGACTGCATAGAAGGCATTAGTTCCTCGCGGAACATTTGACCCAAGCCAGCCTGCAAGGATGCCTGCTGTTGCGCAATCTGAGAATTGGGGTTCATTAGCCCGGTAAGGTTTTGCATTCCCGCCTGCAGCCCCGGCAAAGCCTGCTGCGCGCCCGCCTGCGCCGCTGCCGACGCATAGCCCGCCTGACCGCCCATTCCGCTGGCCATGGCCCATAGGTTTTGCAAGTAGGGCAGTTGCTCTTGCGCAATCTGACTTGAGCTTGTGCTTTGCTGCTGCTGGAAATTGCTGTCGTTGGTTTTCTTGCTATTTGCGCTCATTTCGTAAACCCTTCCCGCTGAAGCAGCCGCTTCCAACCGGGGCGACCCTCAATGTTAATTTCGCTTATACCACGTTTCTTTAGCCATTGGCGACACCGGGCAATTATCCAAGCCGCGTCTTGCCTATTCCACACACCCGCCATGTGACCGACGCGCGCAATCCCGGCGTCATCTATGAAACAGCTTGCGTGTAATTCCCCGGAACAAAAAAAACGGGCGTCACCTTCCCTCATCCACCCCAGCACCTCCACCGCTCCATAAGGTGAGCCGCCACGCATGCAAGCCTTGTCTATTTCATCAGCCCAACTCACAGAACTGCAGAGACGGCATGTAAGTTGAAACCCCCGCCTTGTATCGTGGCAAATCTGCCCTTCACCTCAAAGTAAACAGAGCCGGGGCCATTTACATAGAATGATGCGGCTACAGAGCGGCTATTGTCACAATTCCAAACCGGGCTTTGATATACCAGACCGCCACCAGTTATATACGCTTCAAGCTGCAGCCAGCCGGGGCCGGATATTCCGCGAACATCCAAATTTACATTGCAGAGGTAACGCCATTTCAGCAGCTTGCCCGCCATTGGCGGTGAAAGCTCTTGATTGTCGTTCGTAACCTCTTGAACCGGGTCAATCCTGCCGCTTACAGTTTCTGCCGATATAAAATCCTTGATATCTCGCAGCGTCTGCTGGATTTCAACAAACTGCCTGTAAGTCTGCGGGTTCTGATTGCCCAGAAATGATGCAATGAACGTTTTCAAAAATATCCTACCTCTCGATATTCAACGTCAAAGCTGCCAAGACGCCACGGGGAACCGCCAAAGCTGCTTATTTCAATTGACATGTATCGGCCTGAAATGAATGCATCAACATGCTGGTTGCTGCCAATCACGAAATCAACAGGCGGTGCCAGTTGAATAGCTCCCCCAGTGATTTCCTGACCACCCAAGCGTACCGTAACAACATCCCCCGGCGTTCCCCGGATTTTCGGCCAAAACCGGGCTATGACCTTGCGCCGCTGAGGATTGCCAAACGACAACCCGGTCCGCTCCAAACGGGCAGATATTTCATTGCCTTCAGGGTCCGCGCCAGTCAACTGGCCAAGCATGTAAAAACCTGATGCACTGCCAAGTATAACATCGTCCAAAGTGAATGAACTGACCTCTTGCGGCCAAGCGGAAATGTCATCTTTCCAAGCTTGGTCGTCACCTTCCCAGCTATTAATGCCGCCCACGTCCTGCAGCTCCGCACCCTGCGCAGCGCAGAAAATATCCGGTGCTTGTCGTATGGCGATATTCTTTGTGGTTAGGTCAATCACCATAGCCCGGTCAGGTACATCTGAACCGGAACCGGGATAGAAAATAAGGGCTATCTTTTCGCGCGATACGGTTGCCGCTGCAAACTGGCGTAAGGTATTCGCGCTAAAATCTGCATAGAATGCGCGTTGAGCTGTGCCGTCCAGTAGTGACATGACCTGAACGCCGTCAGTCATGTATATGTCGCCATCATCACCGGCAAACACATGCACATCGTCAATGCCGCCCGTCAGTGCATGCGTGGCTGCAATTCCATGCTCGCGGAACAATTGCCGCGCCTGAAACACTTCATTGCCGCCCACAAAGTCAAACGACCATATACTTTCAGTTTTGTAGACTAGAAAGCTGTCCCGAAGGCTGCGCCCCTCAACCGCGTTACTGTCCAGCGGTGCAACGTCAACAAATCCGGCAAGGTTGTCAGCCGCCGGAGCCCAGCTTTGTGGCACAGTGCCGGGTTCAGCAGCATCTGACCACCGAACACGCTGCCCACCAACATCCGTCATCCCAATGGCAAAGAGGAAAGACTTGTGAGACCGTAGGGCAATGCACAACCAGCCCGGTTGCCAGTCTGGGATTGGCTGGCAAGGGTTCGACGTTATGCCGTCCCAATAAACTGGCGCGGCGTCAGAGCGGTTGAAATACGCAATCCCAGCGAGTGAGCAGCTAGTGAACGTTATAGACAGGTCAGTAGCCCCACCTGACCAACCGCTTACGGGCGTAATATCATGCTCAATCGCGCCGTCATGGGCGTAAATCCCATTCTCATTGGCATACACCCAAAACTTATTCACGCCATAAGTGATGAACATGGCTGTTCTCGGCGGGGGCGATACGCTTGCGCCCGGCAAGGTGGGCTTATCGCCAGCAGTGCGGACACTCTCGCCATTCTTAAACAGAACGTTTGTTCCGTTATCCCAGAGCGGCGCGTCTACATCTTGCGGGATGCGGTCAGGCGCTATGCCCTGCAATAAAATGGACTGGCGAAAATATTTCATCAGACGCCGTTCCATTCACCTATTGCGTGATATTGAACCTCCATTGCCCCAGCGCCGCCACCATCGCCCAGATTGTTGACCTGAAGGGTGACAGACAATTCGCTTGCCGCAACCGCCTGCACGCTGGCAACCTCGACGCTATCCCTAGTTGTCGCCGTTACTCGTGGAGTGCTTACAAACCCTTTCACGTAATTAACAGTTGTTACGTGAGTTAATGCGTCTGTGGTTTGCGCTCCCCAAATCTCCAGCACATTCCCAATGATGCGCCAACTGGCCACCCCGGCAGGGTCGTTGAATTCCTGCAGCTCAGCGCCACCAATTGTCTGAACTGTCTTTGGCTTTTTCAAATTGTCGGGAGCTTCACCAATGGCAATCCAGTTAAAGCCAACAACACCAAAATTGCCATCAATGCGGCCAACTACGCTAACCCCAGTATTCGCCTGATTTTGCCACTGAATGGTTCTGTCGCTAAAGCCGTCCTGTAGAAACAGCGCCGTACCGACAAATTTATAATTAGCATCTTTAAACGCAGTGGAGAAAGACACGGCCACATTGCCCGTGGCGTCCGTCGCATTGTAACCCCACTGAACGAGAGCATCGCCCCAAACCTGCCAGCCTGCGCTTACGTCTGCCCCGACAATCTCGGCGCTACCCGTGTCCGCAAGAGACACCGCATCAAGCTTGAGAACGGACTTGATAAGCCTCAAATGGTCATCGCCTTGGCTTTTTGGGTCTGAACTGAGGGGCCAATTTTCATTCAAGTCTGCAATGACCGTGCCTGTCTCTAGTGGCATTTTTAGCCTCCATTAGGATAATAAGGCCGTGACATGGCCGGGGATGCGTCGTTGTAGATACTATACCACAATGAGAAGTCTCTGATAGCGTCATCTGTCCGCATCATTTCTCGCTGCATTCCCTCATCATCCTGCGCCAACTCATGCAGGTAAGCTAACCCAGCATGAACCAGCATGCGGGGATAAGTGGCAAGGATTGTGTCCATATCAACGTCAGGGAAAGAAATAAGGCGATGCGGTATTTGCTCAGAAATGAGCGTGTAAACCGTGTCTGTGTCCGCCGAAAGGTCGGTTCTGTGTATGTAGCGTTGCCATACGGCCTTAAGCTCACTTAAAGTCATTTATTACCACCTCGCCTTATAATTCCGCGTGTCTAAATGCGTGAAGTTGCTGTAACTTCCCAGCCCCCCGGTCCAAAACTTGTCCAGGTACGAGTAGACATCAGATGGTGAGACACCTGCAATGCGAATATCAGCAGCGCGGCCCACAAGATGCATTGAATTAGATGCACCGCCAACGCTCCGATTATGGTCCTTACACCTATGTCCTGAATTAACAGTGATAGGTGCTTTAAAATGCGAACGCAGAGCCTCAAGAGCCTTAAGCAGCTCTGCATCCACTGTATCGCAGGAACATTTGCCACAATTGCAGCGAAATTCCGCACGTGAGAAGTTTTCAGAAATTTTACCATTCATATTCTGTCCTTCCCCCTCTTTGGAAATAGGGCCGCATCCCCATACAGCCCGTGAGTGGTGAGTGGTGGCTTAACCCCTTAAGCCCCTGCGCCCCCGCCCGTGTGATATACGGCCAGCGTGGTAACTACCGCAGCGGCAGCGGCCCATGCTGCGTTCTTACGGTTATTGCGGTGTCTACTTGCCGCCGAAATAGCAGCCTGCAAGGCTTGAATAATAAGCCCGTAATACTTCATTTTACTACCCTTCCAAGGTCTGAGCCACCTGAATAGTGACAATTATGGGCGCAGCTTGGCATTTGCACCCGATTAACATCAAAGCACCCGCTCAGTGCTAAGAACAATAACGCCGCTCTCATTTGGGCGGCGTTTTCGGGGGCCGCTTTGGTACAATAAGCTGCCCCGGTTTGCGTATGATTGTAACCGGCGTTTGTTGAAGTGGCGTTAACTTAGGCATCAGGTCGGCACCCAATTAACCGCGTCCGCGCATTGCTTACACTGGCCTGCAAGTGCCTCGCCTTGCTCGCCAGCGGCCTCACGCACCGGGTCGTTTCCGTCGCTTACAAAAGTCCCGTCATTCCCCTCGCACAAAGCTTTCCACAGCCTTGGGTAAAATCCGCCATCGGTTCCGGTGTCGCCATGAATGTTAGGCTTTCCCGCCATGTCAGCGCCTCCTGTATTTGGCAAGCTCTCCATGCAGAACTGCCTTTTTTGTCGCCTCCGCCCGCTCAAGCTTGTTCTTGCTGTTCAGAGCGGGGTTGCGCTTCACGATAGCATCCCAATCCCTCTGTGGAACCGAAACGCCCTCATTGAAAGCACTGCCAGATTTAGACGTGCCGCCTGTCCGACTAACAGCCGGACAGGCAAGGTTCATGTTACGGCTCACGATTGAGTGACCGCAGCATTAATGTCGATATCAAATAGCGCGCGGTGTGCGCGTGGTTCATTAACGACATAGGTGAAGTCAACAGCCATTTGACGGTTATCCGCAAGGCCAGTCTTAGACAGAGGCTCAACGCGATAACCGTGCAGGTAAGAGATGGCCGCATAATCAGGGTCAATCAGCATCGCAACCGCAGCGTCACCAGTGCTGCCGCCGTCACTGTCGTAAGCCTGCTGTAGACGGTTTGGCATAAACCGCAGCTCAACGCCAAAGTCAGTCAGGAACACGTTGACCGAACCCATCGCACTTGCCGGGCCTCGGTTTTTCGTGTCCCCAGTCAAAGTAGCAATGCGGCTAGAACTGGTGAACATGTACTCAGACAGGTTCCTAATTACGCTAGGCACAGACATTAGATGCGACGGCATACCGCCATCCTCCCATGCAGCCTGTGCGGCGTCACGCACCATGGTTTCAGTCATCGGTGTAGCCGCCCCTGCGGTCCAGTCCGACCAGAGGCCGCCACTGAATTCGCCACCAGAGCCACCAGAGCCAGTGTCGTATTTGCTCATCATGACTGGCAGAGATGCTGGGACACCGGGGGTTCCTGCGTTTGCGTCAGACTGAGTTGAACCCTGATTGCCCAGCGCGTTTGCGTCTACGTCTTGGCGCAGCTCGCGCTGACGCTGGCGGATTTGGTAGGCAAGCGCCTCATGACCGATGGTGTCAACGTTCTGTGCGCGGGTCGATACCTTGACCACCTTATCAAGAATGCCGCAGTGGTTGCCGATGCGAGCGCCGCCCCGGCTTTCATCTGAACCAGCGTCAGCGCCGTCATTAATCCAGCCGCCTAGTGTTGGGGCGGAAAGCTGGTCAGTCAGCCAAGACTTATATTCGTTTTCCGCTGTATCGCTACCAATCAGGTCAGCGACGGGCAATGGAATGCGCGAGATATCGAAAATCTGCTGCATTACATCCTCATTGACCCATCCGCCCTCAGCGATGTTTGACAGGTCTGTGTGGTCCCAATTTTGGTTGGTCATCTACTTTGCTCCGAGAATACTGGCGATTGCTTTTACCTGCGCACCCTGCCCACGTCCGACAGCTTTAGGCTTTGATGCAGGCGGCTTACCACCACGTTTAGATTTGACGGACTTAGGCGGCGTTTTTGGGGTAGACTTAAGCTTCTTTAGCTCTGCCCTATCCCGCAACACATCCTTGATGAGCTGATACATTCCCAGCGACTTTACCGGGAAATGTGCGCTTGTCAGGCCGTAGGCTCCCAGCATTTCAGTCATGCCGGTGTCAAACGCTTCAATCTGCTTTCGGTCCGAATATTCGGGATAAAGCTTAGTGAACCGTCCGAACTCTCTTTCCGCAATCTCTTGCAAATGCCCCGTTGCCTTGTGAAGTGCAGAAGGTGGTAAAACCTCCATTGCTTCCAACACTCCTAGCGCCAGCGTGTCCGCGACTAAACCGGCCTCCCGGCTTGAAAGTGCATCAGCCTTTTCCTGCATCTCTGCATTGGCTGTTGCTTGGTCATGATAGGCGTCTTTTAGCTGCCCAATCGTGGCCGTGGAACCGTCCCTCAACGGAATATCCATTTGATACAACTTGTCAGGCTCAATGTCCAATGTTTCCGCTAACTCTGCAAGTTTTAGCTGCCCAGATGCAACATTAGAACTATCACCGCCGTGACCCACATCGCCAGCGCCGCTGGTTCCGTCATCGTTGCTATCGCCGCCGTCATCGTCATTGTCCGAGTTCACACCTGACAGCAGGTCAGTGATATCACTCAGCTGCTGTTGCGGCGTGCGATTTATTTCTGAGGAAGGCGGCGAAGTCTCTTGCTCCGTTGATGCGTCCTCGGGTGTCTGCGTTGTCGGCTCCTTTGAGCCATTTTTCATAGCATGTTCTTGCATAGTCACTTTCCAATTCCTCAATTGCATCCAGTGCCGCTAGTAGTTTCTTGCCGTTAGCCTTGTTCACCTAAGCGTTCCCCTATCATTGTCCGCGCCTCCGTCATTCGAGCGTTGAGCGCGGGCTTGCTCAGTTTTCATACGTTCTACCTCAAGCTTGATTGAGCCATCACCAGCGGTTTTAGCCATTTCAATCTCAGCCTTGGTTTCGATGTCGTAGATTTTAGTTGCATTGTCTTGGTCAGCCTGCCGGGCATCCTCTGCCAGCTTGGCTTGTTCAAGTTGGCTCTGCAGCTTAATCATCTCCTGTTGCATAGCCTGCATTTGTTGCTGCATCTGAGCTTGCTGTTGCTGTGCCTGCTGCGCCTGTGGAGACGTGGGGTCAATCAGCAGGCTTTCCGCTTCATCGACGCCATTAAGCTTAAGGTAGCGGATTTGGTTGCGGTAGAGCGTCTGTGCATCCGCCAATTGACCGGCCATTCCGGCCTGCATCATCTGTGCGCTAAGGGCTATGTTCTGCGCTATGGCGGCTGCTTCCTGCG
>Ga0209349_1000725_pt1 | contig 16487 bp, 15 predicted proteins | sample ETNvirnome_2_130_FD_184067 | JGI IMG/M metagenome (GOLD analysis project Ga0209349, IMG submission 184067) | Marine viral communities from the Pacific Ocean - ETNP_2_130 (SPAdes) (version 2) | ecosystem: Environmental > Aquatic > Marine > Oceanic | place: Pacific Ocean | collected 2013-06-22
TACTGGAAGAAGGTGAAGGGTAACCTGTGACTAAACGCTGGCACCACTGTGACTTCTGTACACCGAAACCTGAGGAGGAGAGAAAGGTGACATCACTAATATTCGACATCGAGACGGACAGCCTGGAACCCGAGATGATCCATTGTCTCGTCACCCTGGACTGCGACACCGGGGAGATCTGCCGGTACAACCATGAGAACGAGGGCAACTTCTACCTGGGCCTGAAGTCTCTCCAAGAGGCTGACGTAATCATCGGCCACAACATCATCGGGTTTGACCTAATAGCGATCCGCAAGCTGTACCCCGAGTGGACCACGCGAGCTGAGATCAAGGACACCCTGATCTACTCCCGGCTGATCTGGCCGCATCTCCGGGAGTTGGACCACCAGAAGCACTGGGGAAAGAACATCGAGGTCACCGCCGGGTCTCACTCCTTGGAGGCTTGGGGACTCCGGCTGGGGTTCGAGAAGTGGACCGACATGACCGAGGACAAGTCGATCTTCGAGCGGTGGTCTCAAGAACTTTCAGACTACTGTGCCAGGGATGTCGAGGTAACCTGGAGACTGTGGAATGAGATCCAGTACAAGGACCCGACAGAAGCCTCGGTTGCCTTGGAGCACAAGTTCACGGTTCTCATGGAGGACATGAGCAGACACGGGTTCCTGTTTGATCGGCGGGAAGCTGAGAAGCTATACGCCCGGTTGACTAAGAGACAGCGGGGACACGAGGAGGCCCTGGCGGTAGCCTTCCCACCCAAGACCATCGAGCGGTACTCGGAGAAGACGGGCCGTCGCCTGAAAGACAAGACCGAGGTGTTCAACCCAGGGTCCCGTAAGCAGATCGCAGAGCGTCTCCAAGAGCACGGCTGGGTCCCCGAGGAGTTCACCCCGGATGGACGCCCGAAGGTCTCCGAGACGATCCTGAGGGAACTGGGGGGATGTATCCCGGAAGCCTGGGTGCTGATGGACTACCTCCTGACCCAGAAGAAGATCGGCCAGTTGGCCGAGGGTAAGAACAGCCTACTGGGGTTGGCCGACAGAGACGACAGAGTCCACGGTCGGGTGATCGCTAACGGTACGGTGTCCGGGAGATGTGCCCATCACTCCCCGAACATGGCCCAGGTCCCTGCCGACGAAGAGTTCCGCAATCTCTTCATCGTCCCTGAGGACTATGCGTTGGTGGGCTGTGATGCTTCGGGGTTAGAACTGCGGTGTCTCGCTCACTATATGTACCCCTGGGACAACGGGGCGTATGCCCGCCAGATCTTGGAGGGTGACATCCATACGCAGAACATGGAGGCCGCAGGGTTGACTGACAGGTCCCAGGCGAAGACTCTGATTTATGCCCTCGTGTACGGCGCTGGAGACGCCAAACTGGGGGAGATCGTGGACGGTGGTATGAAGGAGGGCAGGGCTCTCCGCAAGCGGTTCATGGACAACACCCCGGCTCTCAAGAAACTGACGGATGCCGTCAAACACAAGGCGAAGACCGATGGTGTCCTGAAGGGCCTGGATGGACGCAAGCTACACTGTCGCAGCCAACACTCAGCTCTCAACCTGCTGCTCCAGAGTGCCGGGGCTCTCCTTATGAAAACAGCCACCTGTATTCTGTCTGACAGGTTGGCCCGTATACAGCTATACAAACCTACGGACTGGGCTCTGGTCGCTCACGTACATGATGAGTTCCAGATTGAATGCCTGGAGGTTGTCTCGGACATCGTGTCAGACAACGCCCGGTTCGCTATTGAAGCCTCTGGGGATGTCTTCGACTTCCATATACCTCTAGCCGCTGAGTCCCGAATAGGAAGGAACTGGTGGGAGACACACTGAGTCCAGAGTACATCGCTGGGTTCCTTGATGGTGAGGGATGCTTTCGGTTCTTGGCCACCCCGATTGTCGAAGCTGCCACAACTTACCCGGAGACCTTGCGGGATCTCCACGAGAGTTACGGCGGGACATTTACAACGGCTTACCAGCCCGACTTAGCCCGTAAACCTATGTTTCGCTGGTATGTCATGGGACCTAATGCAGACCGGCTGTTAGAGGACATACTCCCGCATCTCCGGGAAAAGCACAGGCAGGCATCACTCTTGAGGAAGGTCCTTCGGTATCCCCCAAAGACAGAGATGCGGCAGGCGTTTCTGCGAGAACTCAAAGCCCTAAAGAGAATCCCGTACAAGACATGGTTCACTCAATTAAAGACTTCTTCATAGGGGAACTGATTGAGGAACTTCAACGGAGGAGCGGAGCCAGCGTGGTGTTCATCCGGCAGAAGACCAACGAACAGAAGAAGAAGTACCTGATGGGTGTCAGCGGTCCACCGACAGAGGTGACAAAGCTGATGGTTATCGGGAGTGACCATATCCTGACAAAATTCGACGAGGAAGAAGATGACGACGACCCTACTGATAGACGCGGACATCCTGATCCACCAGACGGCAGCCTCATGTGAGCAGATCATCTGTTGGGATCAGGCGGAAGACATCTGGTCTGTAACGGCAGATGCCCGTGAGGCCAAACAGCGGGTGGACTGTGATGTCCGCTGGTACAAGGACCACTTGAACGCTGACAAGGTGATCCTGTGTTTCACGGCACCGGACAACTTCAGGAACGATGTGGCGGAATACTACAAGAGCAACCGCAAGGGCCAGAGGAAGCCAACGATCTTCCCCGAGCTGCGTCGGTATTGCCTGGACGCCTACAGGTGCCGGGTGATTGACCGGCTGGAGGCTGACGATGTCATGGGCATCCTCAGTACCTCCCGGTCCATCAAGGGTACGAAGATCATCGTCAGCGAGGACAAGGACCTCCTACAGATACCGGGGTACGTCTACCGGCCCTCTGAAGGAGAGGTCAGGAAGATCACCAAACGGGAGGCAGATCGCTGGTTTCTTACCCAGACGTTGACCGGGGACTCAACCGATGGATACCCCGGCCTGCCTGGGTGCGGACCCAAGACGGCGGAGAAGATCCTGGAGGTGGGCTGCTGGGACGAGGTTGTCCAGGCGTATGAGAAGAAGGGTCTCGGGGAAGACGAAGCTGTCCGTCAGGCTCAACTTGCCCGCATTCTGAGAACCACTGAGTACAATCTCAAGACCAAGAAACTGAAACTGTGGACCCCTGAGAGGAAGAAGGTATGAATCAGAACGAGCTGTTTGAGTTCCATCAGTCCATGGCCGAGAAGGCCCTGGCTATCTGTAAGAAAAAGAACAACGACTACACGTCGGCTGCCGGTGGCGGGAATGATCCCTTTGCCAACTTCAGTCGCGTGGAGGCCATGGGGATTATGACCACGGAACAGGGGTTCCTGGTTCGCATGACCGACAAGATGTCCCGGCTGTCTACCTATGCCGACCTCGGGAGACTGGAGGTTGGCGATGAGACGGTGGAGGATACCCTGCTGGACCTTATCAACTATTCGATCCTATTGGCAGCATACCTAAGGCACAGTAATGGCAGATAAGATCCGCCTTACGGAACACGCATTCCCTCGTATTACGAAGGCTTTAATGGCCGAATTAGAGGAAAGGTTCCCTCCCCGGTTCCCAGGTCTCGATTGGAAAGACCGCGAGATCTGGTATCGGGCGGGCCAGCGGTCTGTTGTGGACTTCCTGGCTGAACTCTTCAACGAACAAGTGGAACGAAGCAAGCCATAACCATGTGCCTATTCAGTAAACCCAAGATGCCGGAGATGCCCGCACCTCCTCCGCCCGCTCCCCCGGCTCCCACCAGGATGACCAGGAAGATCCGCCCCACCCCTATCGGGCGGTCACGCACGGCCTCTGGCGGTTCCCAGGGTTCTCTGAGCCGTCTTCGTATCCCCCTGAACCTACCCCAGTAACATGGAAAGAAGCACCGCCGCAGGCCTCTACACCAAGCTCTCAAGCAAACGTGATAGTTACCTGCGACGTGGCCGGGATGTTGCGAAAGTAACTATCCCGCACCTGTTGACGGAAGAAGGTCACTCCCACTCCACCAAACTGGCTACCCCCTATCAGTCGGTCGGTGCCCGTGGGATTAGTAATCTGGCTAGCAAGCTCCTCCTAAGTCTCCTACCCCCTAGCCAGCCCTTCTTTCGTCTTCAGGTGGACCCCTTCACCCTCGAGCAACTCACGGGGATGGAGGACGCCCGCACGGAAGTCGAGGCGTCTCTTGCTGAAATCGAGAATGCCGTACACGGGGAGATCGAAGCGTTGGCCCTCCGGGTGCCGGTCTTCGAGGCCCTGAAGCAACTGGTGGTCTGCGGGAATGCTCTGATGTATATGCCCGAAGAGGGCACCATGCGGGTCTATAAGATGGACCGCTATGTGGTCCAGCGGGACTACAAGGGTGACATCGAAACCATCGTCATCAAAGAGACCATCTCTCCCTCAGCTCTGCCTGAGGAGGTCCGGGCGATGCTGCCTTCGGAATCTACGGGTGGCTCAGAGGACGGTGTAGACATATACACCTGCGTACATCGGTCAGACAAAGACAACTACGAGGTCTGGCAGGAAGCTGCCGGTGAGACTGTTGAGTCCACCATGGGCACCTTCAAGGCTGACAAGCTCCCCTATATGGCGCTCAGGATGAACGCTGTGACCGGGATGGACTATGGGTACGGATACGCTGTCGAACTGTTGGGGGACCTCCAGAGCCTTGAGGCGCTGTCTCAGGCGATGATCGAGGGGGCTGCCGCTGCCTCCAAGGTCCTATTCTTGGTGGACCCAGCGTCCCCCACAAGAGCCCGTACATTAGCCGAGGCTCCCAACGGAGCCATCCGAGAGGGACGAGCGGACGATGTGTCCGTGGTCACGCTGGGATCTAAGGCAGCAGACATGAGGATTGCCTACGAGGCGATCAACAATATCTCCGAGAGACTGGGGTACAGCTTCATGCTGAACACCAGTGTCCAACGGCAGGGTGAGCGCGTCACCGCCGAGGAGATCAGGTACATGATCCAAGAGCTGGAGGCCCAGCTTGCCGGTCAATATTCGATCTTGTCCCAGGAACTCCAGATGAAACTGGTGACCCTGGTGATGGACCGCATGAAGTCCCAGGGGCGTCTACCGAAGATCCCCAAGGACATCGTGAAGCCCACCGTGGTCACCGGCATTGAAGCCCTGGGTCGCGGTCAGGATCTCACGAGACTGGATGTCTTCATCGCGGGGGCCATGCAGACCTTTGGTCCTGAGATGCTCAACCAGTATCTCGACATCCGGGATTATTTAGAACGTCGAGCGACGGCCCTGGGTCTACCCATGAAGGGCCTCGTGAAGACTGAAGAGCAGATCCAACAGGAGACGCAGCAAAACCAGATGCAAGGCATGGTCCAACAGTTCGGACCCCAGGTCTTGGATATGGCCCAGAAGAACATGGAAGCCCCTACACCCGAGGAAGGATAAATGGCTGAATACAGCAAAGTACAGTTTGAAGAAGGAACCGCAGGCGAACCCAAGGTGGACTCCGCTATGGAGGAAGCACTGGCCGCTGAGACGCCGGAGACACCCCCGGAGCCCGAGGGTCTTCAGATCCAGCAGGCGGACGGCGTAGAGAACGTCACCGAGAAGTTTGCCGGCGACTTCGACAAACTGGCGGAGGCATACAGTGAACTGGAAAAGAGATTCCACGCAAAACCCGAGACACCTGCTGAGGCTCCTCGGGCTGGTCTGGATGAGCTTCAACCGTATGTCGATGAGTACACGGCAACGGGCCAACTCAGCCCTAAGAGTCGCGCTGCATTGGCTGAGAAGTTCCCTGAAGAGCTGATTGACGATTACCTCCAGAAGTCCGCGACTGCCTCTGAGTTTGAAACCCTCAAGCAACAGCAGGAACTCGGAGCGATCTACTCGTCAGTCGGTGGCGAGGATAACTACAACCGCATGGTCACCTGGGCAGCAGACAACCTCCCGGCTGAAGACATCAACGCCTTCAATGATGCCGTGAACTCTGATCTCGCCCAGGCCAACTTGGCCGTCAAAGGACTGGCAGCCCTCTATACACAATCCACCGGGTCTTCCCCCCAACTCCTACAGTCTCGACCTGAAGGAAGTTCCGGCCCCTCTCCCTATGAGTCTTTGGCCCAGGTCACGGCTGACATGAAGAACCCGGAATACAAAACAGATCCGGCGTTCCGAGCGAAGGTCCAAGCCCGACTCAGTGTCTCAAACGTGATGTAAACAATGGAACTACCGAAATTCTCAGTGGGCAGTTTGACAAGCACCTCCGAAGGTGTTTCCCAGACTGGTCTACTTGGCCTATGTGGCTGGGTGCTTATGGGCGACTTCTCTGACTCCATCAAGACCGCCGCTCTTATTGCGGCTGCCGTTGGCTCAGGTCTTTATGCAATCAGCCGTGGGATGGCAAAGAAAAATGCGAAGTAGTCTTATCGCCCTGGCCCTTGTTGGGGCTCTAGCGAGTTGCGCTGTTCTGGATAAGACCATCGACGTTATCACCCCGGACGGCGAGGTTGAAACAACCACCGTTGGGGACCTAGTTGCCGACAACTCCGAAGGCATCTCCGGTGCCGTCGAGGGAATCGTCGGGACTGTCACGGGTAACCCCATGGCCGCTGGCGGAGCTGCTGCTCTTGCTGCGGTCCTCCTAGGTAGGGCTCGCCGTCGCAAGAAGGCTGCGGTCGTTGCCGAAGAGCCTAAGGATACCCCCGAAGCGTAATGTTGAGGCCCCTCCTGGTTGGCGCACTAGCCTTGGGGGGCTGCTCAACCCCTGGTGACTGGGGAGAATAACGGCGAAGATAACCGGAAGGACATCGAACAATAAAACACAACACACTTAGACTTATCGTCTGACCCGGCCCGTCAAGGCGGATAACCGGCTGCTCCAGGGTTTGTGCGCGAGTGTTGTTATTTCCCTTTTCTGTAACGCAAACCAACAAATCTAGGAGTATCAACAATGGTTGATGTTTCACGTCTTGGTCAGGTCAACGGCGCTTCTGATGCCGACGCCCTGTTCCTTAAGGTCTTCGCTGGAGAGGTACTCAGTACATTCCAAGAGACCAACAAATTCATGGACAAGCACACTGTCCGTACAATCTCCAGTGGTAAGTCAGCTCAGTTCCCGTGCCTCGGGGTTGCGGCTGCTCGTTACCACACTCCCGGTGAATCCGTAATTGATGGGGCCGACGCCGATGGTGACAACTACCTCAGCAAGATCAACCACAACGAGAGGATCATCTCGATTGACGATATCCTCACGTCTTCGGTCTTGGTCGCTGATGCAGATGAACTGATGAACCACTACGATGTCCGTAGTGAGTACGCTTCGGCCATCGGAAGAGCCCTCTCCAAGCGCATGGACCAGAACGTCATCTCGACGATCTTCGCGGCTGCCAAGGAGTCTACTCCGAACGTGACCGGCGGTCCTGTCGGCGGTGAGATCACCATGTCTGGTAGCACTGGCGACGACCTCATCGGTTTCGCCTTCGACGCTGCCGAACAGCTTGACGAGAACGACGCCCCGACCGACAACCGCTACTTTGCCCTTCGACCGGCTGAATACTACAAGCTGATTGAAGACGCAGGATCGGGTACGGCACTCGTCAACCGCGACTATGTCGGCGGTAACGGCGGTCTCGACTCGGGCGTGGTCTACAAGGTTGCTGGTATGACCATCGTGTCTACCAACAACATGAGGTCCACTGACTCTGACGCCGTCACTACGACTGGTGAGAACAACGATGTCTTCGGCAGCGCCGGTGTTGGCTACAACGCCGACTTCAGCAAGCTCTGGGGCCTCGCCTTCACCAAAGAGGCTGTGGGCACCGTCAAACTTGCCGACCTCTCCCTGGAGAGTGAGTACCAAGTGGACCGCCTCGCCACGCTCTTCCTTGCGAAGTACATGTGTGGGCACGGTATCCTCCGTCCTGAGTGCGCGGTTGCAGCCATCACGGCCTAAACCAAAATCTGAATCGGAGTCCTTCCTCCTCTGATGCCTCCTGGGGACACCTCTAGTTTCGACTAGGGGTGTCCCCCTTCTTTTCCTGAGAAACCAATGGCAATAACGAACACAACCAAATTGCAGGCAGTCAACACGATGTTGTCTGCGGTGGGCTCCAGCCCCGTCAGTACGTTGACCGGCCAGCAGACCGCTGATGCCGTGGTTGCTCAGAACATCCTGGATGAAGTCACCCGAGAGGTCACCTCCCAGGGGTGGGCCTTCAACTACGAGAGGAAAGTCCCGCTGTCTCCTGACGGTAACAGCGAGATCGTCCTGGGGACCGATGTGGCTCGCATTGACGCCACCCCCGGATACAACACGGGCCTGGATTTGGTCCAACGTGGGAACCGGCTGTATGACCGGAAGAACCACACATACACGATTACCGACAAGCTGACCTGTGATGTCATTTACTTCATGGCATTTGATGACACGCCGGAAGCGGCTCGTCGGTTGATGATGATTCGAGCTGCCAGGGTCTTCCAAGACCGCATGGTGGGCTCTGGGAATCACCACACATACAACATGACGGACGAGGTGAAAGCCTTGGCTGACCTGAAGGACATGGAGGGCGATACGGCGGATCACAGTATCTTTAATAATTACGACGTATACCGCATCATAGATCGCCCGACTGCCTTCAAGTCCTCCAGCCTGGACACCCTTAGCTGATGGCCCTGATTAACTCCCCGGTCCCCAACCTGATCGGGGGAGTCAGTCAGCAACCCGCTGCCTTGCGATTCCCCGGTCAGGCGGAGCTGCAAGAGAACGCCATGGCTACTGTGGTCGAGGGTCTCACCAAGAGGCCTCCGACAGAACACATAGCCACAGTCTTCTCGGGAGACGCCGGGACCGTGATGGCCCATACGATCAACCGGGATGCCGACGAGAGATATGTGGTTGTCCTGGGGGACCAGAGCGCTCTTGGAGACAACACCGTGCGGGTCTATGACATCGACGGTAACGCCAAGTCTATCAAGGACAACAGCGGGTCCGAATCCAGTGCAGGGGACACGGCGGTCTCTGCCGACTTCACCTATTTGGACTGCGATGATCCCACCCAGGATCTCAAGGTCATCACGGTGAATGACTATACGTTCATCGTGAACCGGAAGATCACCCCGGCGATGACTGCGGACACCACAGATGACCCCGGTAACCAGGCGTTGGTCACGATTGTCCAGGGTAACTACTCGACCAAGTACACGGTCAAGGTGTCCTATGACGATGGGGCGAACACCCGAGAGGTCACCATAACCACGCCAACCGGCGGGGCTGATGAGATCCAGACCACGGCGATTGCGACCAACATGAAGACCGCCTTTGCTACGGGGTCTGCCTCCAGTCCTGATGCCACGGTGACAGACACCGGAACCTTTGACACAGCCGAGTTTGCCTTTGCCGTCTCTGGGTCCACTGTCCACATCGAGCGGGCCACGTCTTCAGATGACTTTGACATCACCCTGGAGGACTCTGTCGGCAACGGGAACGCCACCCTGGTCAAAGACACCGCCCAGTTGTTCACGGACCTGCCGCTGGTTGCCCCGCATGACTTTGTCACAAAGATCGCGGGTGACCCCGAGTCCGGTATTGACGACTACTATGTGAAGTTCGTCTCAGATGATGGGGCCAGCTTTGCCAACGGCACCTGGGAAGAGACTGTGGAGCCAGGGATCGAGCATGAGATCGACTCGGCAACCATGCCGCACCTCCTGCTGCGGACGGCTGACGGTAACTTCCAGTTCACCCCGGCTGATGGTCATACCTATGACATTGACGGGACAGACTACACGGTCCCCGAGTGGACCACGAGACAAGCCGGGAGCACTACGACCAACCCGGACCCCGGATTCATCGGGGAGCCTATCAACGACATCTTCTTCTTCAAGAACCGCCTGGGGTTCCTGGCTGGAGAGACGGTCATCCTGAGTGAGGCCGGTGAGTTCTTCAACTTCTTCCGGACCACCATCACGTCTCTGCTGGACTCAGCAGTCATCGACGTGACCGCAGCTCACACAAAGGTCTCCATCCTGAGACATGCCGTCCCCTATGTGGAGGTCTTGGTGTTGTTCTCGGACCAGACCCAGTTTGTCCTGAGGTCTGAGGGTCTACTGACCCCGAAGACCGTGAGTATCACCCCATCGACAGAGTTTGAGTCGGATCGTTATGTTGCTCCAGAAGCTAACGGTGACTCGATCTTCTTTGCTACGACCCGAGGGTCTTATGCCGGTATCCGAGAGTACCGGGACGTGTCAAGCCAACGCCTGAGCTTTGAGGCAACTGAGGTCTCGGCCACAGTGCCTACTTATATTTCAGGCTCCATCTCTAAGATGGCCTCCTCTACCAAGGAGGATGTACTGGTCATCCAGGCGTCTGGCTCCACGTCAACCCTATGGGTCTATAAGTTCTTCAACAACGGTGGACAGCGGGTCCAATCCAGTTGGTTCAAGTACACGTTCACTGATGCCACCGTCAAGAACATCGACTTCATCGACTCCACGATGTACCTGCTGATCCAGAGAACCGAGGGCCTCTTCCTGGAGTCTCTCAACTTTGCCCCCGGTCAAGCGGACACCGACAGTACCTTCAGGATCGCGCTGGACCGGCGGATCAACGAGTCTGATTGTTCCCCCAGTCCGTCTTACGACTCGGGGACCGACAAGACCACGTTCACCCTGCCGTACAACATCTCCTCTGGGGCGACCATGCAGGTTGTCTCCAGGGCCACCTCGACGGTGGAACCTGGGATCAACTACCCGATCACCAAGAAATACACGAACACCGTGGTTGTCGCTGGGGATCTATCGTCGGCCCCTGTGTGGATCGGCGAGCAGTACACCAAGAAATACACGTTCACCAAGATCCATCTGCAACAGCCGTCTCAGCGCGGTGGTATGGCGGCTGTCTTGAGTGGCCGCTATCAGCTCAGGTATGGCACCCTGCTGTATGAGGACTCTGGGTACTTTAAGGTCAAGGTGACCCCGAGATACCAGACGGCCTATGAGTACCCCTTTACTGGTAGAGTCCTGGGGTCTGGCAACAACCTGATTGGGTCCCCGTCCATTGAGGATGGTGTCTTCAAGTTCCCCATGATGGGCAAGCACGATGAGCTAACCGTGGAAGTGGAGAATGACTCCCCGTTACCCAGCCGACTATTAGGTGCAGAGTGGGAAGCAAGCTACAACCCCCGCAGCACGCGCATGGGGTAGTCCTACCGGCGAAGCTGGCGGACATCCCGAAGATGAGCCAGCGGTTAAGACCGGCGGATCTGGTTGAACTGGAGGCTCATGGGGAGACTAATACCCTGGTGGCTCTCCTGAGGGCCGTGAGACGCTCTGAGAAGAGCTATACGGTCTGGCTGGATGATCTCCCCGCAGCCATCTTTGGTGTCGGCAGAGCCCCACAGGATGCGTCTGTGGGAGTCATATGGTTACTGGGGACACCAGAGATCGAGACCATCAAGATTCAATTCCTCCGGGAGTCACGCAAGTGGCTGGAGGAGATGTCACAGGAATATGACCTGTTGACCAATGTTGTCCACGAGGACAACCAACTGCACATCCGCTGGCTGAAATGGCTGGGGATGTCTTTCATTCGTCATCAACCCCCGTTCGTGGAGTTCGTCAAGATATGATCTTTTCTGGGCTGTTAATGCCGCAGATAGCGGCAACGATGCAGACAGCTGCCAGTATGTCCATGATGCAGATGATGTTTGCCGTCAACGCTGCCCAGTCCCTTGCCCAGTACATCGGTCAGCAACAACAGGCCTCTGCCATGGCTGACTACCAGCAGCAGATGTATGACCAGAACAAAGAGATCGCGGATCAAGCGGCTGTTGACCAATACCAGGGGTTTGGCACCCGGACATACCAGGAGCGTGAGGCGGCTGCCCTGGACATTATGAATGCCTCCAGAGCTGCCAGAGAAGCTATGGGTACCGCCCGAGTCTCCGCCGGTGAAGCTGGTGTCTCTGGGGCCTCCTCAGACGCCATGCTGCAAGACTTTGAGAGACGCCAGTTTGAGTACACCTACGGACGCTCCAGGTCCCAGGACTTCCGTGAGCAAGCCTATGAGAGTCAGAAGAAGGGCATCCGGTCCCAACAGCAGGGCCGCACCCTGTCCATGCTGCCGAAGCCTGTGGATAGACCTGACTTCCTTGGGGCTGCCTTGAGGATCGGCGCGGGGTACATGGATGCCAAGAGGCAATTCAGCGTTCCCGTTTGGAAAGACGGCAGATACAACCTTCAGTCTTACTAATGGCCCAGCAGAACCCCTATATCCAGAAGCCGGTACGCCGCAAGCCGGTCAGCCTGAATCTCCCTGGGGCCTCGGTGACTCCGGCGGCTTCCCCGGTTGACACCTACTTCAGGACGAACCTACCGCAACCGTCGCAGACCAATGCGTTGCTACAGGTAGCCGGGGCTCTCGCGCCGTTCTCCAAGTCACTGGGGAATTACCTCCAGTTCAACATGGAGAACCAGCAGGACGAGGCGAAGATCCAGGCGGAGATGGATGTCAAGGAGTGGTCTGTCGAACAAGTCAAACAGGTTGCTGAGATGTCTCAGGAGGAACTGAAGGCAACGGGTCTCCTGAATGGTCCTGTGGCTAACCGTCCGGATTACTATATCGCCGCCAAGATCAACGCCGGTAAGCGTCTCGGGGACATCGCCCAGCAGGGCATCATCGCCAAATACGGCGAGATGCTGGCGGATCTGACAGACCCCTCGAAAGAGGTCAACATCGCGGAGGCCCTTGGGGGAATCCGTGAAGAGGTCTTGGGGGAGTTCGGGGAGATGGGGTTCTACTCCCAGAAGGGAGCGTCGGCTGCTGTTGATCCCCTGATTGACAGCCTGACCAAGAAGACCATCGAGGCAAAACAACAGAGGGTCGAAGAGGAGAACATTGAGAACCTGACGGTTGGGTTTGTAAAGGCGTATATGGCGGTTGCGGCTGATGAGAAGACTACGCCGGGTGAGATACAGATGTTGATGGGGATCACCCAGGCTCAACTGGAAAAGTACAAAGCGGTAGGCGGTAAGAAGCCTCAAGACATCCTGTTTGATTCCTTGGAGAGAGCTGCCGGTGAACTGGTGGAAGACGGTTCTGAATCTGTGGCTGTAGCCCTGATGGAGATGGCTAGGACGACCCTGGGACCCGGCGGTAAACCGCTGGCTAAACCGGGGACCAAGGCGCATGAGCGTCTGCTGGAGCTTGAGGACAGGATTGAGGGGAAGGCGGAGGAGAACCGGAACAAAGACCGCCGGGACTACCGGGAGAAGAACATTGTGGCTGAAGAAAAGGCGGCTGATGTTGTCACTGGGTTTTACAATGACAACCCCGTGGGAACGGAGTTGACCCCGGAGATTGAGGCAGAAATCCGGCAGGTCTTTGAAGCCGAGGGCCTTGATGGCTTTGCTGCTAACAGCTTTATCTTTAGCCAACGCGAAATAGCCAAAGAGCGTCAGTCCGTTACCACGGACATGGACACCTACCGGGCATTTGAGCGACGCCTTGCAGACGGCGAAGTGATCCCCGCTGGGGACCTAGTAGATGAACTCGGGGTGGCGTTGAGTATGCAGGATTTCCAAAGACTCAAGACGGCCAACGACGCCAACAAAGAGACCCCGGAACGTAAGGCGGAACAGGATGACGCCTGGAGTATCTTTGTCACGAACGTCCTGGGAGCTGACGGAATTAAAGGATACACGGGAGAGTCCCAAAAGACTCTGACGAACAGACTGGCGGCTGCAAAGAAGGCTTACAGACGTGAAGCTGCTGCTGCCAGGAAATCAGGAGAATGGGATACATTCCTGGATCGGTGGTCCCCCGGAGGTGCGGCGGTAACCCGGTTCCGCCAGGAAGCCGAAGAGGCCCTACAGTTCCGCACGGATCGCCTGCCGGAGTTCTTGATGTCTGACGGTGTCGTAAAGACCCAGCATAATCTGTTCATTCAGACCCTCCCAGACATGGAAAGTAAGGAGGCGGAAGCGGCGCAGACGGAGAAAGCTCAAGATGTCTGGTATGCCCGTCTACCAGATGCAATCGCCTGGGCCGAGGCAAACTCCGACCGAGACTCTGAGATCCCCCAGAAGGTTGCCCAATTTATGAGGACTAACGCTCAAGCCATGAGGAACGAAGTCACCCTGGCTGGCGCTGCGGTGGAAGAGGCTGTTGATCGGACTGGAAGACAACTGCCGGGGGCTATCCGCTATATGGCGGAAGAGGGTCTACCGGGCGAGGAGTTCTTACGTGAAGGCGTGGACCCCACCCGGCCCCTTCGGGAGAGGCTCCGCGAGGGGTTCATCGAACTTAGGAAGAAGGCTCTTGGGAAGACCTACAACCAAGCGGCGATAGATGGGTCTAGTGAAACCTGGAGCGCGGAACATATACCATCCTTGCAGGCAGCTTTGGGGGAATTCGTAGCCTCTAGGGGGACGGAGATTTCCAACTACCCGGATGCCGACTGGAAGAAGTCTCGAGGTTCTTCCGCAAGATATATGCTCACAAACGGAGGCATCCATCCTCAGTGGTTTATTGACGATAGAGGTTCGCTCGTCGGATACGGCGGTTTCTCCTTCACCCTTGAAGAAGCCACGCAGTTCCTCCCCGAGACCTACATGGGGGCCGGTATGGATGCCGACAAACTGCTGGCCGGTGAAGTCCCCGCTGGAATAAAAGCCGAGGAGATCCGCCCGTCTCTCATGCGGCTCTTCAGGGACCGGGCTCACTTTGAGGAATTCGAGGCTGAGATGAAGGCGGTCCCCGACACAGATGACGGCACTCTCCTGGCTCAAACCAGGATCGGCAAACTAGCGGCTGCTCTCGGTCTCCGCCCGACAACCATGGACAACAAGTGGACCGCTCAAATTCTCATGCAACATCAAGCTCAACTCTTAGAGGACTAACGTGGGTCTGATCTCTGACGATTATCTCAATGAGCCGCTGACCTCCTCCCTGCGGCCTGACGAGAAGCCTCTTGCGGAGCAACAGGAAGAAGACTTCGGCTTCTTCGACTATGCCGGGGACCTTGCGGCGGCTATTCCTAGAGGTCTCGCAGGAGCCGTGGAAGGCATCGCGGAGATCGGCAACATCATCCCCGGTGTTGACTACGACATCGCCGCGAACCTCGGGTTGGGCCGGAGTAAGACCTTCGTTGGCGGAGCCCTTGAGGGAATCACCGAGTTCGCCACCGCGTTCATCCCGGTGGTCGGCTGGGTCGGTCGGGGTGCCAAGGTTGCCGGGATGGCTGGCAAGGCTGGTAAAGGTGTCAAGTTAGCAGGTGGTCTAGAGAAAGCCGCCAAACTGAAGGGAGCCCGAGGCTGGGCAGCTCGCAGAGGTCAGGAAGCCATCGCGGGTGGTATCGCAGACTTCGGGGTTATGCAGGGCCATGAGGCCAGACTGTCGGATCTCATCGAGCAGTTCCCCGGTCTCCAGAACCCGGTCACCGAGTTCCTCCAGTCCGACGAGGATGACCCCGAGATCGTGGGTCGTCTCAAGGCGGCTGTGGAAGGCCTCGGTGCGGGGATCGTCTTTGACTCCTTCCTGTTGGGTATCAAGGCACTCCGTAAAGGTAAGCAAGCGTTCAACGACGGGGTAGCGAAGGGGTTGTCTGATGAAGCTGCTGGTAAGAATGCAGTAGATGCCGCAAACGGCGTGTACGGAGCCGAGGAAGTCTCCCAGGTCGCCCGGTCTCTCAATGTCTCCGACGATCAAGCGGTTGGCGTTCTGGGTCTGGCGGATGCCATGGGTCTTGACCGGAACTCTATTGAGTTCACCAGGGGAGCTGAACCAGGGACCACGTCTCTCCGCCAGTTACCTGATGGGCGCGAGGTAGAGACCCGGCAACTCGGGGTTCTCTTCTCGCAGTTAGACCGCGCTCTTAAAGACGCTCCCCAGCGGAAGATGACCACAGGTCAACTGGAGAAGTACCTCCAGAAGTCCGGGGTCAAAGCTGAAGAGATCGAGTGGTCTGGTCTGAGGGACATCCTGGATGAGAACCCCAATGTGGATCTCGATGAGGCCATGAAGATGGTCTCGGGGATTCAGGTTGAGGAGGTTGTTCTGGGGTCAGATTTGGCTGATCGGCGCGGCCCTGTTAGTAGTTCCCCAAAATACGGGGGCTCATCCTACACCCTCCCCGGCGGTGAGAACTACCGGGAGCTGTTGATTACGCTACCTGGGGGAAAGACCAGTGAAGAATTCGTGCAGGACCGGGATGCCGCTTGGCGGGTCATCGAAGCCCTCCCCGGCTTTCCTACTGATGCCCACCCCCTGGCGCAGACTCGATGGGCGCGAGAAGAGGCCCCGCCTGAGATATATTCACGGTGGTCCGATGCTACCGAGGGTACTCGGGCAGGTGGCCGACCTCCTGGGCAGTACACCGGAAGCCACTTCGACGAACCCAACATCCTGGGACACATCCGGTTTGACGAGCGGGTCGGGGCTGACGGCAAGAAGACCCTGTTCATCCAGGAGATCCAGAGTGACTGGCATCAGGCTGGGAGGAAAGAGGGGTATGCTGTTGGAGAAACTCCGCGAGTCGATCTGGTAGAT
>Ga0209349_1000732_pt1 | contig 16409 bp, 28 predicted proteins | sample ETNvirnome_2_130_FD_184067 | JGI IMG/M metagenome (GOLD analysis project Ga0209349, IMG submission 184067) | Marine viral communities from the Pacific Ocean - ETNP_2_130 (SPAdes) (version 2) | ecosystem: Environmental > Aquatic > Marine > Oceanic | place: Pacific Ocean | collected 2013-06-22
CAAACGATACTAATACAGCCGTTTTTGAAACAAATGTTAAGAAAGATGTTTTAGGTCAGTTGGTTTTATATTTATACACAAATAAAGTAATGTCAATTAAACAAATGGCTGAAGCTTGTGAAGTTCCTCAGTCAAGGATACGAAAGTACAAAGATGAAGCCCAAGATGCATTAAGGAAACTACACAAACTAAAAGTAACTGCTTTCCAACCTTATTAACTGTTAACAAGATATTTTAAATATAAGTAAAGATATAATAATAATTATGGTTGTTAGAATTATAGGTAAATCTAAGGCTAGTTTACAAAAAGCAATACGGGCAGGACGTAGAAAAACAGCCGAAGGTAGATTAAGAAGACAAGGTAAGAGTGAAGAAGAAATAAAAGAAGCTCTTGCTGAACCAACACCAACTGCACCAAGAAGTGCAACGGCTACTGAAATAGCTGAACTAAAACAATTCGGAACTAAAGAAGCAAAAGGAACAGCAGTAATAACTAGAAAAAGTGGAGTGAAGGAATATTATAGAGATGGTACTCGCGTGGCTAGACAAACCGTAGGTACAACAGCAATACCAACTTCTGCTGAAGTATCAAGACAACAATCTTTGATAGATAGAACTGATAGCGGTTTTGTAGCATCAATCTCAAAATATCAAACAACAGAATCACGACCTATCTCATGGACACAAGCAATTAAGACTGCTGGAGTTAAGAAAACCGTTAAGGCTTTCTTCACACCACTTGACAAAAGAACACCTTATCAACAAAATATAGTTGACCCAGTTGGACGTTTTGGACAATCAGCAGTAATAACAGGGCTTACGTTAGTACCTATTGGTCGTGGTATTCAATGGGGCGGTAGGGCTTTAACTTGGGGAGCAACAAAGTTAGGTATAAAGAAAACAACCCAAAAAACCGTAGGTACGATAGGTACGAGTGTTTTTGCAGGTGGTTCAGCGATAGCAATAGCCCCGACTGCAAAAAGAGCCATTAAAGGTGAAGCTACTGCTGAAGAATATGGGGCTTTGGCGGGTGGTACTTTTGTACTATCGGCATGGACAAAACCAATTAGACAACGAATATTTACAGGGGGTAAAAGATATTTTAAACCCTCAATCAAACCCGCTTCAAAGGTACAGGTCGATACAATATTAGCACCAGTTATTGAAGTTCAAGAGGGACAGAAAACCGCCCAAACATTTATAGGTATTACTAGAGCAAAAACACCCGACCTTTCAAAGATAAAAATGCGTAAGTTTATGGGCGGTCAATTTGATGAAGGATTAGGTACAGCTAGAGGCGTATTAGTACAAGAAGGTGGTAAAGTAAGTGGGTTTATTACTGAAGGTAGAAAAGCAAGTTTTCCTTCAGGTAGAATGTTTGATATACGCTTTGGTTTTTCTCAAATGGTGGGAAGATTTAAACGAAGAAAACCTTTTGTAACTACTGAAATAACAGAAACACCGTTTGCAAGAGGAGCTTATACGATAGGTGAAGAAGGTTATGGTACTATTACCAGTTTAAGACGTGCAAAACAAAAAATTGATTATGATGATTTTCTTGGTGGTAGTAGTAAAACCAAAACAAAACAAGTAACTAAAGAAAAACTTATACAGATGGAAAATTTAGGGGGGCAACAAGCTCAACAATTTGCTAGAGATATAAGAAAAGACATAACGAAGGGTAGAGTTTCAAAGGCACGTTCTAAGATTATTAGCAATATTAAATTAGATACAAAAATACTAGGTAAGAGTTTACAACAAACAACAACAGGTTTAGCAGTAGTACAACTATCAAAAAAACGAGAGAATGCGTTAACTAAAAGACTATTGTCAACAGGTCAAACAATGGCGGAACAACAAAGATTTATTATGGGAAAAAGATTAAGAACACCAACAACAACAACAACCAGAACAGGCTTACCACCGCCACCAACCGTACCACCGAGAGTTCCGTTTATTTTCCCACCACTTATGTTTGGATTTGGCGGGGGTGGACGTGGATATAATTGGAATAAAAGAATAAAAGGTAAAGAAGTCGGTGGAAGATTTACCCGAAGTTTCACCGCTAATGTTTTAGGATTAAAAGCACCAAGAAAGAGAAAGCTTAAAAGAAAGTATACAGGATTTGAATTAAGAATATAATGGGTTTACTAAGAGCAATGATTTTTTGTACTATCCTAATGGTAGGTTCTATATTAATTGGTATAGTATTGTATGATGATTATATTACTGCTAAGGAATTTTGTGAAGCTGAAGGTTATGATGGTGTAAAGTATGGCTTTATAAAAAGTCAATGTTACGAGAATCAAATAACTTTTAAATCAGTTTTCAACTCAGGACAAAGCTTAAATATAAGTACGAATTTTAGTACCTATGAGTTACCCTTCTGATTACCCAGAGGTTAGCGACATTTCTACCGAAGCTACTCGTTATGAAAGTCCAAACACACAAGCACTATTAGAATATTCAAGACTGGACGCAGACTTACAAGAGATATATTTAATTTTATCAGGTCAAGTATATGATGAAGCCAACGCCAAAATTGTGAAAAGTAAATATAGTCGGGCTTTACTTAATAGCGATGGGGTGTTGGCTATTATGATGCAGTTACGTCCTTATTTTTCTAGGTCGGCTACGTTCAATGATATTAAACCAGAATATATTATGAAGATGCTCAAAACAACAATGAAAAATGTCCAGCGTCAATTATTAAGTTCAATTAATCAAAAACGGTGGGAATTACATCAAAGTGATATAGAAGCTATATGGGAAACCCTACGAACTTATACTACAATCAATCTTAACAGAAGTAATAAAGGTGGTGAACGTACAGCAATTACTACAAGTGTTCAAAGCAAAGAAATAACAAACCAACAAGCACCGAAACAAAAGAAAAGAATTTTTGGGATTAATATAACATAATGGCATTCGCAGAAGGATTTAGTGGTTTAGCATCAAGTTCAGGAGCATCTAGTTTAGCAAACTCAGTTATGACTTTTGTTGTAGCTACAATGTTTATTCTTATTATTGGTGGTCTTTTACTTATACTAATTCTTGTTCTAAAAGGGGGTAGATACAACACAATAGCTACTGTATTTGTACCTACTCACGCAGGGTTTAAACAGTTGAAATATAAAGTTGGGTTAATACCAAATAAGAAAACAGGTAAGCCCGAATTTACTATAAAGAAACCTAAAGTAGTTATTAATAATTATAACTCAGAATATATTATCCCCTCAGGTAAAAGAGGGTTTTTTTCTAAAGACCAATGTTTCTTAGTGTTGACAAAGATTAATAAGTATGAAATGCTAAACCCTATGGTAGTTCGAGAGGACGGGAGTGCCATTGCGTTTGTTGCAAAGAACGTAGGTAAAGATAGACTAAGCGAATTAATGGATACACAAGTAGAAGAATTATTTACAGTTGAGAGTTTTCTCGATAAATATGGTATGCAAATATTCTTTGGCTCGGTTATGTTCGTTCAAATCTTAATGGTTATTTTATTAATTCAATATGGAAACAAAATTTTGGGTGCGTAAAGAAAAGCACAAAAAGGCAAAAAGGACATTCAAATTAGTCAGAGGTTTATTATTAACTGCTGGTATTCTTTTAAGTTTATTAATTCCTGTTATGGCTCAACCGCCAGACATCGTAGCACCGCAACCAGGCTGGATACAATTAAGTAACCAACCTTTTTTAGAATTTACACCAACAGGTGGCGTAGCTACTGCGTGGGAATGTACGATTTCTGACCAGGTTATACACCCAGGTCTACCACCAGCAACAAGCAACGAAACAATGTACCAAGTAACTACTTCCGTTGCGGATACAATGGGTCAGGTTACTTTCAAGAACATAACTGCGGGTTATCAAGGTGTTTGGCATATAGCTTGTCAATATCATGACGGTGTAGCATGGACGGGGTTAGGAAACCCAAGTCTGTTTATGTATCCTTATTCTTTAAGCGATAGTTGTCAAACTGCCGATTCGGGCGTATTTACAGGTCAACCAGATGCTAACTACCAAGTATTTGACCCACACACACCGATAGATAGAACCATTTACCAAAAGAAAACATCTTTGAGTCACCAAGTAGGTAGTATTGGAAATAATATTACAAAAATTGAATTATTGATTGAATATAATGATAGTGTGTTTTGGGTAAATGATACTTACGATTTAACAAGTCTTACTGTTACTGATGGTGTTACTAGAAACGAATTTGAATATATAAGCCCGATAGATAGTACATCGCAAGGTTTCCCGCATAAATACAACGCAACCTATAAAGTTTATACTGACAATTTTCCTAATGGTACAACTTGTATAATTCCTTATCAGTACGCAGTAAATATTAACCCAGATTTAAATTCAGATACGGGGGCAATTCAAAGTAACGCTTTACTTGGTGGTATCTTTTTACTTATAGGTTTTCTTTGGTTTATAGGGGGTAAACGTGGTTAGACTAGAAGTTAATTTAAGTAGAATGGGACTGGAAAAACAATTACATTACTTAATAATATGGTATTTATTCTTTGGTGTGTTTAGTTATGTTGCTGATTTGTTCAGTAATTTTTTCTTATTCGGTAATGACATCATAACCGTATTCTTAACTCTCGGAATGTGGTTCACTTATATTTTAGCTATTTATACAATAATCATATTGTTCTTTTATGTAATCGGTGTGTTTAGTAATGTTGGTAAAGAATAAAAACGCTAAGTTGACAAGAGTTTATATAAGCTCAGACAATCTGTTAAAGAAGGCAAGTGAAGAAACAGGTATCCCAAAAGTTCAAATATTAGAACTAATAGTTAAAGATGCTCTGTTTGGTAAACGAGATTTCAACGATTACCTAGATAAACTTGAGAAGGAAATTAATGGTATATTCAAAACTAAAAAATAAGAAAGGTCAAGTAACTGACTTAATGGTTTTTCTGGTTACACTTTTTGGTATTGCAATCTTTGCTACGGTTATGTGGCAAGTTGGTGACGGTATCCAAAACAGTTTGACAACTGAAAGCACTTTGAATATGTCTAATACTCACATCAATAATACAGTTAATAGTGGTATAGATAAAACCGCAAAGATGGGTGATACAATGGTAGGTTTAAGTTTTATTGGACTGCTTTTAGTTTTATTAATATCGGCAATTCTTGTACCCACCAATATTATATGGACGGTTATTTATTTAGTAGTGGGAACTATAATGTGGTTCTTATCAGTTCCAATAAGTAATATGTGGGAAAGCTTTATCAATAATCCTTCAATGTCAGGTATGGTTGCCGAGATGCCATTAACTAATCAGTTGTTCTCTAACTTACCTGTTTTTACTACAATTATTTTAATGATATTAATTGTAATACTCTACGGTAAAAGATTCCTGTTCACTCAGGACGGGGGTGGACTATGAAACTAACTAGACTATTTTTAATTCTTGGAATGCTTTTAATTTTACCAGCTTCAGTTTTAGGACTTACTGCGGGTGATACTCAAGCTTATTATAAATTAGAAAATAGCGGGTTTAATTATGCCGATAGTACACCAACAGGAGCAGATATTACAAGCGGTTCAGCACCCGTACAAGCACCAGGAATAATAAATTTTGGGCAAGATTACAGCGGGGATAGAACCTGGACTTCTACAACTATAACAACGGGTGGTTCAGGTAGCGTTAATGTTTGGTTTAATACTGATTTTGAGGGCGTAGGTAGTAGAATGTTTTTTGATGCTAATGACGGTTCAGCAAGAACTTTTATGTATTGGTATGGAAATCAAGGGGCTTATAACTTTCGGATAGATAACGTTGATGTTTTTGGTAATACAATGGGTGCAGTTGGGACAGGGGCGTGGCACATGGTAACAATGACTTGGACACCAACAGCACAAACACTATATTTAGATGGTAACCCGATAGCGTTTGATACCCAAACATTAAGTACGACTGATTTTACTACTACGTATGTAGGTTGTCATAATGGCGGGTCAGACTGTTGGGACGGCGACCTAGACGAACTAAGTATTTGGAATAGCACTTTATCAGGGGCAGAGATAATTGATTTATATAATGGCGGTTCACCAACAAGTAGCCAACAATATCCTTATGCTCCGAGTAACACTTATCCGCAAATAACAGATATTGCTAATCAAGTAATATTTGAAGATACATCACTAGAGAATGTTTTATTTAATGTTACTGATAATGAGGACGCACCAGCAACTTTAGTAGTAACTTCTTGGAGCAGTAACGAAGCTTTAGTCCTTAATTCAAGTATTTTATTAGGTGGTACAAATGGAGAACGACATTTAAATTTAACACCTATTGCTGACCAATTCGGAAACACAACAATAAACGTAACCGTAACTGATACGGGCGGATTAACTAACAGTACCACATTTAATCTTGAAGTTTTAAACGTCAATGACCCACCAGGCATTACACCAATAAACGATAAAACAATGGTATCAAATCAAACGTTAAGTATTGGGTTCAATGTTACAGACATTGATAACTTATTTACCGACTTAATTTATACACCTAGTTTTACTGATGAAAGTTTATTTTCTAATTGGACTTTTAGTTATTCTAACACTTCAGCACAAGTATTTAATATCACGGCTAAACCTATTGCGTTTGGTAATTCAGAAATTAATATATCAGTAAGTGATGGAGAATATACTAACAGCACTTTGTTTTTAATGACGGTAAATTGTAATACTTCGGTTTATAATCCAAGTGGAGCGCCGTATGATAACCCGCCAACTTCAGTGGATTTAATACAGAGCTGTTATATTATTGATGTAAGCTTTGATGGTGAAACAGATATTTTAAATTATAACTTTACAGATTTCGGGGGTACGAGTAATAGGTCTTTTATTTATGTTTATAAAACCACAGGTGGACTGAATCAAGAAATAACGTATGAAACTACTAATAATCTTTCAGGAACTTGGTATTTTGATTACAGTGCTACTTATCCTAATGATGACTTTACGGTTTACGGGTGGAGCAGGTTTACCGAAAGAAACGTAACGGGTAAGGTTTTACCCGCTAATATTCAAGTGTTTAAACAAAGCTATTCACAAGTAGCCACGCTAAATACTTTCTTTAGTAAAAGTGATGGATTAATGTACGCATTGCTTATACTTGTATTATTTGCTACAATAGGTGTAGCTTCACAAAGTGCAACGTTAAGTTTAATACTAAGCGTTACAGGATTATGGTTAGCTAGTAAATTCGTACTAAATGTTCCCGAAGAGTTCTTATGGATAGCGGGGGCGTTGGTAATGTTCCTAATTTATTATATAGCTAAATTGAGGGTCGACTAATGAAAAAAGGAAATTTAAACTTCACGAGTATAATTATGTTTTCCCTAACTTTAGTTCTTGTAATATCTGGACTAGGTTATACAGTCGGTTATGCTAATCAAAATTACGGGACTACTTTCAATACTAATATTTCAGGGACGGACATTATGAGTCCAAATTATACCAGCTTAGAATACTTTACTAATGCTACACAAGTTGCTAATGTAACTTTCAATATCACAAATCCTACACTAAGTACCATGCAAAGTAGTACCTCATTTATTACAGAAGGTATTGCGGGTACTTGGGGTATTATACAGGATTTACTTAGCTTAGCACCGTTTGGAGAGTTCGGAAGCCTACTCGGTTCAGCGATAATATTAATAGGTAGTATTATACTATTTATTCTATTATTACAGTTCTTCTTCAACAGGAACTTAACATCATAATATGGCATATCCATTACCAAATGCAGTAAACACTTCAGGAGATTACATGAGTTACGTAGTTAGCGTAGACCCAAATTTCTTTAATGTATTCCTACTTGGGTTCTTCCTAATCCTATTTGTCGGGTTAAGGGCAAGTCCGAATATTGGCACAGCGGTAGCGTGGGCTACTACAAGTTTAATTTGTTTCTTTTGTGCGGTTCTACTTCTAGTCGGTGGTTATATCGGTTCATCTAGCCTTCTTTACTTAGTTGGGGCAGTTGTACTCGGAATAATCCTATTGATGAGAGAAGTTGGGGGTTAACAATCCTTTTTAAACCAACAAGAACTATCTTGGTTATGTTGTCCAAACTAATTAACAGCAAAAAGGGACAACTAGGTATTAACGTGCCGTTTTAGATGGTGACATTTAAAATAATCAGTGCGGTATAAAGCGGGGAACTCTAAGTCGAAAGATAAGAAAACCCGAACCGAAGGATATACTAAGTATATTCAGGGGCAGAGCATAGGTGGTGAAAAGATATAATCCACCCAAGAGACCGCACCATGTCAAGTACATGAAAAGGTATGCCGAACTTGTGGGAAACCATAAGAACTATGGGATAAAAAGCCCGTAGGGTAACACATTGACATTGCAAAGTTTGACAATAGGGTGAACGAAAATAGCCCGTTAGTTATGGCGACATAACTAAATGTATCGCGAAATTAAGCGGGAAAGTCTAAGGTGAAAGCTAAGATAACCCGAACCGAAGGATATACTAAGTATATTCAGGGGCAACGCATAGACGGTGAAAAGATATAATCCGTCCACGAGTTCGCGACATCTCTAGTAGATGAAAAGGTATGCTGGACTTACAGGAAACTGTAAGAAGCTGAGGATAAAAAGCCACAGTAAGAAACAAAACGTAGTTGTCGTAGCATTAGTACTTGTAGTAGGATTCCAAATTTTGGCATCTATCCAAGGCACATTGGTGGCTGGAACAACTGCAAGCAACGCTACAATAACGGTAAGTAAATTGCCGTCTTACTAAGTGATTAGTGAGATAATGAGTGCGGAAAAAACGGGAAAGTCTGAAATGATAACCCGAAGGGAAGTTTTGACTTTAAAAGGTCTTAACACACGCAACGACTAGATACTGAAACTCGAAAGAGAATATAACGTATCCAAGAGACCGCGCCAACTCAAAGAGTTGAAAAGATAGTCTGAGCTTACAGGAATAATAACTGTAAGAAGTAGGTGGTAAACTCATCTACGGTAACAAAACTGACAAAACGCTATTGACACAAACGTTGTAGGTAATCTTGGATTAATTGCATTAATTGCAGTTATGAGCGTTGTACTATTCCTGATTGCAGGATTTGCAACTCGGAGATAAATCCTAGTTGGAACATACCCGTTGTGGACAAGATACAGCGGGTCATATTCATGGCATCATCATCAACAGGTCACGGTATTTGGAAATGGCGACCAATAGGGCGTACTTTCAGATGGCAAAGGTATCGAGGTTATCGAAGAAAAGAGGACGCTCAGAAACGAGCTTTTTTATACGGTCAGTCAGGGGCTTATTTAACAAGAATTAAAAAAGAAGGCAACCAATGGGTTATTTATTTAAGAAAGAAGTCAACAACAGCCAAGAGGTTTTATGAATAGTTTACAAACATTAATAAACAATGAGGATAAAAGATAAAGATGGCGAAAAGAAAAATAAGTCAGATGCGAAATAAAAAGGGGCAAGTTTCTGAGTATAAAAGCAGGTCTAAAGAAGGTTGGGAACGTGGACGAGGTGCGAAGCGTAAAGGTAATCCTCGATATAAACCTGTAATTAGAAATGGACGTAAAGTTTACATTCTGAGGAAAAGATAAAATGAAAAGATGGAAAATATTAAAGTCTAGCAATAAATCAACTTGGGTTAAAGGAACACAAGGAGTGGGTTGGAATATTCCAAAGGACAACAAACAAATTGATATTTATCGAAGAATAAAGGGAAAGAATAAAGGAAAATACGAGGTTCAATTTTGGGAAGCAAGCGCAGGTAAAAGAGGTCGAGTTACAAGAACAAGCCCTTTTGTCAAAACACGAAGTGAAGCGCTAGCTTGGGTAAAAAAATTCAAAAAGAGGAAAAGATAAAGATGGCGAAAAGAAAAACAAAACGGGGCATGGCAATTAATCAAGGTCTAATGGATATGGCGGTCAATAACCCAAAAAAATTTAGAGCTTGGGCAGAGAAACAAGACCCAAAACTTTTAATATCTATGAAGAAAAATTGGAGTAAAAGATAAAGATGGCGAAACGAGAAACAATAATTAAAAATGCCAGAATTAAGGAATTAAGAAGACAACTTAAAATGGCTAGAGCAGGTAAAATGGGTGCAAGTTCAAAACAAGAAGCAAAATTCCTTGAGGCAGAGATTCGGAGATTGAGGAAAAGATAAAGATGGGTTATAAAGTAAGATTTAATACAAGGGCGAGGGGAAACCCAAGAACAACAACAAGTTTTACATTTAAAACAAAAAGAGAAGCAGAAATTCACGCAAGGAGGTTAAACTTTGCGACAAGTCAAGATACAAAACGAATTGGCGGAAGAAAACCTGCAAACGCAAGAGTAGTTAAAGTGAGGAGGAAAAGATAAAGATGGCGAAAAAATATAAAAAATATATGAAAGGTGCGTACGGTAAGAAAAAGAATAGATTTTCTAGATGGATTTCTAATAGCAAGAAGGCGTTAGGCAAGTTATAGGTGAACAATGGTAAGGTATTACATACCCACGTCAGCTAAAAGAAACGCTAAGCGGGGTTTACACCTAAGTTCCAAGAGAAAGGTAGGGGTTAAGAACTTAGTTTCTGCGTATAAAATTCTAAATAAATCTAATCTAAATAAGAAAGAAGCCAGATTGGTTGCAAAATTCTATGGCGATTCTAAAAACAAACAATTAAATAGTATTGAGATGATGTTAAACGGTGGGTGTAAGTTCTCACGAGTAATGTATAGGAAGACAAAAAAATGAATATGTTATTAGTTTCTTGGGGTATGGGTATTGGGCTGTTCGTAGGTATCTGTTTCTTGTTATATCCGATAGTTTTATACTGGCATTTAGTTGGTAAAGCAAAGCGTGGAGAGATTAAAAGAGAGGATATTTTTGGCGAATGACAACACTAAATAAATTTAGGAAAGATACATTGGGTTGGTTAAATGAATTTCAGTTAGGGTATTTCTTAGGAATTGGGCTTGGAATAATAAGTATGCATTTATCTTCTGGGTTTAGTTTGAATTTGCTACTTATAGGACTCATAATAGCCGTAATATTAACTACTTCATTGAGGGGGATTTTGCGAATATGAGCATTCTTACTTGGATTTTGATACTTACTTTTGTTTTTTGTGGCTATTCTACTTGGTATATTGTAACAAATTGGACTAGATTTAAGGCAATATATCAGCAACTTTATGAGGAAAAACAAGCAATAGCCCGAAGATATTTGAAAGAAAAACAAGGTTTTGATAAGATTTAATCGCTATACTGAGAGCCTTTAGGCTCTTCGTGGGTCTTTTGTCCACTATTCCCCTCGTATAGCGTTTTCAAAGTATATATTGAAAGTGGTAGGTAGTATATTGGCTTATTGCTCTATTTATTATTATGATAAGAATATGTATCCTGTATTATCGAAAGTATTATAAAGAAAGAATATATATACTTAGTATGAAAAAGACACAAACCTTAGAAGCTGAAACAACCCAAAGTGGTATGACAGTAGAATTAAACAAAGTAATTGAACTAATTAATAACGAAATAGATGAGTTATATTTTGTTCGGTTCAGAAATCAGAAAAGCCAAGAGTGGTTAACTGAAAACTCTGTTAAAATCGACACTCTCAAAAAGTTAAGAAGCCGACTACGGTCTGAGGTAAAAGAATGAAATCAGAAAAAAACAAGGAACAACAAACAATGTTATCATTACTCAAGGTAGCAATGGAAAATGGATTAAATGGTGAGTATAACGAAGATGAACACCATTTAGCAATTTGGAGTGTGAAAGAATAAATGGCTAGTATAATTATATCTACAACAATACCCGCTGAACTACACGAAAAAGCAAAACGTGCCAACCTTAAATGGTCACACGCTTTACGTTTTGGTATTATTAAATTGTTAAAGATAGAAGAAGGTGAAGATTTAGCAGAAACCAATACCGATATAAACGAATTAAGAAAAGAAATTCAAAGAATGCAATTAACCATGTCAAGACATATTGACGCTAGAGTTAAATTGATGGCTGATGTAGAACGGTTGAAAGATGAAAAACGCTAAAGAGATTGCTTATAATATTTTGGTCAGTTGTAAATCCTCAAGGGATAACCCAAAATGGTTAGAGTACAGATACTTACTAAAAATGGGAGTAATTGACCCAAACACAACACCTTTTTACAAATGGGAAAATATGGTAAGCGTAGGTAGTATTTTAAGAGCCAGAAGAAAACTTATAGAAGATGGAGAAATAGTTTTAGATAAATTTGTAGAAATGGCTAGAAGAAAAAGAGAAGAACAAGTCAGAGACATGTTTGCGAGGAGTAAGAAGTGAAATGCAATAATTGTGGTTTGAATGACGTAACAGAGTTTTGCGTTAATCTTGGAAAGTGTTGCAAATCTTGTGAGGAGGAGGAGCATGGAATATGAAATATATAGACTTGTTCGGAGGAATAGGAGGGTTTTCACGTGGTATTGAAAAAGCGACTAATTGTAATTGGCGGAACTCAAAAGAATACTGCAAGAATGATGGATTTAAGTCCAACTCTTGCAAGTGCAATGGGAAAAGGTGGCGGTCATGTTCCAATAATAATTGGGAATGCGTCTACTACAACGACTTCGACAAATACGCAGTCCAAACCTATAACAAAAACTTCGGAACAGATTACGAGCCAACAGACATTACAACCGTTAAAGAAGCCGACATACCAGACCACGATGTTATATGTGCAGGATTTCCTTGTCAAGCATTCTCAATCGCTGGAAAAAGGAGAGGTTTCGAGGATACCAGAGGCACGTTGTTTTTTGAAATTATGCGAATTGCTAAAGCTAAAGGAACTCCATATCTTTTCCTTGAAAACGTTAAAGGGTTACTCAATCACGAAAAAGGGAAAACTTTTACCAAAATCCTTCAAACGCTTCAAGAATTGGGGTATGAATATCAATGGCTGGTTCTTAACAGCAAATTTTTCGGAGTTGCCCAAAACCGCGAACGTGTCTTCATTATCGCAAATCTTAGAGGAAAACCCAGACCAGAAATATTACCTTTCCGAGAAAATGCAACAGAGGTTTCAGAATTATCTGCAAACCAAGAAGTGGGAAAAATTGGAATGAATTGGATTCAAAGAGGGGCTGTTTTTAACCACACTCCACACACGGGACAAGCTCAACCAGTTCCAGAATACGACAGAATATATGAAACGGAAGGTATTGCTCCTCCCGTAAAGCGAGAAACTAAAATTTATGACCGTAAAGGATTTGATTCCAGATATAAAGGATTTAGAGAGGGTAAGATAAGTCCAACTTTAACAAAGAAAATGGGAACGGGTGGGAATAATGTTCCAATGGTTATAAATCCAAAATTAAGGGATTATACTCCCAAACCAACTGCTCCAACACTGCAAGCAACACATTACAAAGAACCACCAAATTTAGTTCTTAAAAATAAATTAAGGCGTTTAACTCCGAAAGAGTGCGAACGGTTGCAAGGTTATCCTGATAATTGGACAAATGGCGTTTCAGATACACAAAGATATAAGCAACTTGGGAATGCAGTTACGGTTAATGTTATAGCGGAGATTGTAAAGCAATGGGTAAAAAATCATAATGTCAAATAAACCATGTATAGAATGTAGAGACGCTGGAATCCGTGTTAGCGGGTGGAAAAGTGAAAAAGAATCTAAAAACGGAAATAAGTACAATTCGTACAGCTTTAAAATAGAAAAGCGGTACTATGATGCGGATAGCGAAGAATATAAAGAAACGCGTTATTTTAAACCAGAAGAACTATTAAAGCTAAAAGAATTGATTACGATAGCGTATGATAGGAGGTTGAAACTTGAGCAGAGCCAAAGAACAAGCTAGTGAATTAAGTCTAGTTATCCTAAGTATATTACTGGGTGGGGCGTTAATGATTTATAACCCCGACTTCACCCGTTTAGTAATTAGTTGTACTTGGGCTTATACAGTTTGCTTAGGTATCCTTGTAATATTTGGTGATTTCGATGAAACCCGAAGATAAAGATAAAGAGATGTGTCCCGTTAGAAAAGGGGTACATCACTTTAGAATAAAAACGGGTAGATGTTACGCGTGTCGGAAAATTGTTTACAAAGGATTATACCGCTACAATTTTAGAACAGGTAAATTGGTGATTAAATAATGTTAATTGGTGTTGCTCTCGAAGAATTAATAGTAGATTTTGCTTTCGTAGGTATAGTCGCTTGGATTCTAGGTTCATATCTTTACAAAAAATTCGGGGGTATTGATGGGTAAATATTCATATCAAAGAGATAACTGGGTTATAACTAAGTCAGAGTTCAAACAGTTTGTAGACAACGCGGAATTAAAACAAACTAAAATTATTTTTATTCTAATGTATTATACTGGGGCTAGGTTTACTGAAGTCCTCAGGTTAAGAACTTCTAACTTTATTTTTGAAGAGGATTACTTAACAATAACAATTCGTAATGCTAAGAGAAAAGACAACTCAGTAAGACAATTAAAATTACCTAGAGGATTATTTTTAATGGACATTGTAGAGGGGTATATTTTAGACCGAGAGGTTAGGGTAAAGGCGGGAATTGCAGACAATAATCTGTTTGATATTCAAGACAAAAAAGCATACAACTTTTTCTATTACAAACTAAAGAAGATATGTAAGAGTGTGGACAATCCTATATCTTTCCATGCCTTCAGAAAGTCTAGAGCTACTGAAATTGCTAACGCTGGCCACTCAGCAAATCAAATCGCTGGCTGGCTCGGGCATAAGACCCTTAATATGTCGGTGTTTTATGTACAAAATAGTACGGCTTTGACCAGAGATATAACAGAAAGTTTCAAGTGATAAAAGAAATAGTTGCACTTTTATATAAGTGATGCTACTAAAAAGTATGGCTAAGAAGTTATGTCAGAATTGTTTTATGGCGTCTAGAGATATTAAGTATTCTAGGTCAGAACAGCAATATTTATGCAAAGATTGTAGAGAAGATTTTAGAAAAAATTTAATTTTATAATTTTTTTCCTAAAGTTGTAAGCACTATGTTTATAATACTTAACTTGTATACAAGAAATAAATTAATCAGCAGTATATCATATGATTATTAAAAAGGACTTAGAAAGACTTAAATAAAAGTAGAGTATTATTTCTATTGTGACTAACTAAGCCCCCCGTGTCTTTAAAGCCAAATTAGAAACTTTGTACAAGGAGTTTCAGTCCTAAGGTAAGCGTTACCGTTAGTTGCCTTCGTAAGGGGGGCGTTTTTTATTATGGAAATAGTACCAGACTTCTCAGAAGCAACAAATGCAAAATTAGAAACTAGGTACATTATTAATTATTATAGCATTGGTGCTATCAACTGTTTTACTTCTGAACCCAATCCTAAATTATACTTGAGAGGACATAATCTTCTTGACTGGACTGAAGCTACTTTATTAGGTTACATAGCTAACCGTAACGAAGACCGTTTTAAAGATTTAAGAAATGAATTTATAGAACAAAAATCAAAGATACCAAGAGGAAAAGTTTTAGCTAATGATTCAAGCTACTTGAATTTATTATACAAATACAATCTTAAACGTTATAACTTAATCAGGCTTTTATTAAGTCGGTACAACCTAGACCAATACAGGAATAGAGTGGTGGTTAAAGATTAAAACACCCATCATGAATTGGATTCACGATAGAATTTATGTTCGTAATCAAAGTTGTAATATTTTAATTTGTGGAGCAGTTGGAACAGGAAAAAGTTTTACTGCTCTGAGAATTGCTGAACTTATACAACCAGACTTCGATGTAAAAAAACAAGTTGTTTATACCAAAGAACAATTTAACGCTTTACTAAAAGAATACAAAGACAATCCAAACAAAGAAGAAGTAAAAGGTAAAGTTATAATTGCGGACGAAGGTGGAGTAATTGCAGATTCACTTGACTTTCAAAAACAAGAAGTTAAAGATTTAAAACACAACTTACAAAGTATAAGATACCTAAACTTAGTTATAATCTTTTGTATGCCTGTTCATACCCATTTTCTAAAAGCGGGACGGCAATTAATGCACCTGTATTTAGAAACAGCAAGACCACCAAGTTTAAGTTTACGACAAAGTTATGTTAAGCCTTATGTTTATAAGAAATCTTTATTTACAAAAGAAGGTAGAGAATTAAGAAAATTTACTTTCAAAACTGAAGATGGTTTTACAGAAGAAATTAATATCTGGAAACTACATAAACCAAGTCGTAAACTTTGGCAACCTTATGAAAGATTTAGCCAAGCAAGTAAAGACAAAATAGCAAACGATACTAATACAGCCGTTTTTGAAACAAATGTTAAGAAAGATGTTTTAGGTCAGTTGGTTTTATATTTATACACAAATAAAGTAATGTCAATTAAACAAATGGCTGAAGCTTGTGAAGTTCC